>JAEEGL012743420.1_pt1 | contig 11891 bp, 9 predicted proteins | sample 9134231 | NCBI WGS metagenome assembly JAEEGL01 (sample SAMN16246548, study PRJNA631951) | gut metagenome | biome: gut microbiome; feature: rumen; material: fiber-attached | host: Bos | place: Iran: Karaj | collected 2018-10 | reverse complement strand
GTAAAAACCCACATGTGCGTTTTCGATTTTGCGGTTTTTAATGACTGCTCGTTTATCAAAAGCAATTCCATGTTTACTTCATTTTCGGGCAGCACCTTTTCTCATACACTTTTTACTTCCAGCGATATGATTCAGGATAATTTTAACGGCATCAAAGCTTTTCAGTCTTCTTTTGATGATTCAGACCTGTTCAATTCGCGGTTTATTATGGCAACCTTAGTAGATACGTCCATGCAAAACTGTAATCTTAAGCACACGCTTTTTTATAATTCAGAACGACAGAATGTATCGTTTAAAATGTCTAACACAAGGGAAGCTTTATTTGACCTTCACGGCAGCGAGCTTTCCAAAGGAGATTCATTATGAAAGTTTATTTCCACCTGAATCTCAAAGGCTTTTCAAACTGCTATGTTGTGGTAAACGAAAATACCCATGAGGCAATTATAATTGATCCGGGTAAAATCACAGACGGAATAATTTCTCAAATAGAAGAACAGCATCTAAAGCTTACCGCAGTTCTGGTAACTCACAACCACGGAAGCCATGTAGACGGAATTAAAACCCTTCAAAAAATTTACAATGTAAAAGTGTATGCTGCCGACTGGGAAGTTGCAAAAAACAATACAAATGTTCTTATGGGAGACGGGAAGCTTTATCTTGCAAAAATGCCCATCCGTTATTTTTCAATGCCTGGACACACAACAGATTCCATTGTTTACAAAATAGGAAACCTTATTTTTACAGGTGATGTTCTTTTTGCAGGCTCCATGGGAAGTACAAACTCAAGCTATTCAGAAGTGATTTTACGCACAGGTATAGAAAATAATATTTTTTCTCAACTTGATTCAGTAATCCTTATGCCGGGTCACGGACCTCCATCTACAATAGAAGCCTCGCGCATTTTTACAATGGATATAGAATAGTTATCTGTTTATAAGGGCAACATTACCGCCCTTAATGCCGTAGGTATCGTAGGTATAATCATTCAAAATTACAGCTGCATCCTCAAAGCCTTTTGCATTTGTATTGCGTACATATTCTGCAAGCTGCGGTGTAAACACTCGTACTGAATAAAGGTTCGCACGTCCAACAAAATATTCAGGAACATTTGCAATGCTCTGCTGCATTATATATGCCATAAATTCATTATGCATTAAATATTCATCTTCTATGTCGTAACCAAGCCCAGTCTGCGATTCAAAAAAATCAAGCAAAAACTGATGGCTATCCGGATCAAAGGTATAATAAACTGCAGCCACAAAATTCCGGAAAGCTTCATCACGGAAAAACAGCGTATGCCAGGCTTCGTGTGCAAGCAGATAAGACCTTGTATAAGGAGCAGTCTCTCGCGAAATTGAAACCAGTCCACCCTCTCCTGCCTTTACAAGATTTCCATCCGGAACAAGCAGTCCGTTTGCCAGAAGAATTTCTTTGAGTGTTAGTTCTTCCTTACAAAGCGGAAAATTCTCTTTCGTTGCCTGATTAAAAAATGCTGCAAGAGAATCTGCAGAATAATCATGAGCGTTGTATCCGTGTTTGCCTGCTAAAACTTCATCAGACCAGAGCTTTCCTTTATAACCCCGCTTTTCTACATAATAAGCAAGCCGGCGGAAAAAGTTATTTTGAATATTATAATCAGCAATATCAAAGAAAAGAATTCCCGGGTATCGGTCCCATTCATAAACCTCATATTCCTTTTGTCTCCAGTTCTGCTGATTATAATTCAATATAAGTCCAGGGTCAGTTTTTATAGCCTTAAACTGAACAGTTTTGGAATCTGCTTCATAAAGGTCACTTGACTGCATCAAAAGAGAGGTAATGCATTCACGGTCTTCCGCAATTTCTACATTACTGAACGGAGCTTTTAGAGAAGCAGCAGGAATCTCAAGTCTGTTTACCTGACTGGCATTGCGCACATAAAGCTTTTCGCCGCCAATTGTAATTCTTGCAGTTTTATCTTTAAGCTCTTCCTGATCCGAAAGTGTAAGTATAATCTTTGGCATAAAAGAGTCAAAAGTATTTTGAACAGGAAAAGCAAGAGTTCCTCCAGAAAAATCTGCAGTTGTACACAAAAAGTTTACAACTCCACCGTTAGAAGCAAATCCGTAAAAAGGAACTTCTGTGCTTATATCAAAACCAATCATTGCAGGTGCAGCACAGGCACTTACAACACGACACTGCACACTTGAACGGATAAAAAATCCTGTTGGAAGATTTGAATCAAAATGCTCGGATTTAGGAAGCGCCATAGAAAAATCTACCGCTACAGGAGCTGTATCGCCGTAAGAAAGTTTTTTTTCTAAATCTGCATATACAGAAATTTTAGAAGTAAATGGTTCCTTAAGCTTTCCATGATTATCAAAATCTTCCTGATAAAGAATTCCAAAATTAAACGGTATTGAAGTTCCGGCGGTTAATAATTCCTTTTGTGATTCTGTCGGGAAAAACTCTACCCTGATTACCAAAGCCGCACTTTTATTTTTTGCATATATCTTAGAAAAGTATTCTTTGTGTGCGGCAGAAAAACCAAACCAGGCTTCTCCATTTTCTTTAATTGTACCTTTGCGGGCAGCCGGATTTTTTGCAACCAGATTAAGAGAATCGGGTTCAAATAAAACAGAAGAAATCCTGCTGTTCTTTACACAGATAACCGAAGTCAAAACTATAAGCAAAACCGCAGCAACTGGTAATAAAATATATAAAGCTTTTTTTTGCGTAACCTTTTTTTCATCCATAAAAGTAACTATATCATTTTATTAAAAAAGTTTATACTATCCATATAAGGTTTATTAAATGCAAAACCAGATTGTAATTGTACCGCACCCAACAGAGGAATTACTTCTCATTAAACTGCAAAAAAAACTGATCCGACAATTCTTTACCAGCGACGGACTCATTTTTGCGTGCCAGCCGCTTTGGATACCATCTGTCTTTGAAACAGTAGAAGCAGCAAAAGCAGAAATTACACAAATTACTCTGCAAAACCCCGAATTTGATTCAGACAAAAATCAAATTTTCTGCCCCGTAAAAATCCAGTCCAAAAACAAAGCAGAAAAATTTTGTGACCAAACCTCAACCCTTCCACTGGTTCAGTTTGAAAACGCCACAGCCCCCGCAGCACCCATGTTAAAAAAAGAAGAGCTGTTCCCCCTTAGTCTCAAAATTTTTAGACTGGGTGAATCCAGCTCCCCTTGTAACGGCCTTCACGAACTGACTGCCGCTGTATGGAAAAAGCTTTCCAGATAATCCTTACATTACAACAGAACCACGATCCATTGCAGTAAGACCGGTTTTCACATATTCCAGGATTCCGTATGGCTCAAGCAGACGGATAAGGCTTTCTATTTTTTCTTCGCTTCCGGTTGCTTCTACTACCACAGAATCAATTCCCACATCAACAATGTGTGCACGGAAAATATCACAGGTTTCAATAATAGTTCCACGGTTATTTCCTTCGGCACGAACTTTAATAAGAGCCATTTCGCGCTGGCAGGTAGAACCACTTTCACATTTTTTAATAGAAAGAACTTCTACAAGCTTTGCCAGCTGCTTTTGAATCTGTTCAAGAATGTACTCATCACCCTTAACAACAACAGTCATACGTGACTGCTCAGGATTAGAAGTTTCGCACACTGTAAGAGAGTCAATATTATAACCACGACGGCTGAACAATCCAGACACACGCGAAAGCACACCAGCTTTGTTTTCTACAAGAATGCTAAGTACAAATTTTTCCATATTATCGCTCCATATTAAAACTAACTGTTCTAAGAATATCTCCAAATACACCTGCTGCAGTTACTCCGGCACCTGCACCATAACCACGTACAGTCAAAGGAATTGGCTGATAGCGTTCAGTATAGAATACAAATGCGTTTTCGCCACCCTTTACACTGAACAGAGGATCCTCATTAGAAACCTCCATCATACCAACAGTTGCCTTTCCATCCTTAATTGTAGCACCCATGCGAAGCACCATATTCTTTTTCTTAAGGTCGGCAATCTTTTTTGCAAAGTAAGCATCCACCTGAGGAAGCTTTTCTAAGAATTCCTCAACTGTTCCACTTGCATCAAAGTCTTTAGGGAAGACTGGCAGCATTTCAATATCTGTAAGTTCAATATCGTAACCGGATTCGCGGGCAATAATAAGAGCCTTGCGGGCAACATCCTTTCCTTCAAGATCATCGCGTGGATCAGGTTCTGTATAACGCAATTCTTTTGCTTCAAGCACAGCCTTGCTGAATGGAACGCCTTCATCAAGCTTACCAAAAATATAAGAAAGAGAACCGGACATAATTCCGTTAAAGCTTTCCAGCTTGTCACCGGATTTATACAGATTCTGCAGAGTATCAATAATTGGAAGGCCGGCACCTACGTTTGTTTCGTAAAGGAAGCGGCGATGCATCTTGTTTGCAACACGGCGCAGCTCATGATAGAACTTAATATCCATTGAGTTTGCACGTTTGTTTGGAGTTGCAATGCTCATACCGGCGTTTAAGATATCCAGATAACGTTCCGGAAGATCGTAGCTGGCAGTACAGTCTACAAATACCGGATTGAGTGGTTTTTTCTCTTTTACAAACTTGATGATGTCGTCTACGTTCTTGTTTGAATTGAACGGGAACATAGGCTTTTTCATCTGTTCACGCCAGTCGCTAAGATCAAGACCGTCTTCGTTCAAAATCATACCGTCAATTGTAGTAATACAAAGCACCTTAATGTCTACATTTTCCTTAAGGAGCTTTTCACGCTGCTCGTGAATCTGGTCAATCATTGTTCCACCAATTGTACCGGCACCAAAAGCAAATACTTCGATAGTCTGAGCAGTGTGGAAAAAGAATTGATGAATTGCGCGAACAGCAGTATCTGCATATTCACATTCAATTACGGCACTAATACAGCGCTCGCTGGATCCCTGAGCAATTGCCAGAATATTAATATCCTGACTAGAAAGAGCATTAAGGAATTTTCCTGCAACACCACGGTTACTGATCATTCCGTCTCCAACAATGCTTACAATTGCACAGTCATGACGTACATCAATTTCGTCAATCAATTTTTCGCGGATTTCGAGTTCAAATTTTTGAGCAAGAGCATCGCGTACCTTTGGGGCTTCGCTGTCGCGTACACAAAAAGAAATTGTATATTCAGAAGAAGACTGTGTAATCAAAAGAATAGAAGATCCGGCTGCCGAAACAGCAGAGAAAATCTTACTGGCCATTCCAGTGCGTCCACGCATCAAAGAACCACCAACGCTTATCATAGAAACATGTTTAAGGGAAGAAATTCCACAAACGCTTGATTTTCTGTGTTCAAAAGGTCCCTTACCAATTCTGGTTCCGCGAGCACTCGGATTATGACTGTTTAAGCTCCAGGCTTCAATTCCCTTTGCCTGCAGAGGAGCAATTGTCTTTGGATGCAATACCTTAGAACCAAAGAAAGAAAGCTCCATTGCTTCTTCGTAAGACATATCATCTACAAGAATTGCATCTTTAACAACACGAGGATCTGCAGTATAAACACCGTCAACATCCGTCCAGAATTCTACACGCTTAACACGAAGAGCGGCACCAATAATTGCGGCCGAAAAATCTGACCCGTTACGACCCAGCAATCCCATAACAGGTTTTGCTTCTGAACCGGCGCTCCAGGTACATATAAAGCCAGGGAACAAAAGAATCCGTGTCTGACTAGGGCTGGCACCATCCCGGAAAGGAGCACAGGCTTCATTACAAAGAGAATAGTCGGCCTCTCCTTCCTTCTGGTTTCCGGTAGTAAATACATATTTTCTTGAATCAAGGAAAATTACGCTCTGCTTTTTTGCAAGAAGAACATTTTCCATAATTGGAGCCGAAAGCAGCTCTCCCATTCCCATAATGCGGCAATGAACGGTGTCCGGGCATTCGCCAAAGGATACACAGCCGGCAAGTAATTTATCTAATTCTACAAAGTTTGGTTCGAGACGTGCCATTACCTTTTCGGCATCAAAGCCAGGCAGCTTGGACTGAAGTTCGAGACAAATTTCATTGTGAGTATTGTGTATATCTGTTACATAATTTGTTCCGGCAATTCCGGAAATACAGGCGTCAATTGCAGACTGAAGAGTATTAGAAATTCCTGCAACTGCACTTACAATAACAGAAAGACGGTCTTCCTTAGAACGTGAAATAATAATTTCACTGGAAGCCAGGATGCGGCGGGCATTAGCCATTGACGTGCCGCCAAATTTAAGAGTAATCATAAAAACCTTCCCGCTGAAAACCGCAATTTCCCCGGTATCTTGGGCGAGCCATGCGGGAACCCCCGCACACGTCGGCATTCAGCTGTAGTAAATATTACTTCTATAATATTGTTTTTCAAAACTTATTTCAACAATGACTCTAATTCTTCCAGCAGCATCACCTTAAGCCCACGCTTCTCCAGTTTTTTTACATGCTCCGGATGCGGCTGTTCAATAAAAACTGCATTGCCCTTTCCGGTAAGATGTTCGCCTGTCATTCCACCGTTGTCATAGATTTTTTTTACAAGTTCAAAAGCTGTATCCACATCACGCAGAATCTTGTGATCAAGTTCAAACCGCATTCCCTGAACAGTTTTAAAATGAGGCATAGGACTAATTTTTCCATAAAGTCTCTTAATTTTTTCTGTCATCTCGCGGCGGTAAGCACGTTCTTCTGCCTGCTGGAGAATCTGTTCATTAGAAACAAAGCAGTTCTTCCCTTCCGGCGAAGTCAAAATCTCTTCAACAGTCTGGCCCGTCCGTATACATTCAGCTTTAAGACAAAGCATAGTCATCATAGCATCATCAACCGACTTGTGAGACATAAACTTTTCAAGATTTACACCAAACTCACCAGCCCAGTCAACAAGCTTCTGTTTTTTTTCATACTTACGTTCAAGGTAGCGTTCAAGATCAAAAGCACGAAACTGAATATAAGGAAGTCCATAACGCTCGTTTGCATTATTTACAAAGCCAACATCGTTACTTACGGCAAAACCCGCAATATAACGGTTACCTGTAGTAAAAAGTTTTTTTATTTCCTTATAATACGCTTCATAATTCGGTTTGATTCTAAAATAATCCTTAGAATAGGCAAGCTTACAGTCCCCCTTTCCCGAAAGCAGATACCAGTCAAAATCACACTCCGGATTCATTACAACATCTTCGGATTCAATAACGTTTAAATCATCATCGCAGATAACGTAACCAAGAGAACAAATCTTTCCTATTCCTTCAAAGGTATTTGCACATTCACAGTCAAAAAAAACAAAGGTTTTATGATTCATACAAACATATTATCACAATTTACATTTTCTTACTATGAAGAATACTATTTTAGAGCCTGTTGTGCACGTTCCAATACATCTTGAACACCGCTGTCCAGTTTTTCATCATATAAAGCATAACCAACAGTTGCCGAAACACGTTCCCAAGGATCAAGACCTTTTAATGACTTAAGAGATTCAAATTCTTCATTAATTATCCGGACAAGCTGTTCAATATTTCTATAATCAGAATTTTCAAGAACTACTGCAAATATATCTTCATCAAATCTAAAGACAGGAGAATGTTTAAAGACTTCACAGACAATTTCGCAAAGACTTTTAATTGCTATGTTTCCACGGTCCTGTCCAAAATTTTCATTGGTTCGTTTAAGATTCTTCAGTTTGATTAATCCAAAACCAAAGTCATCTTTACCACTCACCGCCTGCTCTCTTATTCTAAGCATTTCGGAATCAAAAGAATTTTTATTTCTTATTCCAGTCAGAGAATCTTTATATGCAAGTTCATTCATAATCCGGGCCTGCTGTTTTGCGTCTATAAGTTCCTTGTTGGTAGCAAGAAGATTACGCATATATTTTTCCAGTTCCTGAATCATGTCTGCAAACTGTTTACCAAGCAAATCAATTTCATTCCATCCACGGAAGTTTGATTTGATTTCATAAGTAATCTTAAGATCCTTTTCTATAGAAAACTTTCTGACCTGACTTTCCAAAAGTAAAATTTTTCTTATATATCTTTGACTTATGCATAACAAAAGCAGAATCAATAATATTGTAAGTCCAATTGCCATTACACCGCTCTGCCATAAAGTATTATTCAAAATTGTTTTATTGATTTTTTCTACCTTTATTTCTGTTCCAATAAGACCATACTTTTGTCCATTAATAATCAGCGGAACATAGTAAGCATAAGTATAACCCCACTCATTATCCCAAACCTGAAAGTCATCCTGCATCTTGCCGGTAAACCAGGTATTCCATTGAACAGGATACCTTGCAGGAGGATCAATATATTCATCACCAAGATAAAGATATTCTCCCTCTTCTGCTTTTTTTCCATCGGGGCCCTTATGAGTTCTTTCTCCGTCAATCATATAAACCATTATGGATTCTTCTTCTTTTGGGACCAGATAATATGTATATGGAAGATCAAAGGCTTTTCTGGCATGTTCAAAAGTCAACAGCCAGTATTCGTGCCAGTAAATAAAATATGCTTTTTTTTCTTCGTCACTTAAATTTGCAAAACGTATGTCAGAAGGCTTGCTTAAATGTTCAGGATTTTTATTAGCGAGCAGAGACTGAAAATCCATATATGCCGAACCATATTCATCAAAATCATAAGGAATATCAACTTCGGCAAAATGTTCCATATAATAATTCTGATAATTGATAAATTCTTCACCAGAATCCTGAATTAATTTTTCCAGATAAAGACCAACATTTCGAACATGCTCCAGACATAATTCCTTGTAAGATTTCATCTGGTTTGTATATATTGCAATTCCTGTAAAAATCAGAATACAGATAGAAAATGCTGCAAAGATTACTGAAAATTTAAAACGTAAACTGTCGGTTTCTCTAAACGCTCTCTTTTTCTCTTCCATAAATATAAATTATACCATAGAAAGTGATATTTTAAAGAAAAAATAAACATCTTTAACCTACTAAAATAATTGGTAAATTTAACCCTTTTATGTTGTGCAAGACTAACTATTTTAGTATATTAGTATCATGTTATTAGATATTATTAATTTAAATGCAGGTCTTGAGGACGGCAAACAGATTCTCAAAGACCTGAATATACAGATTGGTCAGGGCGAAACCCACGTTCTGATGGGACCAAACGGAGCCGGAAAATCTTCGCTTGGAAACACTCTTATGGGAAACCCTGTATATCACATTACCGGTGGTAAAATTCTTTTTAAGGATACAGACATTACCCAAGAAAGTGCCGACAAACGCGCAAAGCTTGGAATGTTCATGAGCTTCCAAAGCCCGCTAGAAGTTCCGGGAATCAGTCTTGAAGCATTTATCCGTTCTGCACTCCAGCAGAAAACCGGCGAGCACGTAAAGCTGTTCCAATTCCAGAAGGAAATGAAACGCTGTATGGAGCTTCTGGATATGAATCCAGACTACGCACGACGCGACCTTAACGTTGGATTTTCCGGCGGGGAGCGCAAAAAGAGTGAGATTCTCCAGCTTCTTCTGCTCAAGCCTGATTTTGCAATTCTTGACGAAACAGACTCCGGTCTTGATGTTGATGCAGTGCGCGTAGTTTCCAAGGGAATCGAAGAATACCGCAAAATGACAAACGGCTCTCTCCTTATCATTACCCACACCGCAAAAATTCTTGAAGGTCTTGAGGTTGATAAGACTCACGTTATTGTAAAGGGACATATTGTTAAGACTGGAGATGGTTCTTTGTTTAAGAAGATTAATGAAGAAGGGTTTGAAGATTATATAAACTAATTTATGGACGAAAAAACAAACATACAGGATATAAACCGCGAGTTTTACGACTTCCGTTACGAAGAAACCGAAAAGGATTTTTACCGTATCGAAAGCGGACTTACTCCAGAAATTGTAACTAAAATCTCAGAAGAAAAAGGCGACCCCGAGTGGATGAGGGAATTCCGCTTAAAATCGCTGGAGCTTTATAATCAGCTAAAAGTTCCAAAGTGGGGACCTTCTATTGACGGACTCAACATAGATAACATTGCAACCTATGTCCGACCAAAAACCGAAATGAGCGGAAAATGGGAAGATGTTCCGGATGATATTAAAGAAACCTTTGAAAAGCTTGGTATTCCCGAAGCTGAGCGAAAGAGCCTTGCAGGGGTTGGCGCCCAGTATGACAGTGAGTTAGTTTACCATAACGTACAGGAAGAAGTTGCCAAGCAGGGTGTAGTTTATCTTGGTTTTGAAGAAGCCTTAAAATCGCCTGAATGGGGTCCGATGGTTCAGGAATACTTTATGACGCTCATTACTCCGCGCGACCACAAGTTTGCAGCTTTGCACGGTGCTGTCTGGTCTGGAGGAAGCTTTGTATATGTTCCTAAAGGAGTTCATTTGAGCTTCCCTCTGCAGTCATATTTCCGTTTGAATGCACGAGGCGCCGGACAGTTTGAGCACACACTTATCATCGTAGACGAAGGCGCAGACCTTCACTTTATAGAAGGCTGTTCTGCTCCAAAATATAACGAAGCAAACTTACACGCAGGAGCCGTAGAGCTTTTTGTAAAAAAGGGTGCACACCTTCGTTACTCACCAATCGAAAACTGGTCAAAGAATATGTATAACCTCAACACAAAGCGAGCCCGCGTTGAGGAAGGTGCCAGCATAGAATGGGTTTCAGGTTCTTTCGGCAGCCACGTAAGCTACCTCTACCCGGAAAGCGACCTTGTAGGCCGCGGTGCTAAATCTGAGTTCACAGGAATTACCTTTGCGGGTGCAGGCCAGGAGCTGGACACAGGTGCCAAAATGGTGCACCTTGCGCCGGATACATCAAGCCTCATAAGCACAAAGTCAATTTCCAAAGGCGGCGGAGTTTCAATATACCGCTCTGCAGTTTATATAGACAAAAATGCCACAGGTAGTAAAACAAGCGTTTCCTGCGAAAGCCTTATGCTGGACAGCGAAAGCCGTTCCGACACTATTCCTTCAATGGTAATCAAAACCGACGAATGTGATGTAGGACACGAAGCAAAAATCGGCCGTATTTCAAACGATGCAATTTTCTATCTTATGTCACGCGGTATTCCTGAAGATGAAGCCCGCAGTATGATTGTAAGCGGCTTCGCTAACCCGGTAAGCAAAGAATTGCCACTAGAGTATGCCGTTGAGATGAATAATCTGATTAAGTTGGAGATGAAAGGTAACTGCTAGACCTTACGCACGCCCATTATTAATTTCTCTTCGCCGTTTTCCTTAGTAAGAACACAACGGTTTGAAACAAACACTGGCTCGCCGTTTATCAAAAGGTGGTGGCGGCTTTTAAAGACACCATCTTTTTCTATTGCAGCTAAAATATTTTTTTTTGTATGATATCTCTTAAACTGCTCGCGGTCTTCTTCTATAACCGCCTTATCTGCATTAACCTGAGTATCTACAAAGAAGTCTTTTCCCTGAGTCTGAATACCAAGCTGCTCAAACTCTGCTGTAGCTTGATGCTGAACATAAGAGTTTGTTTTCAAATCAATAACATAAATACAGATATAATCTCCGGCAAGAGCCATCAGTCTTGAATAGACAAGTTTATTCTGCTTAGCCTGTTCCAGCTGAGCCTTTTCCCTCATCTGGGTATCAACATTACTTACACCAATGATAATATGTTTTTTATCATTCTGCATGCGCATTACTTTCATGGAAACATAGTAAGGCATTCCAAATTTTAAAATTCTGTAAGTAAGGACAAAGGTTCCCTGCTCATCGAGCACTTTAGTAATATTCTCTTTATTAAAAGCCTCAAGAAAAACATCTACATCTTCTTCATGAAGACTTCCAGGAGCAGCCATTCTTACTGCCTTAAAGAAATTTACACCAGGCTTTTCTGTTGCAATCTCATCTTCACCTACATTAGATGTATATTCAATATATTCTTCAGTTTC
>JAEEGL010625535.1_pt1 | contig 11891 bp, 34 predicted proteins | sample 9134231 | NCBI WGS metagenome assembly JAEEGL01 (sample SAMN16246548, study PRJNA631951) | gut metagenome | biome: gut microbiome; feature: rumen; material: fiber-attached | host: Bos | place: Iran: Karaj | collected 2018-10 | reverse complement strand
TTTTGTAAAGTCACTGCAAACGACTGACTCATTTGGCTTCTCCTTTCTCCGTCGGCGCAGTAGCCGGTCAGCATAGCGTCAATCATTCCAGCCGTAAGTGACGCAAACACGTTGTCTTGCGATTTAAGACGCTCGATTTGTTCCTTTATCCATTCCACAGGCACAGCGTCAACGGTCGGCATGGAATCAAGCGTCAGTTTCGCTTCGACAAATATCCCGAAAGCACAGTTCATTCGGTCGTACACCTCGTCGTTTCCATCCTCTTTCGCCGCATCAAGTATCTCCTTGCAAGCGTCTTGCCGTGTTTTCATTTCAGCCGCATACGCATCCGCATCAATTATCCTCATCGTCTTTCCTTTCTCCGTCCGCGCAGAGCCCTTGCAGTTCGTTGAACCTGTCAAATATCTCATCAAGAACCTTTTCAAAGTCCTCTCCGTGATCCAATTCTATATCGTCCCAATCCGGCTTTCCAAGTGCAACATGGGCAAGTTCGTGCGCGAGTATTTCGGATATTTGGTCTATCGTCTGTTCGCAATCAATTCGTATCTGTGGGATAGACCCATCGTCCGGAAAGATTGTTACTCCTTTTACGCGCTCGTGCGTATCAGTTGTTTCGACGTTGTAGTCAAACATGATCTCGCACTCCTTATCAGGATATAGTTCTTTGAACGCTTGATAAACAACATGAAAAGGATCGTTTATAAACACCACAGGCACAGCGTCCACGGTCGGCTTCTCGTGACCGATCATCCTTCTGCACTCATCCTCAATATGCTTGTACTTATCCGCATCGTCAGTACGGAATATAACGGTGTACGGTTCATCCTTGTCGCGTTCCACTCGCGTTATAAATTCACTTGCCATCGCCTTTCCTTTCTCCGTCCGCGCAGTAGAAATCCTCTTTCTGCTTTCTGTAAATGTCTATCTCCCAGTTCGCAGTATGGTATCCGTGTTTGCAAGCAAGGCAATATCCATATATGGAATCTTCATCTTTGTCCCACCACTTGCACTCCTTGCATCTCACCACAGACACAGCGTCAACGGTCGGCAACGCTTTAATCCTGTCGCGCACTTCTGTCAGCACGTTAATCGGATCGAAGTATTGCGATTCGATCCATGTCATCTTAATCGCATCTTCGCGCTTTATCAGTTCACTCATCGCCTTTCTCCTTTCCCATCTTCGCGCCGCAGTTCGGGCTTTCAAACGGCATCCAATAATCCCACCTAATTGACGGCGCATAATCCGTTGGGCGCAACGTGCCGTTATCGTTGACCATCACCTTATACACACGCACATTGTTAATTGCTTCTATGCCTGAAACAAGAACCTTCGTATGCGGCTTCGGCATTTCGTCTTTCAGCATCGTCCACTTCGGCATCTGCGCTTCAAGTTCCGCAATTCTTGTCTTGTATCCTTCAATGCTTTCTTCAAGAGCCGCATACGCTTTCCATGAATAACTCTTTTCCAGTTCAGCAACTCTCTTATCATACGCTTCAAGCGCATCGGCGGCGGCTCGATTTGCAATTCCGTTCTTACAACCAAGTTCAGACCAAATCGGACAATCAGACTTATCGCATTCATCATCTCCGTAAAGTTCACAGCGAAGCACCTTAATCAGTTCAGTATTCTCCATTGTCACCAATCTCCTTCAAGTATCTGTCTATTGCTTCGTCTCTATTCTTCAAATGGTCGCATTTGTCTCTGTCATAAACCGTACTGCAAAAGTCATCACAGAATCTCTGCTTACCATACGCAACGCTTGTAATCAGTTCAAACATATCCCATTCGCCTTGCTTGTACGCATCTGTTTCTTCTTGATACTGTTCGTACTGATACAGCCTTTCTGCGGCTAACAGGATTAGTTTCCACAAATTCTCTTTTTTCTGAAACGAGTTATCTGATTTATCCTTGAGCCATTTCGCGTATCGTCGAAGCATCCGAATGAGTTCGTGGTTACTTATCTCTGCCATTTTCCATGAACTCCTCAAACATTTCAAGAAACCAATGTGCAGTTTCCTCGCTGTTAAACGATGCCACTTTGTACATTGTGTTCTCACCTTCAATCTGAATTGCGAGACATGGCTTCTTTCTGTACGGCATATGCTGAATGGTAATAGATATGCCATGCCTTTTATATCCGCAAAATCCAAGGTCTTTATTTTCCATATCTGTAACGACCCTTTCTGGCACTTTTAATTGCCTCACACGATTGCCAAATTTCTCTCATGCATTCTTTGCATAGGAAGTGGTCTTCAAACGTCCACGAGTCTGCTAAATAATTATTATCATGCGTTATAAAACTTGGCAACTGTACATGGTATGATGGATGATTTTCTGGCAATTCTTTATTGCACCAATCGCAAAAGTATTTAACCATTTTTTGTTTCCTCGCTATGCTTCAACAGTTTTGCCACGCAGTAGTCATGCGCTACGATTTCTTCCCACTTTTGCTTTCCTCGATGCGGATATTTTTTGCGTTTTATCGCGTACCAAGTGAATGCATGATACTGTCTGTCTATTTCCATTCCGCATAAGTCACAACAAATTTTAATCATATCTTCACGATTCCCCCAAGTAATCCAAGTCGTAATCAAACATTTCTTTTTCTGTCAGTTCTCTATCATAAATGAGGATGTCCCAATATCTCTCTGATTCATCATTGGTGCGTCCAACAAGTCCGTCCTTTGGCTGACAACCGATTCCGAACGGTCGCAGTCTCATTCCATAATGGTAGTATCTATTGCTCATTTTATGCTCTCCATTCTGTCCTATTGTGTGTGTTAATAATAACGGTTGTTTGCTTCAGAGATTTCCCATCTCAAATCTTTGTTCTCTGCTCGTAGGTCTTCGATTTCGCACATCATGTCTTCGATTAAAAACGAGGCTTCTTGCATCATTGCTTCGTACATCATGCATTTAGAAGCATCAGTCCAATCGTGTGATTCTCTCAAATCCTTAATGAGTTGTTTAACATTACCCAATTTATTGTTCTCCTTTTAATTCAATCTTTTTTAATCTTTTCATCAAAATTATAATGGAAGAAAGTTAAACTAATGTTGTCGATTAGATGCGCGACAACATAAACTACAAGGCACAAAGCTAACGCGCCAGCAGTTCCGACAAGAATCCATTTAAGAACCTCAATCCACATTTGTCTTCTTTCCTTTCCTCAATCATTTTTCTCTTTTTATGTTAATCAGACAACAGCCTCTTCATTAGTTCCTTGAACTCTTTTAGTTCCTTCAAACCCACTTCGATACCATCGTTGTATCCAGCTTCATACTGTGTTGCGTCCAGTAATCCTCTTCTATATCCATTATCGTAGGATGTTTTCAGTAAACCCAAAACGATTCTGCCAGAATATGTTTCGTCTTCTCTTATCGTTCTTCCGTCAACTCTCAACATTATTCATTCTCCTTTGCCGAAATGCAAACATCTGTTCTCAAACTTCTTATATGCGTCCAGATACAGTTCGCTCTTATCACCGTTATATGTTAGTTCGTAATACATTCCGTCAAGCAAGTTCGTCGATGCTAACGCCTTACTGTTCTGTAATGTCTTGCACATCCAAACGATATACACATCATCTTTCGTAATCGTCTTGTTGTCTGATTTGTCAAGATGCTCGTTCGTATAATCAGCAACAATAGTCTTCACGAGTTCAGCAAATTCAACTTCTAACATCATAATTCTCCTTTCGGTAGTTCTGGAATCTCCATCCAATGCGTAACACTTTTTATTTCATCAAACGTATCATCCGTCCAATACTCGTTTCTACCTTCAGACACCAATCTTCCAATCTGAATCAAATGTGCTTTCCCACTTACAACAACAACATCTTTAGAGAAGTCTGTTAAAAAGTTGTCACCTTCAACTTGCTCCGTAAGTTCTGGCAACCGCTCGTTCACGCTAATCCATTTCGGCACTCTTGAAATAAGTTGCTCAATTGCGTCTGCGGCATCATGTTCCTTCCTTTTAGCGTCACAATCATTGTAACTTGACGATACGAGATAGGGACATTCTTCTTTCCAACAATTCAGCTCATAATCGCACCGCAACTCCTTAATAAGTTTGTCATACATCGCGCTCACCGTCCTTTCTTAACGTCACCCAACACATCGGGCAATACGATACCAAATCTCCATTATCGTCAAAGTAATAATCATCTCCATATCCACGGCACTCATCGCACACATCGTTCTCGGCAAGATATTCCTCTGCGAGATACTCTTCAAGCGTAACGCTCATTCCGCACCGTCCTTTCGCTTGCCGTCCGCGCAGAACCAATCGCATCTGTGCATCGCGCCACCAACCGTATCCATCGCATACGGCTTCGAGCAAAGCACAAATCCGTCTGTTATACCATGTCCAGTTATTCCGTGCTTGCACTCTCCGCACCGAATAAGTTCTCCTTTGAGTTCCAATCTGATATACCCGTTGCTATCACATTGAACCTCATCAATCAGTTCTCGCATCGTCCTTCTCCTTTCGTTCGCCGTATGAGCAGAAAGCGTTCGGTTCTGGTGCGTTCATAAACTGTATTTCTCTCCAACAGCATTCGTCCTCGTAATACTTGCACTCTCTGCACCGCACAATCTCTTTTGATAATGCGACACCCTTCTTAAATCCTGCGATAAACGCATCACGGAGCATATTATTGAATCTTCTGCCGAATTGAGTCATATAGTCATCTGCCCAATTCTTGCTTGCAATATCCAACTTATCAATCATTCTTCTCTCCTTTCGGCGGCTCTGGAATCTTGCACCAATGCGTCACTCCAGTCATTGCCTCTCCATCAACGTAAAATGTGTAGCACGTTTCAAAATACTTGTCGTAGCTATAATCCGCAATGTAAATATCACCGTCAGCAATAATCAAATACGGTCTATAATCTGGTTCGCTCGGATGGATAGGGGACGGAAGTTCGTCGTTCACGCTAATCCATTTCGGAACGAGTTCTTTCAGTTCGCTGTTGTCCTCTTCGAGTTCGCACACTCTATCGAACAAATACATCCTGTTCTTTTCAGAAGTTTCCAATGCGTTCGCCGCATCTTCAATCATTTTCAAAAAGCAAGTTGCGTCTGGTATTCCTTTCGTGTAATTACAACCGCCGCACCCACTTGCTTCGTTCAAGTGAACTCTAATCGAACGTATAATATCTTTATTGTCTGTCATATCTTATTCTCCAATCGTTTCTGCGTTCCTCTAATGTGTTCATTCTGTCATATTTCTTCAAGCGAGTTGAACATCGCATTCGCTTCATCACTCGGAGAACTCGGATTGAGTCTCTCGCAATAGATTGCCGTGGTCGCAACGCTACTATGCCCAAGCAATGAAGAGATGTTGTCCATGTTGATACCATTTAACAACATCCAGCTTGCACTTGCATGACGAAGCGAGTGACTTCTGCAATCGTCTCTGCCTGTAATGAGTTTGATGTTTCTCTGTACCAACTGGCTCAAAGTGAATCTATCAAACTGCTTCCAACCGTCTTCGTTAGTACCGAATACATAATCGTCCTCTCCAAGATTATTAGGACGATAACCGCTTTCGAGATAATCCCGCATAGCATCCTGTGCAATCTTCGGGAATGCACAGATTCTTGACTTGCCGCCTTTACCATTCTCAACAGTAATAGTTCCTTTCTCAAAAGAAATATCTTTCATCTTCAAATCACGCAGTTCTGAATTGCGCAGACCAGAAGTAAGGAACGTAACAAGAATTGCACGGTTGCGCTTCCATTTAATTTCGGTTACGCCTTTCGGTCTACCGCAAGAAAGGATTGCTTTGAACTCGTTAGCCGTCAGCAACTTTGTGTACGGCTTTTTCTTTTCAACATTAACAGCTTTCTTGCTCGGCATTACAACAGGAATAACAGGGGACTTGTCAATCATTTCCATCTGTACTGCCCAATCAAAGAACGATTTGAGAACGCCCATGTACAGATTCATCGTCGTAATCTTAACACCAGATTCTGCCATCGAAATCTTCCAATCATTTACGCTTGCGATTGTTGCGTCCTCGTATTCATTGTCTCGCAGGAAGTCCATGTATTTCTTCGTAATACGCTCATAATTTGCCACAGTACCTTCAGCCAGACCATTTGCCTTGCAACTGCTCAAATACGCCTTAATCGCTTTCTCACAACGCTGAATTGTGTTTCTTGTTTCCGTTACCTTAATACTCTCCATTGTATGCCAACGCTCCTTTCAAATTGCTTCTGTATTTATTGTTGCTTCCAAATATTGACTTGGGGACAGGGTAGACGGTCAGCAATGTTTCGCCATGAAACACATAGATGTTTCCGTTCCATACCCGAATGTCCGTAATGTTCGATGTATTGCGTCTGTTGTCAATGTATTCCCTTAATTTCCCGTGCGTCATGTCATAAGTCAACCCTTTGTCATATGCTCTCTGTGCATTGCGTTCTGCGGCTCGTTTAGGAATGCCGCAACGCTCTTTCATTCTGTTCTTTCCGTGTGTAGTTACCGTTGTCATCCTCAAATCTTTCCTTTCCGAAATGTGATTATCGAGTACCGTACAATGTAACTTTCAATCACATTGTACCGCATACTATAAACAATGTCAATATATATTTTTAAGTTGTTCTGCAATAAAAAGGAAGCACCGTTTAGATGCTTCCTTTGTTCAAATGTGTTTTCCTATTATTCCTTGTATATTACTTCTTCGTTGATGTTATCTCTTACTGCGTAGATAAATTTTTCTCCGTACAACAGTTCGAGGTCATCCTTTCCATCCATTAACTTCTGTCTTTTAATCTCTTTAATTGCTTCTTCCAACGTGTCAAATTGCGCAATGTCATCGAACCCCTCGTCGTTAGCAATAAACACGGAATACTTTTGCATAATGTGTTCCTCGTTTATTCCTCAATCGAAATCAGAAGGGAATGGGGGACAAACAAATCTCTTTCGTCTTTCAGAAACAGATGCAAGAGGATTCCTTCTGGATGCTCCATCCAAAGTTCTCTGTCCTCATTAAACTCTTGCGTGTCTGGCATTGCCTCAATGCGCTCCACATCGTACACCGTAGTCTTCTGATACTTGCTCGAATTATAAACCTTAACCTTCATAACGTGTTCCTCGCTTATCCATCAATAATTTCCTGTAGCGCATCAGCCACATCTGAAATATTATCATACGCTTCGTCCAAATTGTCAATGTATTCTTCCATCTGTTCGCCGCGTTCAGAATACTGCAACGACTCTGGCATATTATCGAATGCATCCTGTTCGTCGTTTCGCACATCCTCAACAATCGACATCGCCTCGCTCAACTTTTCTACTGCTTCAGCCAAATACTTTCTTCTCTGTTTGTTCATATTGTGTTTCGTCCTTTCTTAACATACTGTAAACATACATTCGTCTTTCAGTTCGTTGTTCACAAAGTCTGCCATACGGCACATCGTTGCGTACATTCCGTTCTTTGAAGATTCATGTGCTTCACCGAACTCCTTCTCAAACTCCATCCTGTTTTTATTGCTACCAGTTGCGACAGTATAGCCTACTTTGTGCTGATTGCCAGACCATTCTGTAACCTCAATTACCATAACGTGTTCCTCACTTCCAATAGATTTCCTTAATAATCCCTTGCTTCATCCATTCTCTAACTTTCGTCAGCGCAGTATAGTGAATTAAATCACCGCTACCACGAACGAGTTCTCCATCCTTATAGGATACGAGAGGGAATGCACACTCCATGCTCCAACTGTCTTCGTCTTCCCACTTAAACTCAAATACATAGTGTTCGCCTTCGTTCATCCAATTCTCATCGTATCTGATTCTTCCAATCATCTTGCGCTCTTCTTTTCTCATAGCATACCTCTTTGAATCTTCTCTTGCCATAATGCGTACCTCTCTTACATCTTAAACCATTTATCGTAGTCTTCGCAATAAAGTTTTTCAGAACGAGTAATCATAATAGTAATCTGCAACGCCAAACGAGATGTTCATTTTATTGTATCGTTTTACTTTTCCTCTCTGTTTAAGTTCTTCAGCATCAATATTGTTGTGCGCAAGGAACAGCCCAACGCGCAGTTTTTCTTCATCATCTTTGCAATCGAGCATATCTGCTGTAGCAACAATCTCGCTATACCAGTATTTCCCACGTTTCACAAGGTCATATGTTGGATTGTTTTCGTTTGAAATAAGTTCCCAGTTATTATCAAATCCTGCTTCTCCGATGTGCTTGTGGTCATACCGTCGAATTGTAACGTGCTTCTGGTCTCGCACAGCAATAACCTCATATGCTTCTCTATCCGACCAAAGATACTCCGTACATCCAGTTCCGACCTCAATTTCTTTACAAAACTGTCTGTTCTCTTCAAGTCTGTTGTTTATCGAGCCATACCATTTCATTTTGTGTTCTCCTTTAGTTATTTACCATTGCAATGTGAAATCGTTTCGTTTAACCATTTCTTTCAATTCCCACTTAACCTCTCCCCAAGTGTCTTCGCTTATTACTCGGTCGTGGTTCTTCAAAACGATTGTCCAATATCCATGCTTGAATCCATCGTGATAGATGTCCTCAATTTCTGCCTGTTCCTTTTTCGTAAACTGATTAAACTTTTTAATATCCATTTTGCGTTCTCCTTTCAAATAAGAATATATCCTTTTTCACATTCTCGCACTCGAATGTCTGCTTTCCCAATATGGCTCTTCAAATGCTCCCAATCATGCATCATTGCAACGATTCGATTCAGAGCATCATGTGCGTCTTCGGCAATAACAAGACCACACTCAATCGTTTCCATCCTTGAAATCTTGAAATAAAACAATTTCATAATGTGTTCTCCTTTTCTTCTGTCTTATCAATAATCTTGCAATCCTTAAACCGTTCACGCATATGCTGAATTGCGTACTCTTTTCTTACAAACACATCAGAATGAATTGTCTTGCCAGACTTCCACGTTGCAATGATAGGGAAGTACTTGCTCTTGTAGTTCTCAATCGTGATTACTTTCATTCACTTATACCTCTTCAAAGTATTCTCTTAAACTCTCTTGGTCATCATAATCAATCGCACCGCTCAAAATTGTTTCAACATATCCACAGCACCCTGTTTTTCCATCAGAATGATATGCGTCAACAACCCAATACCACATGGACTCTGGAGATTCTACAAGTTCCTTTTCAAATTCCATCAGTTCTTTCGCGCTTGAAAATGTGTAAATGCGTTTTGTTCTCGTCGGATCAAACTCGTTTACAAAATTGTCTTCGTAATCATCGCAGTCATCGTCAGCAAGCGCAATTACATATCTCTTTTCATAATCATCAGTATCAAACGACTGCTCGCAATGCGGGCAATGAACGTGCCATCCAAGTTCGTCGAGTTCGCTTTCTGTCTGTACTTTCTTTCCGCAATGCGGGCATTCATACCACTTCATTCTTCATTCTCCTTTCGGTAAGTCAACCATCTGCACTACAAATAAGTTTTCTGTAACGCTATACGCAGAGTCAAAAGTTCTTGCCCAAGTCCAATCTTTCCCGACCTCGATTCCAAGATAATCGCACAACTCGAAGTCCTTTTCTTCGTTTTCTTCATCGCTACTGTCGATTACTAAATCGCGCTTGCTAACAACATTGTCAATCTTTTTTATATTTTTTGCTTCCATCAAACAAGCCCAACATTCTGTTGTCACAATGCGTTTCAGCCGTTTACAAGCGTCTTCCTTTGTGCGGAACAATTCGCATCCAAGCAAGCCGCCATCTTCGTGGTCGTAAGACAATACTGCATATGCTTCTCTCATTCTTCTACATCCTCTCTATCTTCCAAGATTCTGTCTCTCTCTGCAATCTCTTCCAAGAATGCGTCTCTCTCGTTCTCAAAATAGTACGAGATGATGTTCTTTACCGTTTCGTAGTAATCGGAAAGCCACTTGTCTGTTTCATCAGAAAGGCGTTCAAGTGTTTCCATGATTTCTTCATATGTTGAATCGCGTTTAATGTATTCGCTATTAGACACCTCATCTTTAACATCAGCGTCATAGCACAAATCTCTGATGTATTCGATTTCTTCGTCAGACAGTTCAACATCCTGCTTCCCCAAATCCCACAATGCGTCATCAATCAGTTCGTACTGTTCGTACAGTTCATCCATCCATTGATTTACTTGCACGTTGATGTATTCATCCGTAAACCAAAGTCTGAATGAGTACAGTTCCTTTTTGCAACTGCACAATTCCGTTCTAAACTCACCAGAATATGTTAAGAGTTCACGGAGATTCTTTTCTGCGTCCTCGTATAAATCAGATACTCCCCACTTGCAAGCATCAATTCCGCTCGTTAAGCTGTAAACAGGAATCTTCTTCACAATGCTTACGCTTTCCATTCTGAAATCCATCTTTATCATTTCTCCTTTCAATTTGTTCATATTGTGTTATGTGATTAAATTGGAATCTCAACCACAACGTGTTTCTTTTTCTGCTCGTCATACTTGATTGCGTAGAGAGGAATGGAATCGTCATCCACCTTCATCCGATGGAAGATACAGTTCCACGCAGACCGCATTGCTCCATATCCGTCCCACTTGAACTCGATGTAATCGTCAAGGATTCCCATTAGCTTGTCCACTTGTTCTTTCGTCAGCTTAACCATGTACTCTTTTTCCATTTTGTGTATCCTCAAATATCAAACTCGCACCATGCTCTTCCGTGCCGAATTGCGTTCTTCGGAAGAAAGATTGGTTCATCATACGGAATCGGTTCTTTCATCTCGTAGCACCATTTACCTTCGTCTGAAGCGTCGTATTCGCTACCATAAGGCACACACGACAACGCTCTATAGAGTCCGTCCCACATTCTCTTCGTTACAAAACGAGGATTCCCAATCGTTACCTCTCCGACAATCATCGGATAACCATTTCCAGTTTCAATTATTCCAACGCGCTTTCCAACGAGTTTCTTTAATGTGTTCTTCGTTCGAGATTCAAACAATTTACTTCCTTCAACAATCTTCCTCGCATACGGAACGTGTTTACTGTTTACAAATACTCCAATCATACATCTTCCCTCGCTCGAATTGTGTAGATATCAGAGTCCAAAATGATTTCATTGTTCGTCATATCACAAAGCACAACATCGTCATCTCCGTAGACCAGAATGCGCACATCGTGTCCATAATGTGACAGGAGCAAGTTCTTCAGCGTCTCTTCATAGTTCTTATCTTCTTCGGAATACAACTTCTTAAATGCGTCATCTCGAATCTTCTTGTAGTTAGGCATAATGTGTTCTCCTTTCTTACTTCAGCAACTCGTTAATGTAGACAACCCCGTTGAACTTGTAGCATTGCAAGCACGTTGCACAATGTCGCGCACCGCAGTTGATTTCGATATTGTGTTCAATTGCATACTCTTTTGTGTAAACTGTGAACACCTTGTCTGCAATGCGATGCTTATCGTCCTGCTTATTTACATAGAAGCTGGACTGCACTACGATAATGTTGCTCGGCTTACCACCACATTCCTCAAATGCTTTCTCAAGGAAATTGAGATTCTTCGACCACCATGCGAACGTAACATTCGGATTAGCCTTTGCGATGTTCGTATAGTTGATTGCCTGTGTTACGTTTGCAACATCACCGAACGCCTCAATACGGCAATATTGTGTGTTCGGAAAAACAGGAAGCAGTTCGAGCGGAAGGATAGAGGACGTAAGCAGTTCGTAATTCTTCTCCAACGCTTTCAAAAGGTTCGCACCGCGACCGCCCTTCTTCATTTCAAGAATTGCGTCCGCATAACAATTCGCGCAAATCTTTTTGGGGTCTTGCATATACTTCTTGCACAATTCGTTGCAAGTACACGGAGTAGAGATTGCAAGCATATTCTCCAGCTTGCCAGACATTCCGTCAGAAACGTGGACGGGGGAGTAGTTCAT
>JAEEGL010393062.1_pt1 | contig 11891 bp, 17 predicted proteins | sample 9134231 | NCBI WGS metagenome assembly JAEEGL01 (sample SAMN16246548, study PRJNA631951) | gut metagenome | biome: gut microbiome; feature: rumen; material: fiber-attached | host: Bos | place: Iran: Karaj | collected 2018-10 | reverse complement strand
TGAATACTTGTTGAGCTCAAGAAGTGGGGTGTTGCCGACGAGCTCGGTCAGCTGCTTTGCAATCTTACTCATAATCTTATCCTTTTTGTTGTGTAATAAATAATTTGTTCTTATGTCCTTTTGTCTAAAAAACCATGTTCCTATGTCTTTTCGACGGTGCAAAGGTACGGCGATTTCCGCACTCCCACAATCGCTCTTTTGTGGCATATTGCATACCAAACATTTGGTATGTCAGACTTTGAGCCGTTCTTTCTCATAGAAAAAGCCGTCTTTTCTATGAGAAAAAGCCGTTCTTTCTACCAGAGAAAGCCGTTTTTTCTCAAAGGCGTATTCTGCGAGACGGTATCACTGTTTACACGGATGGTCGAGTTTCGACCGCAAAGGTACAAAGAATAGATGACTATTTTTGCTATTCTTGAATATTTTTTTGAAATGGCCGAAATTATTTTTGTTTTTTTTCTTATCTTTGCACCGCTAATCTAAAACAAAGAGAAAACGATGAAAAAGATGATTGCTTTATTGCTGGCTGCATTTGCTATGACGGCCAGTGCACAAATTGAAAACGTGACTGTAAAGACGGGTGACTTCGGCAATGACTGGGAGTCGCTCAGTGCCTGGGAGTGTCCCGAGTGGTTCAAGGATGCGAAGTTCGGCATCTGGGCACACTGGGGCCCGCAGTGCCAGGCCGAGGACGGCGACTGGTATGCCCGCTTCATGTACTACGAGGGCAGCGGACAGTACAACTATCATGTCTCGCACTTCGGTAACCCCAGCAATTTCTGACTAAAAGACCTCTGCAACGCCTGGAAGGCCGACCAGTGGGACCCGCAGGAGCTGGTGAGCCTTTATAAGAGCGTCGGTGCCCGCTACTTCATGGCCTTGGGCAACCACCACGACAACTTCGACAATTGGAACTCGCCCTATCAGGAATGGAACTCTGTGAACGTGGGTCCGAAGAAAGACCTCATCAAGGGCTGGAGCGATGCCTGTAAGGCCGAGGGGCTGCCCTTGGGTGTCTCCATCCATGCCTCTCATGCCTGGACATGGTTAGAGCCTTCGCAGAACTACGATGGCAACCTGACCAAGGCCGACGGCGAAGGCAAGTGGTGGGAAGGACTCGACCCGCAAGAGCTGTATGCTCAGAACCACACCCACTCCTCGGGCTGGGAGAGCAGCGGCACCATCCACTCACAGTGGGACTGGGGCAACGGTGCCAGTCAGCCCTCACAGGCCTACAAACAGAAGTTCCAGAACCGCGTGCTGGAGCTTATCAATGACTACGATCCAGACATGATTTACTTCGACGATACGGCGATGCCTTTCTACGGCTGCGACGACCAGATAGGCAAGAACATCCTGCAGCACTACTACAACCACAGTGCCGCCGGGCACGACGGTAAGCAGCAGGTGGTGGTGACGGGCAAGCAGCTCAACGACCAGCAGAAGGGGTACATGCTCTGGGACGTGGAGCGCGGCATCCCCGACCGTCCACAGGAGGCCTACTGGCAAACCTGCACCTGCATCGGCGACTGGCACTACAACCAGGCCACCTATAATAATAATGGTTATAAGAGCGGCGCAACGGTCGTCCGGATGCTCATTGACGTGGTGTCGAAGAACGGCAACTTGCTGCTCAGCATCCCCGTGAAGGGCAACGGCACCATCGACAGCAAAGAGCGTCAGGTGCTGGCCGACATCAAGGCTTGGCTCGACATTAACGGCGAGAGCATCTACGGTACCCGCTTATGGAAGACCTTCGGCGAAGGCCCGCTGGCCGAGGCTGCCAACCCCATGACTGCCCAGGGCTTCAACGAGGGACAGGCATACTCGGCACAGGATGTGCGTTATGTGCAGGCCCCAAACGACCAAACAACCGTCTATGCCACCATCATGGCCTGGCCCGCAGCAGGTGCCTTCACCTTCAAGGCTTTCTCCATTGCCGAGTCATCGTATAGCGGCGAGGTGGACAAGGTGACGCTCCTTGGTGGCGGCGACGTGGAGTTTACTCACGACATCAACGGCCTTACCGTACAAATACCCAACACAAAGCCCAACAATATTGCCCCCGTATTCCGCATCACCTTCAAGGCCGACGACAGCAGTGCCTACGAGCAGCTGCAACAGCTCATCGAGGGCGTGGAAGCATATATTCAGTCTGCTGCGCTTTCTGCTATGCCATACAACACCGGCAAGCTCAACCCCGCCAAGCTCGACCAGCTTCGCGATGCTCTAGCCACTGCCAAAAGTGTGCCCGTCGGTTCTCCCGACGGGGAATGTATCGCAGCCCGCGAGACCCTCGCTGCCGCCTACCGCCTGTTCCTCACCGACGGTGTGAACAAGGGCGGTGCCTTCGGCGGTGTCATCGAGGCCAACCTCACCACCCAGTACCTCATCGAGGCCAGCGACTTCACCCGCTCGGCAGGTGGCAGCAGCCGCTTCGGCAAACCGAAAAACTGGACGGTGGAGAACTTCAACATTCCCAATGGCAATGACGGTACGAAGCACGGCCTTGACAAGTACTCCGGCCGTGAGGCCCTGATGCTCGGCGTGTGGAACGATGCCGGCAGCAACACCACCGGCGACCTCTCCAATGCCCGTATCTACCGCAAGATTACCCTGCCTGCTGGCAAGTACTACTTCGGTGCCGCCTACAACACCACCTACAACATCAATCCGCAGGCATACATGTTCGTCAGCACGTCGCTTTGCAACACCGCCGACATCCCTGAGCAGAGCCTGGCTTACTACGGCATCAACAACTGCACGGGCGACCTGCGCCTGCAGGGCCTCTACTTCCAGCTTGACGAAGAGACCGAGGTCTACATCGGCTTCCAGGCCAATATGCTCAACGGTTCGCCGACACAGGAATTCCGTGCCGAACAGGTAGCTCTCTACACCCCGAGGGAAGCACAGGAGATGCACTCCGCAGAACATGGCTGGCAGAAGATTGACACCCTGCCCGAGGACGTGAGCCAGTATTTCTTCGCCATCTATGAGCACGGCACCGACACAGGACTTGTACTTGGTACCGGCAACAAGCAGGGCAACGCCTATCAGACCCTATGGTACGAGGCCGATGTCTATCCCGAAGTGAACAAGGGTGCCCTCTTCACTTTCGATGCTTTCGACTCCAGCAACCACTCTGGTGCGAAGTTTGACGATACAGATGAAATGAAGTGGCTCGTCATCACCAGTGCCGCCAATCCCGATGTCTGCCTGCAGTCGAACGACAGCCCCAACAACTGGAACTACCGCACCGAGAACAACGGCGAAGGCTGGACCGACCGTGCCTACGTCAGTGCCGCCTACGCCGCCGTGCCCGACGCATCTCCGTCGGGTTACTGGACGCTGACCAACAACAAGGGCGGCACGCTGGGCCGCTATGACGGCACCGATGAGATTACCGGCGATGTCACTACCGGGAACATCGGCCACTACGACTTCTACGCCATCCTGCGTGGCCAATATGCCGCTGCCGCCGAGAATATCGACAAGGCAACAGAGGAGAGCCCCGTCGACATCTCCTACGTCATCACCAACGCTGATGCCACCCGCTACAACAACTTCCACGCCAAGCAGCCCGTCGGCTGGACACTCTCCCGCGACGATGCCTTCGAGTGCGAGTGCGCCAACTACCTTCCCGCCAAGGTGGGCAGCAGCTATTTCAATAAGTGGCAAGGCTCAGGCAACCTCACCGACCGCACCATCTCGCAGAAGGTCTCCGGTCTGCCCAACGGCAAGTACCGTCTCTCCGTGCGCACCAGTAGCAGCGTCATCCATCAGGGTGCCATGCTCTTTGCCAATGACCAGAAGGCCGACATGACCAAGCTGACCGACAACACCGTGAGCGTCGATACAGAGATTACCGACGGCGTGCTTACCCTTGGCGTGGAGCTGAAGAGCTACCAGAGCAACGACTGCAAGTTCGACCATTTCACCCTCGAATACCTCGGCGACCCCAACGGGATTACAGGAATCAGCGAGCTCAAACCTCACAACGCTCAGCTCTCACCACTAATATACGACCTTCAGGGTCGACGGCTTATACGTCCGGCAAAAGGACTGAACATTATGGATGGCAAGAAGGTCGTGAACACGAAAAGTGGTGAACACCTCTGATTAGTGTTCACCTCCTACTCGATTGACTTATTAGGAGATTCGTCTGGCTTACTTCACCACGAACTTCTTACCGTTGCGGATGAACAGACCCTTCGTGGGCTGTGCCACGCGGCGACCCTGCAGGTCGTAGACAGAATTCTCCATTCTCAATTCTCCATTCTCAATTTGAGAAATGCCCGTGACCAGACCATCATCGATTACGGTGATGGTCTTCTCCACGTAGCCGGCGTAGTTGCCGAAGAACGTCAGCACGGCCACATACTCGCCAGGATTGGCAACTATCTGCTCCACGGTCACGGCGTTGTGGTGGTCTGGGCCGTACCGTCATACACGATGCCGGTCACTGGAGAAATCATCTCGCTGCTCAGGTCGCGGGTGTTGATGGTGAAGTAGGCGGTCAGCTCGCCGTCGTACTTGCCGATACCCTTCACGTTGAACTGGCCCGGGCTGGTGGCAGTGATGTTGTCGCTGTATTCCAGCGTCCGTACCCTCGATGAGCGTGTAGTCGCGGTCCACCACTACCAGCGTAGGCTCTACGGCGCTGCCGGTCCATGTCTAGTCGGCGATGGCCTGGATCATGGCGTTGGTCAGTGCGCGGTGGTCGTAGCCGGCGTTCACCAGCACGTTAGCCGCAGGCATCGTAAAGGTATATACGGTATCGACTTCAGCCGACGGGGTCACTGTCAGCCAGTCCAGCACGTCGATGCCGGCGGGTGCATTGCGGCGTGGAGCCTGTGCCACGTCAAAGCTGGTATAGGCGCGTGCCGTCACGTCCTTGCTCTTCCAGCCCTTGCCGGCCTTCACTATCACACTCACCACGTCGCCTTCCAGGGCAGTGGTCACGGTGTTTTCACCGACCTTGAACGTCAGCGTGCCGTGCTCGTTCGTGCCCACGGTGAGGTCATAGCCGGATATGGCGCTCGCCGTCATGGTCGTCATGGCCAGTGCGAGCAGTGCAAATACTTTCTTTTTCATACTTATTTACTTTAATGTTCTTATTATTTCTTTTTTAACACGAATTACCACTAATTGCCCATGTAATTTAAAAAATTTATGGATAATTCGTGGTAATTCGTGTTTAAATAAAAATCACTTCACAACCACTTTACGTCCGTTCATGATATACACACCCTTCTTGGTCGGCACGGTGTCGAGTTTCCGGCCGTTGAGGTCATACCAATTGTCAATTGTCAACTGTCCATTGTCAATTGCCTTCAGGCCCGTCGTTTCTCCGAAGACGATAGCGCGGGCGTTGCTTGCAGCGCTTATCGGGAGTTCCAGCCAGCACTTGTTGGCACCGATGGTGCCGGCGTCCTTCACCCATACGAACTGGTTGGCGGGCGTCAGCACATAGTGGTTGGCGGCGGCCATCTCGTCGGCAGTGAAGGTCTTGGCAGCGAGGGTACCCACGAAGCCGCCGTACCATGTTAGGCTGAGGGGTGCGTCGGTGGTGGGGATGAGGAGGATGGTCTTCGCCTCGTCGCTGTTGTTATAGACCAGCAGGGGCACGTTGGCGGGAGCGGTCTCCAGCTTGCTGCTCAGCACGGCGGCGTCGGCGGTGACGCTGTCGATGGTGTAGAGCTCGCCGGTGGCCGATGACTCATCGACGTACAGAGCCTCGTCCTTGTAATAGGTAAGGAAGCTGTTGGCGGCCATTCCACCTGGTAGCCCTGGTAGAGCTGGAAGATGTTCGAGGGGGCGGTGGTGCCGTCGTAGGCGGTGCCGTCGGCTGCGGTGGCAATGGCTACGTAGCGGCCGGGGGTGAGGCTCTGGAAGGCGATGGCCTGGCCGGTGGGCTGGCCTTGGTCGTCAACGGCAAAGATCTGCACGGTGTAGTCGGTCATGTTGGTCAGGTCGGCATCCTCAATGTCGTCGTATACGACGATGAGGGCTGCCATCTCCTGCGCGTCCATCTCTGCGGGCACGAAGGCGTCGCCCTGCTTCTTCAGTCGGATGCGGTAGCCGTCCTCGCCGTCGCCCACGGTGACGGGCATCTCCACGGCCATGTCGCCACCAGCTCGTAATCTACGGTCACGTCGCTGCCGGGCATGTCGAACGAGGCCTCGGTGCCGTCATCGCTGAGGGTTACCTCGGGGCCGACGATGGGGGCAGGCTCGTAGGCGAAGGTGGTCTTCGGCAGGAATTTAAACGCATTTGAAATACTGGCCTTAACATAATCGGTGTTTTCGTTGGTTGCTATACCCCAGAAATCCAATATATCGAATAACGTGGTGGCATCCACCTCGGTGATTGTCACAGCAAAGGTTGCCGTCCATGCTGCATCGGCAGATTGTTGCAAATAGAAAGTCGTGCTGGTAATGCTGCCACCTGCCATGCCGGAAAGCATGGAGGCAGGATAGATGACCTGGGTCTTACTGCCCTGCGTATCTGCCCACGAACCAAATACAGGCAAACAGCTGTATTTTCAGTGCCGTCGGCGACGGTCAGTTCATCGGCCCATGCGCCCGTCGTCATTGCGAAGAGCGCGACGAGCGTCATTAGAAATCTTGATAATTTGTGTGTCATAATCTTTTTTGTTTAAATTGTTTATTCTTTTATATTTCCTTCGCTCTCTGGCCATACTTGAGACAAACGGATTAGAAAGCGCCGGGACTCCTTGCGGTGAGTCTCGGCGGATATTACTTTCTTCGATGAGAGGAATGTCAGGCGCTATGGCTTGAACTCGTTGAACATTGCTATCTCGCTGTCGAAGCGGGCAACGATTTCGTCGAGTTGCGGGTTTGTGCGCTGGATGATGAGCGCCACATAGTCCTTTCGCTTGTCATCGCCTTTCACCTCTACTGCCTTGATGAGGTAACGCTGCTGTTCGTAGCCGTTGAACCAGCGCAAGAATAAACGTGCGCGCTGGGCCTGCTGGTTGTTGGCCGTGCTGCACATATAGAGCATGATGTCTGGATTCTGGCGGAAGAACTCCTCGATGATGCAGATGACCGTCTAAGGAATCTTCTTGTCGCCTGGGGACTTCTGCTGTCCGGGATTGGCGAGGTTGAACCAGTAGGCCGTGTAGTACGGGTTGGAGTCCAACTCAAAGTCTACGTGGTATTCAATGCCCGTGTCGGTCACGAACACGTACTGATCGCCATCGCTGTGTACGTCGTATGGGGAACGGTTGTTGATGGCCTCAAGGTCGAGTCTGTTCATGGCCTTATACCCATTCGATGTCATAGTAGCCCGATTCGGCGGCAGCCTTCTTGCTGCGCTGGCGGGCTTCCCACTCTTCGTTAACTCTGCGCTGGAACGCCTCTTTGCGTTCCCTTGCCTGATGCAGCCACGCAAGGATTTCCTCGCGGGTGCGGCTCTTGCTAATTGTTGTCATTGCTTCCATAATCTCGTTGTTTAGAGTTTTACGGTACAAAGATACAACTATTTCCCGAAACACCTTTCTTTTTGGAAACGATTTTACGTAATAACCGTAATTGCTCCGTAATTAAAATAATTAATTATAATAATTAGTGGAACAAATTATGGTAATTATGGCAATTTGTTTCCTTAGAAAATAATATCCGTTTGTCTCAGTATGTCAAAGAACGCTTTGTTTGTTTAGTCGCCTGTCGGCGTGAAATCTTTCAAATCTTACCAAATCTTATTTGTTTCTTCTTCATCATCATTTTGTTTTAATTTTTCAATTCTTCAATTTTACCTTCGCTCTCTGGCGATACTTGAGACAAAACGGATATAACAGCATCACGTTCGACTGGATTTGCAATCCAGTCGCTGTGAATATAAGGATTTGTAATCCGATAATCGCATCTGGAGATGCTTATACTCACTGCAGCCGGATTGCAAATCCGGCTGAACGGCGAGTAGATAGATAAAGCGCCGGGACTCTTTGGGGGAATCTCGGCGGATATTACGGTCTGAGCGGTGCAACCTTTACAGGTATTTGCCCGCAAACTCTTCGGGCGAAAGAATTTCCATCGCCAACGTGTCGGCACGGCTGAAGTCCTTCAGGTTGATGGTGACGAGTGCGTCACACTTGTTCTGCAGGGCGCACTGGTACTGGAAACTGTCCTCAATGTCGTCGAAGGCGGGGTCGCCGTTGCCGCTCACCATACGCTTGTGGCTGATGCCTGCCACGGTGGCCAGCGACAGCACGATGCCGAGTGTCTGGCGCAGCCGCCTGGTCTGTTCGGGACGGTGGATGCCCTGCCGCTTCAGTTCGCTGCGCACAAGACAGGCCAGCGTGTAGATGCAACCTGCCGATACGACGGCCTTCAGCCGGCCGTCCTCAACGGCACTGAGCAGTTGATCCACGTACTCATATTGCCTGCGGCGCTCGAAGTACTCAAGGAAGATGTTGGTGTCGAGGAATACTTTCATAGACGTTCTCTCCTATCGTTACAGTTGGTACTTGTCCTTCAGATAGTCCTCGATAAGTTCTTCTTCCGATGCTCCCGAACTGAAGATGCCACAGAGTGCCTCGTGGCGGTAATGCCGCTTGCCCTTCTTGGCGGGCTTGGCCGCGTCGATGAGCTGTTGGGCGTAGACCGTGAGCTGCTGCTGCAACAAGTCAACCCGATACGACTTGGGAATCCTTACAGGTACGTTAATCGTTCTTGCTTCCATAATCTTATGTCGTTTTGTGATTACGGCTGCAAAAATACAACAAATTCCTGAGAATTCCAAAGGATTCCCCCGAAAATAATATCCGTTTGTCTCAGTATGTCAAAGATCGATTTTGCGAGTGGAGAGCCGAGCTTGCTCGTGCTCTTCCGAGCGTTGAGATCTTCGAGGCAAAGCCTCAGAGAACGATTTGTGTTTCCTGCCTTTGCCTTTCGGCAGCAGTTTTACACATTATATATATATATATCGCGCGCGAGGGGCGGTTAGTTCGTCACCTCTGCCTTCACGCTCTTCACATGGCGTGTGCCGTTGTACTTCATGGTCACGGTGGTGCCTTCGGCCACTGGCGCAAGCTTCTTGCTGCCAGACCTGCCGAATACGTATGCCACGTCATTGGCATCCCCCCTGAAGAGTTGGTGCGGGATTGTCTCCGGCGACAGGCATATACTGACCCTCCCATGCATTGTGAGAAGTGGCATAAAGCTCAATGTTGTAGGTGCCATTCGTCACATCGACAGTCTGCCAGATCTTGTCACCAGGGGTGGTGTCACCAAAGTGCTCGATCAGCGTGATGTTGTTGTGGCTATAGGTTGCCTTGTGGGAGTCATTTAGAGGGGCAACACTCCAGCTGTCTGTGTCGGTTCCCACCTTGGCGGTCACGTCCTTCTCCTGGTAGGCGTTGTCGGCCTTGAACTGGTCGATGGCAGCCTTCAGCGTGGCTTTGTCGGCATCCGTAGGCGAGGCGATGACATTGTATGTCTCGATGGCAGCCTCCAGTTTGCCTACAGCCACATCATCATCGTCATAATATGGAATCATGAGCGTCGGGTCGGTGACAGGCTCCGCGGTCAGCGATGCGAGCACGCTGGTCTTAATCTCCACCTTCACGTTGTCGATGATGAACTTCTTGGCCACCTTGTTACCAGCCAGATTGATGTAGATGGTGCGGAATTTCAGCAACCAGTCGCCCTGGTCGCTCTTCGTGACGCCGTCGCACGCGTCAGTCTCTTCGAAGTGCAGCCATTTGTTGACGTCGCTCTCGGAGACGCTAAGGCTGGGAGCAGGCCAGCCGCCGAGCGTCCACCAGACGTACTGACCCGGCTCGTTGGAAAGCTGGAATCCGAATGAGTAGTCTTCATCATTACTTACCCTGACGGCCTTCTTGTCGGACTTGTAGTCGAAGCTCAGCTTATACTGAGTGCCTGCGGGCAACACGTAAGGCAGGCGCATGTCGAACTGGGTGTCCCAACTGTTAGCCTCGTTGTCCGACGACTGCAACTTGATGGCTTTGGAGCCGTCCACGCCGATGCCCTCGGTGATGCGGGCGAGGTACATGCCTCCGGCCTGTTCATGCACATAGAAGTACGACACGTCGGTGCCCTCCATGTCGCTATTGACGATGATGTTCGTCCAGTCATCGGCCTATGCGCCCGTCGCCGCGATAAACAGCATGGCGAGCATGGTTAGCACTCTGGCAAAGCCCGAGTCCCCCCGGCTTTGCGCTCTCATGATAGAATCTTTCTTGATCATAAGCATTTAAGTTTAAATTGTTAATAAATGAATTGTTATTTGGTAAAAAAAATATGTCGAGTCATCAGTAGCCGTCCGCCCCGCTCGGCAGGGCACAGACAAGCCGGCCTCCCCGCACCCGAAGGCAAGGGAGGCCCTATCGCACTGCGCGGATGTCCGCGCACCTTAACAGCGTATATGCAATTACAGGTGTGTGTTTATACGAATATCTGACATTGTCAAATATTCCGCGTTAAATAATGCTATCGTCACACACTTTTTCTGCATGGTTGTAGTAGTAGTTATTGGGGGTGTTAAAGCGTCCGGGGTTCCCGCTCCACCTCCTCGGCCAGGTATCGGTCGCTGCGACAGTGGAAGTCGGCAATGCCTTGGCTGATAAGCTGGAAAGTACGGGAGTTATAAAATATGTCCATTGCATCGACGTTGGAGATTCCGAGGTCGGCGGCAATCTGCTCTATGATACGGGCGTATTTCATCTGGAGTAGTGTTTCGTTGGCTTCCATCGTCATTTCAGTTTTTCGGTTTTCAGATAAGTCAGGCAGGCATCGATGGCTTGCTGGGAGAGGAAACAGACTTGCTGGTTTGGCCGGACGGCTACCAGGCGGCGCAGTGCCTCGTCCTTTGCAATCTGACGGGCAAAGTAGAGGTCGATGGTGTTATAGACCTTGTCATCGGCAATGCCTCCCTCGATGATGTCGAACGGCTCGACGGGTAGGCCGAGTCGGCAGGCCGATACATAGTCGAGCCACTCCTCGTTGTAGCTGTCGAAGCGCTTGCAGCGGAATCGGGAGGTGTCGGGTGCGGCCATCTCGTAGGAATTGAGGAAGGCATCCTCGCCCCACTTGGTGAAGCGCTGGGCGTAATTGACGGCCTGCATCTTGGTGGGTGTGACGTAGAAACCCTGCCCGAAGTCGAGATACTTGCGGGAGTGGAGGACGTCGGGCTGGGGAACGGGGATGTTGGAGGTGCGGAAGACTATCAGAATACTCCTTTCTTCTTCATGAGCGCAGTGATGTCCTCTACGAGGTAGAGACGGCCGAAGGTATGCAGCACGTCGTAGCAGCCCACGATGTAGTCCATCAGGATGCCTGACGACTTGAGGCGGCGATATACCTCGGCCTGGTTCATGTTCAGGGCCGCGGCCACGCTGCCTATGCAGAAGGTGGAAAAATCTACTTGGTTCGAGTTCATACGCTAATTGTTATATATCGTTGTTTGTTTTATTGTTATTTACGCCCCAAAATTACGTAAAATATTGGAAAGTAATTCATCTTAACCCTAAGATTTCTCAGATTTTAACACTCGCGGCCCGCCATCGCCCGCGCTCCCGTCCTCGTTGCCGCGCACAGATGGCACATTGGAGGGCCGGTAGAGCCGCCGCCCCCCTCAAATCTTTGGAATGAGCCATAAACTTTTCCATCAGCTTAATTGGGTTCTGCAAGATTCTCTGTTGGTGTCCCTGATTACAAACGCATGGTGCAAAACCCAGGGTTAGAACGAACCAAACCCAGGGTTAGAACGAACCAAACCCAGAGTTAGGACGAACCAAACCCAGAGTTAGGACGAACCAAACCCAGAGTAGGGGCAGGTCTCTGTGCCAGCCCGCAGAACGTTTCAGTACCGCCATGGGGACGAAATCTGACCAACACAGTATCCTG
>JAEEGL017295076.1_pt1 | contig 11892 bp, 5 predicted proteins | sample 9134231 | NCBI WGS metagenome assembly JAEEGL01 (sample SAMN16246548, study PRJNA631951) | gut metagenome | biome: gut microbiome; feature: rumen; material: fiber-attached | host: Bos | place: Iran: Karaj | collected 2018-10 | reverse complement strand
TCCGTATCTCTTCAGGCCACGCCTGCCAGGGTTTATGGAAATAGTCCTGCAACGCCCGGAATAGGGCATAGTCCGGCAGCCAGTAGGAATTCAGGTTACAATAATTCGAATAGGATTTCTGTTTTTTAACAGAAATTTCATCTCCACCAAAAAGAGTCTCATGTCCCGCAAAAGCAGAAACGGACAGGTAGGGGGAATTGCCCAGTCCCGGCGGGTTCAAGGGCAGGATCTGCCAGATCTTCTGTCCGGCTGTCGCCAGAAAATCGATAAACGTTTTGGCCGCAGCTTTTTTCTCTTCACCGTTTTTCCCCCATAACGAAGTGGGATGAAGGAGGATTCCTGCTTTTCTGGAACCATCCTGTGATGGCGTCGCTTCTTCACAACGACAGATACGTTGGCTTACCGGAGGAAGCGTAACGGTAAAAATTCCGTTGGAAACCGGAACGGGTTCTGCATTGTCCGGCCCCACGCTGCGCAGAATTCCGTATGCCATTTCCCCTGTATAAACCCTGACCATATGAGACTGGCTGCCACGGTTCAGCAAAACAAAAAACAGTCCGTCTTCCGCCGGGTTCCCAAACACATCCCGGCCCCCTTCAATAGAACGGGCATAAATATATACGTCCCCTTCTGCGTACACAGGAATCATCCGTCCGGTACGCAAGGCTGCATACTGCTTGCGTAACTGAATAAATCCACGACAATGGTCCTGAAGCTTTTTGTTTTCCTTTCCCCATGGGTATGTACGCCGGTTATCCGGATCCTTTCCTCCCTGAAGGCCGGCTTCGTCCCCGTAATAAACGCAGGGCGCTCCCGGCAGGGTCATCTGCCAGGTCCAGAACAGCAACAGGCGGCGTTGGCCAGCAGTTAAATCTTTTTGCTGCCAGAATGTTTTTCTATCGGTTTCTTCTATATTATTTTGTATTTCATTACTTTGTACTTTGTCAGCCCCATTTTCTTCCAGCAGTGTCAGAATCCGCTCTACGTCATGGCTGCCTGACAGATTCAGCATGGCATACATGTTTTCTTTGGGATAATTTTCCATCTGCTGCATATAGACCGCATTGGTTCTCCCTGCGTCGGCCTTTCCCAGCAAAAAGTCCAGCATCAGTTTCCGCAGCACATAGTTCATTACACTGTCCAGCTTGCCGCCGCACAGATAGGCCCGCTGCTTCCCGTAGCTGATCTTGTGGGAGGCGTCTTCCCAAACTTCCCCGATCAGGGCGGCCTCCGGATCCGTTTTTTTCAGTTCGCTGTAAAAGGCTGTCAGGAATTCGTCGGGTAACTCGTCCGCTACATCCAGACGCCAGCCGCTGATACCGGCATTCATCCAGTGTTTCAGTACGCTGTCAGCATCCCGTATAATAAAATCCTGATAAGCTTCCGATTTTTCATCAACTTCCGGAAGGCTTTTATCCCCCCACCAGCAGCTGTAGTCATCAGGATAATGTTTGAACTGGTACCAGGAATAATAGGGCGACTCCTTTGACTGGTACGCACCGTTTCCGGGATATGTTCCCTTCCTATTAAAATAAATGCTGTCATCCCCCGTGTGGCTGAAAACTCCGTCCAGGATGATACGGATGCCATGATTTTTGGCTTCTTTGCACAGACGCGTGAATTCTTCTTCCGTTCCAAGGAAAGAATCAATTTTTTTGTAATCACCCGTATCGTAATGGTGGTTGCTGCGGCTTTCAAAAACAGGATTCAGATAAAGGCAGGAGATCCCCATATCTGCGAGATAATTCAGTTTTTCCCGGATTCCCTGCAGGGTGCCGCCAAAAAAATCATAGTAAGCAATTTCCCCGGTGTCCGGATTTTTTATGTAGCGGGGAACATCATTCCAGTCTCCGTGAAGCAATGCATAAGGTTTGCCGCTGAATTGGGACAATGGTACATCGCCCCGGTTAAAACGGTCCGGAAAAATCTGATAGACAACGGCGTTTTTCAGCCAGTCCGGCGTTTTCGCCGCCTGGTCGTACACCGTGATCTGGAAGGAAGGAGGTTCTTCTTCGTACAGTTGGCCCCAGCCGCCCAGCTGTTCCATGTTGTTTCCGTAATAATATGTTTTTTCCGCTGTTTCAATTTTGAAATAATACCAGAGCAGGCAGCCTTTGTCCGGAACGGGAAAAGTGCAATGATACATTCGTTTTTTTCGTGGGACAACCGGTGTATTCCCTGCTGCAGCAAAAGATACCGAACCGGCATCATCGCTTTCCACTTCTAGGCCAACCCCTGCATTCTTTTTTTCTTCTTCTGCAGGACGCTTTTTCGTCTCTTTTCTCTGCCAGAATTCCTCTTCCATTTTGAGCAGGCTTTCCCCTGCTCCGTCAATCCAAAGACGCAGCATTACTTTTTCCGTACCGTCCCCTTCCACTTCGCAGCGGAGGGCAACAGACGAACCGGCCTCTACTGCCCCAAAGGGATAACGGAATACTGTGTTTCTGGAGTCATGAATAATTACAGGCTGCATAGTCTTTTTGTGTCCGTTTGCCTGAAACAAAAACGGATTTTCCCCTTCTCCCTTGCCGGGTGCTTTGTTAAATCATTTTGCGATAATTGTGCGTTACGTTAATTACGCCCGCAAACCTTTTTCAGCACAAAAATTTAATAAATTCTGTTTGGAAAAATTTCTGCCGGTTTACAAAAAAGGCGAAAGTGGTCCCGCTGTTTTTCGAAATCACTTTCGCCGCTAAGTCACGCTGTCAAAATTTTCACCGGGAAAATTTACGAAGCGTTCCTATACATTTTATTCCGCGTCTTTCTTTTTGTTTTTTGAACCGGGTTTGCGGCCCCGTTTCTTTGGTTCCGCAGTTTCAGCAGGGGCTGCGTCTGCATCTGCTGCTTTCTTTTTAGCCGCTGTTTTCCTGACAGTTTTCTTTTTCGGCTCCGCGCTGCCATCTTCATCTGCCGCCGCCGTTTTCTTCACCGTCGTTTTTTTCGTTGCGGTTTTCTTTGCCGCGGCTTTAGTTTCCCCAGTTTTCTTTGTTGTTGCTTTTTTGGCAGAAGAAGTTTTTTTCGCCGCCGCTTTTTTCTTTACGGTTTTTCCTTCTTCTTCTTCCGCAACCGGTTCCGCTTCAACATCCTCGTCTTGCTTTTCCACTGTATTTACAACCTGTGGCTCTGCCTCAACAGCAGCTGCTTCCGCAATTTCTTTTTCCCCATCATCCTTTGCTTCGATTCCGGTAGCAGTGTCCCCTTCTTCTTTTACAGCCGGAAGCTTTGCCTCTGCAACCCTTTCAATCGGTTCTTCCGCAACGGATTCCGTCTGCTCTCCTTCAGGCTCTGCCTCTTCCCCGACACCTGCAACCTTATCATACAGGTCCGCATAGGCCCGGGCCGATTTGTTCCAGCTGTTATCACTCTTCATGGCATTGAGCACCATTTTTTCCCAAAGAGGCTTGTCTGCAAAATAGGTTAAGCCCCTCTTAATGGTGAACAGCAGCTCATGGGCATTAAAGTTTTCAAAGCTGAGACCGTTTCCATCCAATGCGTAATATTTGTCAAAATCCCTGACGGAATCCTTCAGACCGCCGGTTTCCCGAACAACCGGAATCGTACCGTAACGCATGGCAATCATCTGACTCAGGCCGCAGGCTTCGTACCGGGAGGGCATAATGAACATATCGGCGCCTGCATATACCCGGCGTGCCAGACCTTCGTCAAACAAAATATTTACAGAAACGCTGCCCGGATGAGTCCAGGCCAGTTCCCGCAACGCATTGGCATATTCTTCATCGCCTGTTCCTACCACAACAAGCTGCACCTGTTCTTCCATCAGTTCATTCATGATATGGGTAACCAGGTCCAGGCCTTTGGCCTCCACCAGACGGGTAATCATGGCCAGTACCGGAATTTCCCGGTTTACGTTCAGACCCAGCTCCCGCTGCAACGCTTCCTTGGCCAGCGGTTTTTTCAAAATGACATTGGATACATCAAAGCAAACCGGCAGGTTGGGATCCGTTGCCGGATTGTATTCTTTATCATCCAGCCCGTTCAGGATACCGCTGATCTTTCCGGTACACAGGGCAACATAATCCTCCAGTCCTTCCCCGAAATAGGGATAGGTAATTTCTTCCGCATAAGTTGGGCTTACTGTTGTAATGTAGTCCGCATAGCACATACCGGCTTTCATAAAGTTCACGTCACCGGCATTTTCAATGTTCCCGTTATAAAACAGGCGCATAGGCATACCCAGCACATTTTCCACGATGTCTTTTCCAAATACGCCCTGATATTTCAGGTTATGGATGGTGTAAATATTTTTCAGATTCTGATAGAAAGGATCCTGCATGAAATCTTCTTTCAGGTACGCCCCAAGAAGGCCGGTGTGCCAGTCGTTGCTGTGGATCACATCCGGCATGAAATCGATATGGGGAAGCATGGCCAGCACGGCTTTCGCAAAATAGGCAAACCGCTCCGCGTCATCGTCGAACCCATACAGCTTTTCCCGCTTAAAATAATATTCATTGTCAATAAAATATACTGTAAGGCCATTGTACACAAGCTTCTGCACGCCCATGTACTGGTTACGCCAGGACAGGTCTACCGTCCCGGTATACACCGTTTCCATAAGGCTTTTATATTCTTCACCGATCGTTCCGTAATTAGGGATCACCAGGGCCGTTTCCACCCCCAGCCCCTGCAGGGCTTTAGGTAAGGCGCCCATAACATCGGCCAGTCCGCCTGTTTTGATAAAAGGAGCCGCTTCTGATGCAACAAATAAAACTTTCATTTTTTCATTCCGCCTTTCTGAGAAAGAATCGGAAGGGCCTGCGTTTTTGTTCCTGATATTGTTTTTTTTGCGTCGGTTTCCTTCTTTTTCTTCGTTTTACTTTTTTCTTTTTTAAAATTTATATACAGCACTGCCAACGGCGGCAGTGTAAGGGAAATCGATTGTTCTTTTCCGTGACTGGGAATAGCCTGGCTCTTAACCGGCTTATCGTTGCTCACGCCGGATCCGCCAAATTCATATCTGTCACTGTTAAATATTTCCGTATAGGTTCCGGCTTCCTCAACACCGATACGGTAGTTTTTACGTACTTCCGGTGTAAAGTTACAGATTACGATGGTCTGGTCTTCCGGTTTATTGCCTTTCCGGTAAAAACTGATGACGCTGTTGTCCGTATCGTCGCAGCTGATCCAGTTAAATCCCTGCCAGGCATAATCAATCTGCCAGAATTCCGGATGTTTATTGTAAAAAAGATTCAGCGCTTTGACATACCGCTGCATCTCCTGATGGGATGGATACTCCAGTAAATGCCAGTCCAGACTGTCATCAAATTTCCATTCAATGAACTGGCCAAACTCTCCGCCCATAAACAGAAGCTTTTTTCCCGGATGGCTCATCCAGTATCCGAAAAAGGCACGGAGGCCTGCGAATTTTTTCCAATAGTCTCCCGGCATCTTGTCCAAAAGAGAATGCTTCCCATGAACCACTTCATCATGGCTCAGTGGCAGGATGAAGTTTTCCGCGAAAGCGTAGTACAGCGAAAAGGTGATCAGGTTCTGGTTTCCTTTCCGGAACAGAGGATCCATGGCCATGTAACGCAGCATGTCGTTCATCCAGCCCATGTTCCATTTATAATTGAAGCCAAGGCCGCCTTTGTCCACCGGTCCTGACACCATGGGCCAGGAGGTAGATTCTTCGGCGATCATCAGGGCCTGGGGTATTTCCTTAAACACGGCTGTATTAAGCTTTTGCAGGAAATCCACTGCTTCCAGGTTTTCCCTTCCGCCGTATTTGTTGGCCTGCCACTCTCCCTGTTTTTTCCCGTAATCCAGATACAGCATGTTGGCTACGGCATCGATCCGCAGACCGTCCAGATGGAACTGCTCCAGCCAGAAACAGGCACTGGAGATCAGGAAGCTCTGGACCTCCGGCCGGCCGTAATCGAAATTCATGGTGTCCCAGTCTTTATTTTCCGCCAGCATGGAATTGCCGGATTCATATAAGGGTTCTCCGTCAAAATGCCGGAGTCCGTGGGCGTCCTTGCAGAAATGCCCGGGGACCCAGTCCAAAATGACGCCGATCTTATTCCTGTGCAGCGTATCGATGAGATACATCAGGTCTTCCGGTGAACCGTACCGGCGGGTAGCGGCAAAATATCCCGTAGCCTGGTAGCCCCAGGAACCGTCAAAAGGATATTCGCAAAGAGGCATCAGCTCCACATGGGTATAATGCATGTCTTTCACATACCGGGCCAGAGGTTCCGCTATATCCCGGTAGTTCATGACTTTCCCGTCAGCATCCCGCTTCCATGAACCCAGATGGACTTCGTAAATCAACATGGGATTGTGATAAGAATCGTAGTTGGCGCGGCTTTTTCTCCAGCCCGTATCATGCCACTGGTATCGCAAACTTTTCACTATGGACGCGGTATTTGGCCGCAGCTCCGCAGCAAAACCGTAAGGGTCGCTTTTTAAAATTCGTTCCCCGGCCGCTGTTTCAATGGCATATTTATAAGTTGCGCCCTCTTTCAGTCCCGGCACATAGGCAACCCAGATGCCGGTTCCCTGTTTCGCCCGTTCCATAGGGGTAGCGCTGGCATCCCAATTGTTAAAATCCCCCACTACGCTGACAGCCCGGGCATGGGGAGCCCAGACGCAGAACCGTATGCAGGCTTTTTGCTTCCAGACAGTAGCGTGGGCGCCAAACATCCGATAGCTGCTGTAGTTGGTTCCCTGATGGAAAAGATAGGTACTGTATGCATCAATCGCACTGATTCGCATGGTCAACCCTCTTCACACGATGAAACGCTGACATCTCTGCCTGCGTTTCCTTATGCCTTCCTGTGTTTTTTAATGAAACACCGTCTCAAATTTTCACTGCAGAAAGATTCCAGATATCTTTTGCATATTCTTTAATAGTCCGGTCACTGGAAAAATGTCCCGCATGGGCAATGTTAACGGTGCTGGAACGATACCAGCCGTCTTTATCCCTATACCGGCGCTGAATCTCCTGCTGGGCCTGACAGTAAGGTTTGAAATCTTTCAGCACAAAGAATTCGTCGTTCCGGTCCAGCAAGGCTTCCTGCAACTGGATGAACATGGGATTTTCTTCCATCACTTCCAGCATACGGCGGACATCTGCATCATTATTGTAAATATCCCAGGAAGAATATCCCCCTTCCTGATAATACCACTGCACTTCATCCGCCCGCAGGCCGAAAATCACGCTGTGTTCATCCCCTACTTCCTGATGGATCTCCACGTTGGCACCGTCCATGGTTCCCAAAGTAATGGCCCCATTAAACATAAACTTCATGTTTCCGGTCCCGGATGCTTCCTTGCTGGCCGTTGAAATCTGTTCACTTACATCGGCTGCGGGGAATAACAGCTGTCCCAGGGACACGTTGTAGTTCTCCAGGAACACAACTTTTAATATGTCCCTGACCCGGCGGTCATGATTAATCAGCGTGGCCACCGTGTTGATCAGCTTGATGGTAATCTTTGCTTCCCCATAACTGGCAGCGGCCTTGCCTCCGAAAATAAAAGTCTGGGGAATCATATCCAAATTTGGATTATCCTGCAGCTGGCGGTACAGGTGATACACATGCAGGATATTCAGCAGCTGGCGTTTATACATATGCATCCGTTTGATCTGGATATCAAAGATGGAATGGGGATTTATGGTAATATTCCGCCCTTTGTATAAATAATCCGCCAGGATTTCTTTTCGCTGCTGTTTTACCGCAGCCAACTGTTCTCTGAAACCTTTATCGTTGCCGAAGGGTTCCAGTTTCAATAATTTTTCCGGTTCGTGGATCCATCTGCTGCCAATGACATCGCAGATAAGCCCGGCCAGCTGCGGATTGGATTCTATCAGCCAGCGGCGGTGGGTCACCCCGTTGGTCTTGTTGTTGAAACGTTCCGGGAACCAGAAATAAAAAGGTTTCAAAGTATTGATCTTTAAAATTTCCGAATGAAGCTTCGCCACGCCGTTTACGCTGTGACTGCCCACCACAGCCAGACTGGCCATGTGTACCTGGCCGTTCCAGAGGATGGCCACTTCTTCCGCTTTATCTTCTTTCCCGGGAAAACGTTGGCGCACCAATTCCAGCCACCGCTTATTAATTTCATCCACAATCAGAAAAATCCGGGGCAACAGTTCCTGGAACATGGAAACAGACCATCGTTCCAGGGCTTCCGGCATAATCGTATGATTGGTGTAGGCAACAGAATTTGTGGTAATACGCCAGGCATCTTCCCAGCTCATGCCTTCTTCGTCCATGAGGATACGCATCAGTTCCGGGATAATCAGAGCCGGATGGGTATCGTTGATATGCAGGGCAATATATTTATCAAAGTCCTTCGGCGATCCGTAATGCTTTTTAAAATGACGCATAATGCTCTGCAGTCCGGCAGAAACAAAGAAATATTCCTGCATCAGCCGCAGCTTGCGTCCTTCATAGGTTGTATCGTCCGGATACAGAAAACGGGAAATCTGCTGGGCCTTGTCCTTGTACTGCAAGGCCCGGCGGTAATCTCCGTAACGAAGCTGGTTATACATGTTTTCCCGGGTATACTCCGCTTTCCACAACCGCAGGGTATTCACGATCCGGTTCTGGTAACCCAGGACGGGTACGTCGTAAGGTACGGCCCGCACGGTATTGTAATGTTCATGGACGCAGACCAGCTTTCCGTTTTTGCCGGGACGCACGTAAGCTTCCCCGCCAAACCGGACATTCACGGCCTTATCCGCTTTTTTTATTTCCCAGGGGAATCCGTTGCGAAGCCAGGCATCCGGCAGTTCCACCTGCTGCCCGTCGATAATTCGCTGATCAAACAATCCGTACTGGTAACGGATGCTGCATCCGTGTCCCGGCAGGCGCAGGGCCGCCATGGAATCAATAAAGCAGGCTGCCAGCCGGCCCAGGCCACCGTTGCCCAGACCGGGATCCGGTTCTTCCGGAAAAATTTCTTCCAGGTCAAACCCCATATCCTTCAGCCCACTGCGGCAGATATTTTCCACATCGCAGTTCAGCAGGTTTGTATTCAGCAACCTGCCCAACAAAAATTCAATGGAAAAATAATAGACCTGGCGTACTTTTTTCCGATTGTAGGTTTTTTCTGTCTGTATCCAGTCTTCACTGATCAGATCCTTGATCATATTGGCAATGATCTGATATACCTCTTTACCGGATAACTCTTTTACCGATTTTTCAAATAATACTTCTGCTTTTTCAGCAAATAATTTTTTAAATTCTTCTTTCGTTTTCCAGATTCGCATGGTCTGCTAATTACCGTACCTCGTGTTTAATGATACACAATGGCTCCTTCTCTGTTCCTTCTAAAACCGCTTCCGGCTGGATATCCCTGTCCTTGTCGCAGATCACATAATTCAGACAGGCATCTTCTCCTACATTTGTATTCTGCATCACGATACTGTTCCGGATCACTGCGTTACGGCCCACCCGTACCTTACGGAACAGGATGCTGTTTTCCACAGTGCCTTCAATAATACAGCCATTTGCTACAAGGGAATTGGTCACATGGGCTTCTTCCATGTATTTTGCCGGTGCTTCGTCTTTAATTTTTGTATAAATGCGCTGGTCCTGATGGAAAATATCCCGCCAGTTTTCCAGCTTTAGCATATCCATGCTGCCCTGATAATAGCTGTTTAAGGAGTTGATCCGCTTTGCATAACCTTCAAAGCTGTACCCGAAAATCCGCAGATTTTCCGTATTATCTGCCAGCACATCATTGAAAAATTCCCATTTCCCTCCGATATTGGCTCTGCGGATCATCTGAAGGAATAATCCGGAATCCATCAGCACGACGCCTAAAAACAGGTTTTCATCTTTCTTTACGCCATTTGCCTTTTTCATTTCTGTCACAAGACCATTGGCTTTTGTTTTCAGGATATAACCATCCCCCGTGCAGTCTGTTTCCTGTTTTTTATAAACAAGCGTAATATTCGCGTTATGCTTACGGTGAAAACGCATTACTTTCTCGTAATCGATATTGGCCACTACATCGCAGCCGGATAGCAGCAGATATCTGCATTGCCCGGCCTCAACATATCGCAGGTTTTTATAGTAGCTGTAAATATCCCCATCTTTCGGATGCAGGATCTCGTCTTCTTCATCCATGGGCAAATAATAAAGGCCATGCTGTTTGCGGGCCAGGTCCCATTCCTTTGCGGAACGGACATGATCCAGAACCGAACGGGAATGGAACGGAAGAATCAGTCCAACTGTATCAATGCCTGCATTGACCATGTTGCTTAAAGCAAAGTCCATCAGGCGGAATTTAGCGCCGAAAGGTTCCGATGCCAGCGGACGCTTTGCGCTCAGCTCTTTCATCGTATTGGGGCACTGTAAATTAATCAGTCCTAAAATATCTTTCATTTCAATTTGCCCCCTTTCCTTTCTTTTCCGGTTTTACTGTTTCATCATTGCCATGGACGGCAACCTCTGTATTTGAGCCCTTGATCTGCACGCCGGCACAGATACGGCACCGTTCCCCGATAATCGCCCTGTCGATCACAGCATCCTTTTCCACAACCGTGCCGGGCATAATGACCGAATTGGTAACTTTTGCGCCTTCTTCTACTGTAACATTATAAAAAATAACCGAATGGGACACCTGGCCGGAAATAGCAGCACCTTCACCTACCAGTGAGCTGTACAGCTGTGCGTTAGGCCCAACATAATGGGGCGGGAAGGAATGGTTTCCGGCGTAGATCCGCCAGTTGGGGTTGTTCAGATTCAGTGGCGGATCGTCAGCTAACAGATCCATATTGGCCTGCCAGAGACTTTCAAAGGTCCCGACATCTTTCCAGTATCCTTCAAAAGGATATGCATAAACCGGAAGCTTATCCGCCAGCATTGCCGGTATTACGTTCTTGCCAAAATCGTGATCCGAATCTTTCCGTTCCGCATCTTCAATCAAATATTTTTTCAAAACCTCTTTATCAAAAATGTAAATACCCATAGAAGCTAACGTGCTTTTGGGATTTTTCGGTTTTTCTTCAAATTCATTGATGCGCAGGTCCGGATCCGTATTCATGATACCAAAGCGGGATGCTTCGGACAAAGGAACCTGAATCGTACTTACCGTCGCTTTTGCCTTATGTTTTTTATGGAATGCCAGCATTTTGGCATAATCCATAGAATAAATATGGTCACCCGACAAGACCAGAACATAGTCCGGATTGATCATATCCATAAAATTCAGGTTCTGGTAAATCGCATCAGCAGTTCCCTGATACCAGTTAGAAGAATCCTTGTCATTCATATATGGGGGCAGCACGAAAGTCCCTCCGTGCTCGGAATCAAGATCCCAGCTGCTTCCATTTCCGATGTACCAGTTCAGTTCTAATGGCTGGTACTGTGTTAAAATACCGACAGTGTCTATTCCGGAATTTCGGCAGTTACTCAGTGTAAAATCGATGATCCGGTACTTGCCTCCAAACAACACTGCTGGCTTTGCAACATTTTTTGTAAGTACGCCGAGCCGGCTCCCTTTTCCACCTGCCAGAATCATGGCCAGGCATTCTGTTCTTTGCATATAATCAACTCCTCGCACAAAGATTATTCCCTGCCTGTATTATACCATAAACTACGAGCGGAAAGATATATAATGTAAATAAAAGATTCTCCAGCAAAAAAATTATTGGATAAAATCTGAGGTATATGACTAATATCAATGCCAAAAAATATTATTACCATAAAAGTAACAATTGATTGATCAGTATAACAGGGTATTTTCTCTTTTCAGATAAACTTAAAAGCCCCCGCACGGTTAGTGCGGGGGCTTTGTCCTGACCGGCAACAATCTATCCTCCCAGGCCGCTTCCAGCCCAGTACTTTCGACGCGTGAGAGCTTAACTGCTGTGTTCGGGATGGGAACAGGTGGTTCCTCTCAGCCATCATCACCGGATCTCTG
>JAEEGL017200664.1_pt1 | contig 11892 bp, 6 predicted proteins | sample 9134231 | NCBI WGS metagenome assembly JAEEGL01 (sample SAMN16246548, study PRJNA631951) | gut metagenome | biome: gut microbiome; feature: rumen; material: fiber-attached | host: Bos | place: Iran: Karaj | collected 2018-10 | reverse complement strand
TCCAAAAGGAGGGGCTTGCCTTTGGAGTTTGAAAAATAGAGATAATTAAAGAATATGTAACTACAAATAGATTATGAAAAAAGAATATATAAATCCTGAAATGCTGGTTGTTAAGATGGAGACCACGGCAGGTGTCCTGACTGAGTCAATGGGCATGAACGGTACTGGAGGTATTCCAGGACAGTCGCTTGCACCTCACTACTACTTCAGCGATGAGGACGAGGATGAGTTTGACGAGGAGGAAGAATATACATGTAGTGGACGCAGGAAGAGGTATTAATGGTAATACTATAATACAAAAGAAAGCGCGAGTAGTCGGTTGACTGCTCGCGCTTTTTAAATAAGAATGAAATAAATTTCTACTTCATTTCGCTCATCACTCGCTCATAGTAACGCTGAGTGCCCTTCTTAGAGTAACGCGGACCACCGTTCCATGAACGGATTGCAACTTCCACGTCGTTGCCAGGGTTGTGATAAGATTGGATAATCATGAACATCTCTTTGGACTTCTTTACGCTGTAGCGGTCGTCAAGCGTGTAGCGCTTGCTCTGGTTCCGCCCCTTGAGTATAGAGTTGCAATCTAATTGATATTTGCCGTTTTCGCAGTTTATGTAATTGCCTAACTGTCCGAAGATCCTTATCATGTATTCGTTATAGGCTTCTTCATTCTCAAAAACCTGTCCAGTGTGGCTCTGAAGGAAATCTCTGACAAACATGCCAAGTTTACTTCTATATCCACCACTTTCTGCATTATGAAGTTGTCTTCGATCTGGTCTTATAATATACAAGCTATGAGAGGTGTCAATACTGTCATTCTCGTCAAGAGTCCAAGGAGATTTCAAGTTCTCTCGTACTGCTTTGGTAAGATCTTTTACTGCTGATTCTTTCCTCTCAGCTGAGTAAATACAGAGTTTGTGACGTAAATAGTCAAAAATCTGTATCAGGAATTCTTCTTTCTCATTATCTTCAAGTCCGTCAAGTTCTGGGATGTCATAATAACGCTCACCTTTTACACGAAAAAAGAGTCAAAACAGCTCGTTTTATGGATGTCTGCTGATGTTTTTCATCACTAGAACGGAGCAGACGCATAGAAAGGACGGAGCAAACGATGGATTCCCACGGAGGGAACGCATGGTTTGCTGCCGACTTCTGAAGCATTCCCACGGTGGGAATGTTACGAAATATGCCGTTTTTCAAATATAATATCACAATATCACACCATAACTACCTGGTTATCAGTACGTGTGATATTGTGATATTAATTTAGGTAATTATATACAATTATACCTTACCATTTTTATACAACCACGAATTTTACGAATTTACACGAATTTCATCTACTTCCCCAGGACGCGCAGCCATTCGTGAAATTCGTAAGATTCGTGGTTGAGAAAAAGAATCTGCGTTCTTGATCTCGAGTTCTCACAGTTCCCCTCTCCCTTTGGAGAGGGGTTAGGGGTGAGGCTTTACCTAATCACGACCTTGAGCTATAGCTCGAGCTCGTTCACGTTCGGAAATGAGAGCGAGCTCTCATTTCGCTCACTTTATCACGACCTTTTTGCCGTTGTGGATATAGACACCCTTCTGGGTTGGTTTCTTGTTCAGGCTAATACCGTCCAGCGTATGCCAACCAGTAGAATTTTCCTGATAGAGCTTTACATCCTGAATAGCGGTGCTACCGTTAATCGTGAAGATATAGGTGTTCAGGCTCTGGGCAGGCATCTGGTAAATCAACTCGTCAGTGGGTTCGGGAATGTCGAGAGTTGACTTCTGACAAAGGTTTGCAGTTTCATTACCTGTCGAAAGCCAAAGCGTACCACTCTTTACCACATAAGGAAGCGATATTTTCAACTCGCGGCTATTTGACGTTGCGTTGATGGCCATCACGATGATGGAGTCGCCCTTCACATAAGCCGAGAACTCATAGTTGAAAAGAACGTTCTCGTTCTGACGACCGGTAATATTGTCCAGTGAGGTCTGCAAACGGGTGGAGCCAGTGACATTCTTGGAGAAGTGGGACATGACAAAGGCACGAGGCAGCAACGCACCCTTTTCGTTTTCAGGGAAGTTGTAGCTCTGGCCATTATGCTCCCATGCCTGACCTGTACCGCAGAAGGCCCAATGCGCGCGCATGTACCAATATATATATCCCGTGCAACCAGCGAGCATGCACTCGTTCAGCTCCTCGGCGAAAATCAGGTTGTCGTTCCAATTGGGCATGTGATCAATGTTATCGGTCACAGAGTGTTCCGTCATCCAGATTTCCTTGCCATAGGGAAGTGCATCATCAGCAACAGGCTTGATGTATTGAAGAGGCAGATGACCGTAAATGTGTCCGGCAAAGATATCCACCTGCTCACGACAGGTTTCATCATTCAACAGGGCATCGAAATAGTCTTTCCTGAATCCCAAAGGCTCTGCACTGATAATCCTAACACCAGGAAACTTCTCGCGGTCGAGCATCCAGGCATAGTTCTTGACCAGCGTCTTCTGTTCCGCCGGCTCATAGAGACAGCCGGAATAATTCACCCACCAGTCGGGCTCGTTCTGGATAGACACGGCATCAACATTAACCTCATGATTCTGCATCCACTCCAAATAGGTATTCAGCCAAGGGAAGAACTTGTCGTAGCAGTCCGTACGCAACTTGCCATGCTGGTAGCCTTGGTCCTCAGCATTACCGCCCTGAGCCGTGCCGTTGGTCTTATACTCACCGGGAGGTGACCAAGGAGTACCGAACACGATGCCGCCGCGTTTCTTGACAATCTTGGCCGATGGCAGCGAACCGTTCCAGTCGTAGTCACCCCAATTGTCTCCTGTGAAACTCGGAGAGATTTCCATACGCATAATGTTCAATCCGATTTTTGACTTCACACCATAGAGCTTGCTCACAGGACCATTGTCGTTGCCAAAGGGTTTCATGGCACCGTCACAGCAGGCTGCTCCAAAACCCGTGATGGTCTGCAGTTGGGTGCCGTACACAATAAGGTGAGTTCTAGGCGGTGCAGCTTCCAGAGAAATGGCAGCAGCAATGAGAACCACCGAAATAAATAACCTTTTCATACAAATCATATTATAGTTTAACGGCGGCAAAGGTAAGCATAAAAACTGAGAAAATCAATGCTTTAGGCGTTTTTTTATAGAACTTTACACCGTGTAAAGCCCTGTTTGTGCATTTTTGATACATATATAAAAGTTTATGAAACATAAGGGACCTGAACAATTCGAAGAAAAACACTACCTTTGCACCATAATCAACAACTAAAAACACTTATTTATACTTTATACAATGAAAACATTAAAAAAATTATTTCTGGTGACAATTGCACTCTTGGCATGGTCACAGAACATGCTCGCAGCAAATGCGACCACACAGGTCGGAAACGGTCCTGACCCCAATTTCTACATTTTCCTGTGTTTCGGTCAGTCAAACATGGAGGGAGCTGCACGCCCCGAGGCACAGGACATTGCCAGCCCGGGACCGCGTTTCCTGCTGATGCCGGCCGTTGATGACCCGCAGCGTAACCGTAAGAAGGGTGAATGGTGTGAGGCCTCTGCCCCACTCTGCCGTCCCAACACCGGTCTGACACCCGCCGACTACTTTGGCCGTACACTCATTGAAAACTTGCCCGAGAACATCCGCGTAGGTGTTATCCACGTAGCCATCGGCGGCATCCGCATTGAGGGTTTTATGCCCGACAGCATTGCCAACTACCTCAAGATTGCTCCGGGTTGGATGAAAGGCATGCTTGCCGCATACGACAACAACCCCTACGAGTGTCTGGTCACGCTGGCCAAGAAAGCACAGCAGGACGGTGTCATCAAGGGCGTCCTCATGCATCAGGGCGAGTCAAACACTGGTGAAGCCGACTGGGCACTGAAAGTACAGAACGTCTATGACCACCTGCTGGGTGACCTGCAGTTGAAGCCCGAAGAGGTTCCCCTGCTGGTCGGCGAGGTTGTTCAAGCCAACGGCCAGGGACAGTGCATTGCCTGCAACAAGCAGATCAACGAACTGCCGAAGACCCTCCACACCGCTCACGTCATTTCTTCTACCGGCTGTACCAACGGTCCTGACCGCCTGCACTTTGATGCACCGGGATACCGTGAGCTGGGCCGCCGTTATGGCGAGAAGATGCTGGAACTCATGGGATATACCGTACACACGCCCTTCAATGTTCCTGCCGATGCCTTCACTGCCGCCACCACCATTCCCGGACAGGAGTTCCCGAAGATTGACGGCGAGCGCCGCGCCTACTTCCGCGTGAATGCTCCCACCGCCAATCAGGTTCAGGTGGATATCTGCGGCAAGAAGTATGACATGCGCCAAGACCCGACAGGCACCTGGTGTGCCGTCACCGATCCCCTGGTGGTTGGTTTCCACTATTATTTCATTAATATCGGAGGCGTCAACGTCATTGACCCGAATACCGACACCTTCTTCGGCTGCAACCGCCAGGCCGGCGGCATCGAGATTCCCGAGGGCAGCGAGGGCGACTATTACCGTCCGCAGCTTGGCATTCCTCACGGACAGGTACGCAGCCTCTATTACTTTGCACAATCCACCAACGAATGGCGTCACGCCATGGTCTATACCCCGGCCGAGTACGAGAACGGAAAGAAAAAGTATCCCGTACTCTACCTGCAGCATGGCATGGGTGAGGACGAGACTGGCTGGAGCCGTCAGGGATTCATGCAGCACATCATGGATAACCTGATTCACAACGGAGAAGTCGTCCCGATGATTGTCGTCATGGAAAGCGGCGACATCAAGGCTCCCTTCGGCGGCGGTAACAACCGTCAGGGCTTCAGTGAATACGGTGCCTCGTTCTACAAGGTAATGATCAACGACCTCATTCCCTACATCGATAAGAACTTCCGCACGAAGAGCGACCGCGAGCATCGCGCCATGGCCGGACTGTCATGGGGCGGACACCAGACCTTCGACGTCGTTCTCACCCACATGGACCTGTTCTCTTACATGGGTGCCTTCAGCGGAGCCATCTTCGGACTCGATGTGAAGACGGCCTACGACGGAATCTTTACCCGTCCCGATGAGTTCAACAAGAAGATGCATTACCTCTATCTGAGCTGCGGCTCGGAGGAGAATTTCGGCACCGAAGCCCTGGTGAAGAGTCTCCGCGAACAGGGAATCAACACCGATTTCTATGTCTCTCCGGGCACTCATCACGAGTGGCTCACGTGGCGTCGTTGCTTCAGAAACTTTGTACCTCATCTGTTTAAATGAAGTAACATTTGAGTGCAGAAATGCCCATTTTAACAGTATTTTGGAGCAAATGTTACATAAAACAAAATTATTGTTACAAATCACAAAGTCGATTAATAAATATTGTCATAAATTTGCAGCGCAAAACGAACCTAAAGATATTTTATAATAACGTAACGTAAATTTTAATTATTAACTCTATGTGGAATCTTAAAAAACTACAAAAGCCATTAGCAGTACTATTCCTGCTCTGTTTGCTCCCCGCTGGAGCAATGGCTCAGAGCATCGTAAAGGGTGTAGTAAATGATGAAGCAGGTGAGCCCATTATCGGTGCAACTGTTAAAGTACAGGGCACTAATGAAGGAAGCATCACCGACATGGACGGTAACTTCAGCGTAAGGGCAAATGCCAACGCAACGCTGAATGTTTCTTACATTGGTTATGAAAGTCAGAGTGTTGCAGTAGGCGGCAAGAGCTTCCTCACCATCGTGCTGAAGGAAGACTCCCGCACACTTGACGACGTTGTCGTTATCGGTTACGGTACGATGAAGAAGAGCGACATCTCTGGATCTGTTGCTACAATCAACCAGGAGCAGATGGAGCGCAAGGTCCCCGTTAACATCGCTCAGGCCCTCCAGGGTGCTGCCGCTGGTGTGATGGTTACCAATCAGGATGGTGCACCTGGCACAAAGTCAGCCATCCGCATCCGTGGTATCGGCACTATCAACGGTGATGCTAACCCTCTTTACGTTGTTGACGGTGTACAGGTAGGTACTAACGCCGACTTCGTGAATCCCGCAGACATCGAGCGTATTGAGATTTTGAAGGACGCCTCTGCAACCGCTATCTACGGTTCTGCAGGTGCCAACGGTGTCATCATGATTACCACCAAGCACGGCCAGAAGGGTAAGATGAATATCAACATCACCGGTGACTGGGGTTTCCAGACACTTCCCTACAAACTCGAAACCCTAAAGGGTGACGACTATGCCCGTTCTATCCGCGAGTCAAAGGCCAATGACGGTCAGACCCTGAATAACCAGATCTGGTCAGAGGTTTACGACGGCAAGCGCAACTATATCGACTGGCAGGACCAGATGTATCAGACTGGTATTCGTCAGCAGTATGGTATCTCTGCAAACGGCGGTACCGAAAAGACCCAGTATAACTTCTCTCTCGGTTACCTCGATACGAAGGGTATCATTGTCAACACCCGTTACAACCGTCTGACCTCGCGCGCAAGCGTAAAATCTAAGGTGAACGATTATATCGAGTTCGGTGGTGACTTTAACTATTCTTATTCTACGATTAAGGGTAACAACATCGGTCTTGGTAATAACCAGAACCTTTCTTCACAGCGTGATATTGCTCAGATGGCTCCGTCACTCGACTACATCGATGACGTAACAGGTGAGCATGTCCTGGTGAATGTTGTCAATCCCGACGGCACCTATGGTGCAAGTAAGGCTCCAACGCCTGATGGTTGGGAAGGTATGAGCGCAGGTGCCCAGAACCCTTATGCTACTCAGATGGAAATCGGTCGTGAAACCCGCAACTCACGTGTTTCTATCAATCCTTACATTGACATTACGCTCCTCAATCTTAAGGATCATAAACTGAACCTTCACTCCATTGCATCTTGGACTGAAACTCACTCAGATAATGATGAGTTCTCAGGTTTGTATGAGCGTTACAATATGATTGGTGGTAAGATGACCAAGGTTAACTATGAAGGTCGTGACAAGGAATACTACAATTTCGGTCTTTCTCAGAGCAAGGGCATTTCTAAGGGCATCGAAACCTATCTGACATATAACTGGAAGGCTGATTTCAACGATCTGACTTTGATGGTTGGTAATTCTGTCAGCGATTATGAAGGTGCATGGGTTAGCGCAAGTGCACACACGTTCCTTTCTGCAGACAACCGTCAGCTCTCTCTCGCAGAGACGATCAACCCGGGTAATGGTGGTTTTAACGCTAAGGTTCGTACGATTTCTTACTATGGTCGTTTGGTTTACAACCTCCTGGATCGCTATATTCTGACCGGTACTATCCGTCGTGACGGTTCTTCTAACTTTTCATCTGGTAACCGTTGGGGTACCTTCCCCTCTGCAGCCTTCGCTTGGCGTGTCACTGAGGAGCCTTTTATGAAGGATGTCAATTGGCTCAGCAACGCTAAGGTTCGTATCGGTTGGGGTCAGACAGGTAATGCCGGTGGTATCGCCGGACGTTCTACTTACGCCCTATCTTCCGCAGACACCAAGTACCAGTTCTATACATTGGGACAGGGCGGTGGTTCTACCGGTTCATTTATCCGTGAGCAAGGATTCTATGCTCCTCTGGTAGATACCAACCTGAAGTGGGAGACCAACGAGCAGTTGAACTTCGGTCTCGACCTCGGCTTCTTGAATGGCGACCTGAACATCACCATGGATTACTTCATCCGTAAGACCAAGGATCTGCTCATCGAGCGTCAGATTCGTCCGTCAGCCGGTAATACCTCTATCTATACTAACTTCGGTCAGATTGACAACAAAGGCTTCGAGTTCTCTATCAACTATAACAAGCAGTTGAACAAGGACTGGGGCATCAACGTAGCATTCAATGGTTCTACCCTGACTAACAAAATCAAGAAGATGGGTGTTGACTATACCTCTACATGTGGTGGTAGCAATAGTACCTATTCTGCAGAAGACGCTATGGACGGATCAAACGTTGGTGCAGTAAATGGTACGGGGTTCGTATGGGACAACCACTCTATCTGCCGTGAGGGTGAGGCCGTCGGTTCTTACTATGGCTACAAAGTTGCAGGTATCATCAATTCTGAAGCAGACTTGGCCAAGGCTAAGGCTCAGGGTCAGAATGCAGAAATGGGTGACTTTCTCTTCGTGGATACTGATGGCAACGGCACGTTGGATGACGCTGACCGCCAGATTCTCGGCAATGGTCTGCCTTCGTTCAACTTCGGTCTAAATGTAAGTGCTTCTTATAAGAACTGGGATTTCAGCGTTTACACCTATGGTGTTCTTGGTATGGATATTCTTTCATACTCCAAGATGCGTATGAGTATCATGAATCCCTCAGATGACTCTTGGACACCCGCTCTGCTTCAGGACAGTTACAACGATATGTGGAGTTCAACCAATACCAGTGCTTCACTACCTCGTCTGACCCGTCTTGACAACAACAAGAACAGCCGCGTCAGCGATGCTTGGATTGAGAACGGAAACTTCTTAAAAATCAGCAATATTCAGATTGGATATAATATCCCAAAGCCTCTACTTAACACTATTGGTGTGACTGCAGCACGTGCTTACTTTGCTATCCAGAACCTCTGCACAATCTCTCCGTATACCAAATATGGAGATCCTGAAATTGGTCAGGGTAATGTTATTTATACTGGTCTTGATACTGGCCGTTATGCCACTCCTCGAACATTCCAGTTTGGTCTTAATATCACGTTCTAATTAAATTAATAATATAATATGAAAAAGTTAATTAAATATTTTGCATTGGCAGGTCTGGGAATCGTTGCTCTGTCTTCATGTAATAACGATGATTTCCTTGATGTACCACAATATGATATTCTGGATATCTCTGCTCAGTTTGAGAGCGATGACAATGCCCGTCTTGGTCTGAATGGTATCTATGCCTATAATAACGTCAGCAAGCAGGATAATAGCTGGGGTTACAAGCCCAATCTGTTTACTGGTAGTCACCCGACCATGGATACCCAGTGTACTGGTTGGGACGTGAAGTTCCTTAACCAGACATGGGATGCCAATGTAGGTGAACTCGGTGAAGGATGGGCACACGCTTACGCAGCTATCTGCCGCGCAAATCTTTATCTGTCAGGTTTGGAGGAAGCTGAAAATGTTAGCCCTAGTGCTAAGAAGCAATGCGAAGGTGAGGCTCGCGCACTCCGTGCCTATTTCTACTCATGGTTGGCTACCACTTTCGGTCGTGTACCTATGCTTGCCACTGGTGAGGATTTCAGTAATACACCTAACAAGGCTGCCGCTGAGACCTATGAGGAGATGTGGGACTTCATTATTGAAGACTTCTCCAAGGCTGCAGAACTACTTGATTGGACACCTTATGGCGGACAGTATGGCCGTGCAACCAAGGGTATGGCCAAGGCTTACCTTGCAGATGCATATATGTGGAAGGCTTACCGTTGCCCTGAAAAGGCCGATGAGTGCTACAATAAGGCTAAGGCAGAACTGAAGAGCATAATTGATAGCAATACTTACGAACTCTCTACCAACTTTGCCACCAACTGGGATCCCGCTGGTTTCTGGAATAAAGAGTGTATCTGGGCCATGTGTTCAGACGAAGGTAATGAATGGAGCAGCTGGGGTGGCGACCGTACAATCACCTTCTGTAATCCTAACATGCTCAAGTGGTTTACCGCTTGTCCTGAGAATGGTGGCTGGGGTGCTGAGTACCTCTCTTGGGAGTGGTACTCCTGCTATGAGCCAGGCGATACCCGTCGTGATGCCTCTTGTGTAACAGGTGCTGTACCTGAGGAGCAGATGACCCAGTATGGTATCGAGAAGTCGAATGTAGTTTGGGGATTCCATCCTTATTTGAAGGATTCTCTCGGAATAAAGAATGATAATGGTCAGGTTGTTAAGCCATTCGTTAATGACGAAGGTGTTCTGGCTGGAACAAAGACTATGCAATTCCACTTCACCAATGGTGAGTTTGCTCCAGCTATCTGGACAACCAAGATTTGGCGTAATGCATTCGCTGATGGCAATTCATGGGGAACTCAGATGTGGTCTCCGACCATTATTTACGGAAAACGTTATGCTAACGTTTTGCTCGACTATGCAGAGTGCTGTTTCCGCACTGGTGATGAGAATACGGGCTGGGCACAACTTGATAAACTCCGCAACCGTGCATGGGGAAACCTAACCATTGGTCAGGATTATAGTAGATACTTTACTCACTTCAACAATGTCTATGCAGGCAACGGTAAGGATGTAACGATGACAGAATATCCTGTAGGTGTTCTCTCTGCCCCAGTTGTAGTTCCTTCTGCTAAGGAATACTACACAGCTCTTCAGGCTAAGCCAAACCGCGTTGGCTATACCCATACATCTCCGGCTTGGAAGGTTGCTGTCAACGAGGAGCGCCGCAAGGAGTTCAACTCTGAGTGGTGTCTCTGCCCGGATATGATCAAGTCTGGTTATATCGAGGATCACATCAACTATAACTATCCTAAGGATAACGGTGGTTCTGACTATGCAAACTATCCTTGGTCAAAGCGTGAGTTCGACTTCGACATCAATAAGATGGATATGCCAATTCCTGCTGATGAAATCATGAAGAATACGCTCCTTAAGCAGAATCCTGGATATACCGCTCAAGAATAAGGTTGTACTTAGATACACATTGTCAAGTCATTCTTCAAGGTGCTACGTTTCACAACGTAGCACTTTTTCTTTTAAAAGAGATGGCATTTCGATAATACTTTCTTTACTGCATCTAAGTGAATACAACACTGCCCGCAAGGCTCAGATGGGCTTCACATCAGAGGTTGGAATATGCCCGTCAACGAGGAACGCCGAAAGGTGCGACACGCCTTACTTTCGCCTTACTTTTTTAGTAGTTACACAAAAAAAATATACGTAAATTTGTATAATTGAATAATTCTTTTTATCTTTGCATCACATAATTGATATCAAACCAAAAGTGTCATACCAAAAGTAATATGACAAAGACTATGAACCTGTCCAGATATTGGGAGCTGATGGTGGTGGCTGTTCTGGCCATCATCGTGTTTTGCTTCTGGTTTTTCCTATACCCCTTCCTGCCTGTGGTCAGAGAGATGTCGCAACTATTCCTCTGGAATTGCGACTACCTGACGGAACGCGTGATGGTACCTGGCGGGGCGGCACAATACTTGGGAGAGGGTATTGCGCAGTTCTTCCTGAATCCAGTCAATGGAGCATTGACGTATGCCATCCTTTTCATCCTCGCCCAGATGCTTTCTTCCAAACTGCTTCGGCAGTTCTTTCCTGACATGAAGGACAAAGTGCGTTTCCCACTTTCATTGGTCGTTCCTGTCCTTTTGTGGTATTTGGCCATGCTGCCCCATATCCCGCTGACGCCAACGATGGCGGCACTCCTTGTGATGATGGCAGGGTGCGTGGTCATGAGCATCCAGACGAAGCGGATAAGAATCATCGTCCTCTGTCTGCTGATTCCCGTGATGTACTGGCTGACGGGTCCTATAGCTGCACTTCTCATACTCTGCGCTATCCGATGGATTCCCCTGACAGCTGTTCTGTTCGCTGCCTGTCTGATTGGCAGTTCGTATGTGACGCCCTATCCGCTGGAACAGATTGCCAAGGGCATCGACTACAATTGGAGTGGCTCCAAGGAGATGGGCACCTACGAGGAAATGGAGTGCGACATGCTGTTACGCCAGCAGCGGTGGGACAAGATTCTGCAGAAGTTCCCTGCGCCCAAGTCTCCTGCGGTGAGAAGTGCTTACATCCTAGCCTCCTATCAGACTGGAAAGATCAGTTATCAAGACCTCTTGACTTCTCTTGTCGTGCCAGTCAGCATGTATGAAAGTTCACCCTCCGTGTTCTGTTTTGACGAGTTACGTCTCAACGTGTATTTTGGCAGCCTGTCATCCGCCTTTATCGTGA
>JAEEGL016237389.1_pt1 | contig 11892 bp, 11 predicted proteins | sample 9134231 | NCBI WGS metagenome assembly JAEEGL01 (sample SAMN16246548, study PRJNA631951) | gut metagenome | biome: gut microbiome; feature: rumen; material: fiber-attached | host: Bos | place: Iran: Karaj | collected 2018-10 | reverse complement strand
CATGAAGTCGAGCTTGGGGCCGTAGAAGGCCGCCTCGCCGTATTCCACCTTGGCGGGGAGGTTCTTTTCCTTGCAAGCCTCCACGATAGCGGCTTCCGCCTTGGCCCAGTTTTCGTCGGAACCGACGTACTTGGTCTTGTCGTTGGGGTCGCGGAGCGATATCTGAGCCTCAAAGTTCTCGAAAGAGAGCGCTTTGAAGATGATTTCGATGATTTCCATCACCTTGATGAACTCTTCCTTGACCTGGTCGGGGCGGCAGAAGATGTGGGCGTCGTCCTGCGTGAAGGAGCGCACACGGGTGAGGCCGTGGAGCTCGCCGCTCTGTTCGTAGCGGTAGACCGTGCCGAATTCGGCGAGACGGAGCGGAAGGTCCTTATATGAACGGGGCTCGTTCTTGTAGATCATACAGTGGTGCGGGCAGTTCATCGGTTTGAGCAGGTATTCCTCGCCCTCTTCAGGGGTGGTGATGGGGCGGAACGAGTCGGCGCCGTAGTGATCCCAGTGGCCGCTGGTGACGTAAAGCTGCTTGCCGCCGATGTGCGGGGTCATGACCTGCTTGTAGCCGTAGCGTTTCTGGATTTTGGAGAGGAACGCCTGGAGGCGGAGACGGAGGTCGGTGCCCTTGGGCAGCCAGATGGGGAGACCCTTTCCGACGGTGTCGCTGAACATGAAGAGACCCAGCTCCTTGCCCAGTTTGCGGTGGTCGCGTTTTTTGGCCTCTTCCATCATGACGAGGTATTCGTCAAGTTCTTTCTTTTTGGGGAAGGTGATGGCGTAGACACGTGTCAGCTGCGGACGGTGCTCGTCGCCGCGCCAGTAGGCGCCTGCCAGGTTGACAAGCTTGATAGCCTTGATGGGGCTGAAGTCGACCAGGTGCGGACCGCGGCAGAGGTCGGTGAAGCAACCGCTGTCGTAGAAGGAGATGGTGCCGTCTTCGAGGTCGTTGATCAATTCCACCTTGTAGACCTCCTCGCGGTCGCCGAAGACCTTGAGCGCTTCCGCCTTGGAGACTTCGCGGCGCGTGATGGGCGTCTTGGCCTGGACCAGTTCCATCATTTTCTTCTCGATTTTGGGGAAGTCCTCACTGGAAATCTCGTATTTTCCGAAGTCGATATCATAGTAGAAACCGTTCTCGATGGCAGGTCCGATACCGAACTTGATGCCCGGATAGAGTTCCTGCAGCGCGGTAGCCAGAAGGTGAGCCGAGGTGTGCCAGAAGGTGTGCTTGCCCTCTTCATCGTTCCAAGTCAGCAGCTGAACTGTAGCGTCCTCGTTGATGGGACGGTAGAGTTCGATGACCTTGTCATTCACTTTGGCGGAAAGGACGTTGCGTGCCAGACCCTCGCTGATGCTTTTTGCGATGTCGAGCGGCGTCACACCGGCTTCATATTGGCGGACCGAGCCGTCGGGGAAGGTGATATTTATCATAATACTATATTTTTCTACAAACGAATAAAACTCATAACAAACTGGCGCAAAGAAAGATAAAAGGCTATTTATGCTTCCCTTGCACACATTTGCGAAATGCAAAAATACAAAAGTTCAATGAATTGGCAAATTTTTTTTCTTCTTCGGAAACTATTTATCATTTAGCAACAATAAAGATTGGAATGTGGCGTTATTGCGGAGCAATAAAAAGAACAATCCTACAACTCTTATGAAGCTACACACCCTAATGATATGCGCCATCGGACTGATGGCAGTGGGATGCCAACCCAAAGCAAAAGATATCCAGTTTGCGAGACTCACAGACTCCGGTTTTTACAATTGCATCGCAGCGACCGAAACAGATACAGTAGATTTCAGCGTAGAGAAGCGCTATGACGTCCAGTGGCCCGAGAATGCGCCCATCGTGTTGCAAAAGATACTGGCCCAGCAAGCCTTTGAAGGGGCCGATGTCGACTGGGAAGATGCCTGTATGGAATACGTGGAAGATGTTTTTTTGCTAGAAGGCGAGACGCTGCAGCGGTCGGTACGGGTAGACAAAGTGACAGACTGCAAGCATATCGACACACGTCGTTGCGGCAGGCTTTTGGTGAACTACCGACAAGACGGGGATCTGTATTGTTTTGAAATCAAGAAATCGTTCAAGCCGCACGCAGAGGCAAAAGGAGAGATGAAAGCACTCTATGTCACCTACGACAACGAGCACAATAAAATCATAAGTTTGAACGACCTGGTCGATTCCGCATTGCTGGGTCCGGTGATCGTACGGGCGCTGAAGGAGCTGGAGGTCAACAAAGCCACCGATGCCGTCTTGAAGGAAGCACACCGCGAGGCGGTGCCGGTGACCGGCAACTTCTACATCGACGACAGCCGGAGCACCCTCCACTTGGTGTACCAACCCGGAGAAATCGCCCCTGCCGCCGACGGGATACAGACGATAACGATGCCGCTGTCCTGGCTGTCGAAGCAAGTGAAGTTGAAACATTACGGCAAGAAGACATTCCGGAGCACCGCAGAATAACATCGACACAAAATACATCATAATGATAAGAAAAGCACTTATTTGCGTTGCATTGGCGCTATTTGTCGTTGCGCCGGCGAATGCACAGAACAATTCGAAAAAAGGCACAAACAACAAAGCCACCGAGAAGTCGGAAAAGAAAAAAGAGGAAAAAGCGCCCCCCATCGTACACCCCAAGCTCGGTACAAAGATCGAAACCGACAGCATCACAGTTGAACTGGTGGGACGCAAGCAGAACTACGCTCCAGGCGTCAAAGAGACTGCCGACAAGGACATCAATTCGCCCAAATCAGTCAACATCCATCCTTCAGGCAAGAAATACTACGTCAATTCGCTGGAAGGCGGCACCACGGTGGTGTTCAACTTCGAGACCAACCAGAAAATCACCACCATCCATCACCGTTTCACCCAGAAAGACGCGCATCTCTGGGCAAAGCCCTGCGGCCTCTTCCCGTTCACACACTATACGAAGAACCTGAACACCTTCATGGGCAAGCCCGTGGAGAGCACCTTTTCGCACAACGGGCGCTACCTGTGGGTACCCTACTACCGACGCAGCTTCGACATCAATGCACAGGACCCGTCGGCCATGGCCGTCATCGACACGAAGAGCGACAGCATTGTCCGGTTGTTTGAAACAGGTCCGCTACCCAAGATGATTGCCACCTCGCCCGACAACCACTACATCGCCGTCACCCATTGGGGCGACAACACGGTGGGCGTGCTCGACATCCACAGCCCCAACATCGAGGACTGGCACTATACCTCCTGCCTGGTGGTCGACTACCAGCTGAAATTGAACTACAGCCTCACCACCTCCGTCAACCGCGATGTCAACAGCGGCTACTGCCTCCGGGGAACCGTCTTTACGCCCGACAACAAATACCTGCTGGTCGGCTGCATGGGCGGCAGTGGCGGCATCGCCGTGATTGAGCTCGCCTCAGGACAGTATCTGGGCCGCATCACAGGCATGATGTCCAACCTGCGCCATCTGGTAATCAAGAACGGCTACCTCTACCTCAGCATCAATGCGGCAGGCTACATCCAGCGCATCAAGCTGAAAGATTTTGTCGACGCCATCCCGAACCTTGGCGAGAAGCAGCGGACCTACAGCGTGAAAGGGTGGGAAAACTGCAAGGTGCCCGCAGGCGCCCGCACCATTGTGCTCTCTCCCGACGGGAACTATCTTTTTGCCGCATGCAACACCGCCAGCTGCCTCGCCGTGGTCGATACCCGAAGCATGAAGCAGATAGCCACGATTTCGGCCGACTCATATCCCGTGGGACTGGACATCTCGAAAGACGGTCGCTACGTGCTGCTCACCTCCCAGGGTCGGAACAACGGTGGCGGCAACTCGGTCGACATCTTCAAGGTTGATTATAAGACAGCACCCAAGAAACTGAGTTCGAACACGAGCCGTCCCGCCTCGGGCGTCATCGACCGTATTGTTTCCATTTCACTGGATGCCTTATGGAAGACGGCCCAATCAATGTAAGCGCACTAGCACCGGGGACCCGTCTTAACAACGGCAACTACACCATCGTCGAAAAGATCGGCGAGGGCGGTTTCGGCATCACCTATCGCGCCCTCCAGAACAATCTGAACCGCACCGTCTGCATCAAGGAATATTTCCTTGCAGGCCGCTGTCTGCGCCACACACAGACCAACCATATCACATTCACAGGGACAAGTGGCGAGTTTTACGAGAAGTACCGTCAGGCCTTCGTCCGTGAAGCGGAGACCGTTGCTTCGCTCAGCCACCCCAGCATTGTCGAGGTTATCAGCATCTTCAGCGAGAACAACACCTCCTATATGGTCATGCCCTTCATCGAAGGGCGTTCGCTGGAGACCCTGGTCAGGCAGAGAGGGCCGTTGCCTTTTGCCGAGACGATGAACTATATGGCACAGATTGCCGAGGCGGTGGAATACATCCACAACCGACACATCCTGCACCGCGACATCAAGCCGAGCAATATCATGATAACGGAGGACTATCGTGCCATCCTAATCGATTTCGGCTCGGCACGCGAGTTCATCGACGACAAGACCCAGGCGCACACTTCCATCCTCACCAAGGGCTACGCCCCTCCAGAGCAGTACTCCACCGTCAGCCGCAAAGGAGCCTATTCAGACATCTATTCGCTTGGTGCCACACTCTACTACGCCCTTACCGGATGCGATCCTGTTGACTCAGCAGCCCGCATGACAGAGGCCCTGCCCGAACCCCGGCAGATGAATGCCGATATTCCCCAGCATGTCAACACCACCATCCTGAGGGCCATGCAGTTGAACCCTCAAGAAAGATATCAGAATGTGCGGGAATACATGCAAGATCTGAACCAAGAGGAGGCGCCCGAAGAGCCTATTCCCGACGAAGAGGCAGCGCCCATTCCGGCCTACATCCCCAGTAATTCCAGAAAAGTGTGGTATGTGGTTGTTCCCGTATTGGTTGTTTTCTTTGCCGTGGCCATCATTTTGGGGACACGGCACTTGTCTCCCGCGCAATCAAAGGACTGTTCCCTACCGACAGAGTTATACGGGCTACAGTTCTACGGCAGTATCGGCAACGACAACAACGCGTCGCTTGAGATTTTCAGAGGTTCCGTCGTCAAGCGCGGCTCGGTCGTAATCAACGGCCAATATCATTTCGTGGACGCCTTTCGGGATGTAAGCATCTATGAATTTTATCCAGAGACAGGCCACCTGGTGCTCTATGCCTATTGGCACAACGACAACAAATATCTCGGCAAGTTCGACGGCTTTATCGAATGTGAAAAGGATGGCTTCCGATATTCAGGCACCTTCACCAATCACAAAGAGATAGCCATCCCCTTCTCGATGCACGCGCAGGGAGACAAGGCCACGCAGTATTCCGAAAACAAGACAGAACAAAAAGAACAAATCACATCAACAGCAGCTGTTTCTGACAAAGTCGCAGCTGTAGGAGTGAATGCCTATATATACGACGATGACGGAGACTACACCAATATTCGAAGCAGTCCCATTGGTGCTGTGGTGGACAGACTGCCGTGCGAGATGGGCAGATACGGATTGAATGTCGACCGACAAGTGAATGGGTGGTGGCACATCAACGAAGCGCGGGTGTATGATGCCCAAACCGATCAAATCATCCAACTCACATCCAGCGACTGCTGGATTCATGGATCCCGAATCAAATTTGCCGAAGATATCCGTTAGCGTTTTCCATTCTTACGCCATTGAGACAGCTCGCGACAAAATAGGCATGGTAAACCAAACTTAGTAATAACAATCAAAAGGAGTCAACCAATTTCAGGAAAAGTCATACATTTCTTTGTTTTACGAAATTGTGTAACCGTGTATGGTCGGAATCTCATTTCAATATTAGAAAAAAACATCTTTACAGTAAAAGAAACAATTCTCATTATTATTGTAATCCATATATAGCATTTTGTTTTTTAACACGGTATACAGATTGTTGTTCAGGGATACTAATTCCTTTATCAATTGAAGATATTGTGGGTCCATTGTAATTCTAAACAAACAAAATGCGGCAATTATTTGACAGTCTTGATAATATGATTTGTTTTTAATAACTCGTTTAAAAACAGGAACAATTGATGAGCATTGAGATATTCTCATGTGTTCGAAAACATACAAAATAGATGACAAGACTATTGAAGATGTGCGATGCTTTTTTATAGCATTTATGCAGAATTCAAAAATTGTCTCACTCTCAATATTATTTCCATTTGCACAATCAATAAGATCTGATACAAATAACTGATTTCCGTCTTCTAAGTGAGAGTGGATGTATTTCTTTATTATTGTTAATTGATTTCTTGTGAAATACTCATACTTTTCTAAAATATCTCCAACAGATAGTTTGTCTAGAGTTTTATCGTCAAGAATAATATTAAGTACATTCTTGGGAAGACGAGATACACCTAATATGGCGTTTAATTCTTTATTTAAAAGAATGTATGATTCTTTTTTATTCAAAAAATCAAAGCTTGTCATATTATCTTTTCGTTTTTTTATCCTTTGATTGTCTGGACTGGCGTGTTCCTTCTGCTTTCTCATGAGTCTCCGTATTCCTCCAGCTTAGCCGTCATGTGGCGGTAGCTGTCGCGGGTCTTAGGCTTGATGTCGCTGCGCATGGCATGGCTGCGGGAATAGTCCAGCAGGCTCACCCGGGGACGCTCCTCGGCAGTGCCGGCTCCGAGGTCGGACTCATATCGGTATCGGCAGGAGGGCTCTCCGTCTCCACAGCGGAGCACGACACAGAGTTCCCCTCCGGACTTGAAAGACAGCGACTCTATGATGAACTTTGTGTTTGATTCAATAGTAAGTTTCATGTTTGTAATTATTTATGATTATTATTCGCCGTCTTTCTGTTTTGTAAAAGTACACATTTTTTTGTTTGCAGCAAAATTATTTGTATTTTTGCAAAAATATTTTTCAAAAAAAAATGCTCCATACAGGCTCATATTCCCCCTCCTGGAAAAACGTCACCCTGAAAAAATCAGATGACACTATCTTTGTATCGGAGTATGTTCTTTTGAGCCTTTTTTGGGGAAAAACGCCATGTGCGGATTTTTCCGAATCGGTTGATTTTACAGTCGGTTTTGGAGATTCTTTCCTCTTCACCTTCACCGGCAAGGAGTTAGATGCTGAAACAGGCTTCTCCTACTTCGGCGCGAGGTACCTCGATCACACCCTCACCACCGCCTGGCTTAGCGTCGACCCCATGGCAGACAAGTACCCGAGTATAAGCCCTTATGCCTACTGTGCGTGGAATCCTATTAAACTGATAGATCCTAATGGAATGATTGTGGATTCGAACTATGTACCATCTTTTGTAAAACGTGTATTAAATCCAAATGACAAAAAATACAATTCTGCCTTTGCAAAAAAATACAAGGAGTTAGATGATGATCCAACGACAACATATCGTTTTATTTATAATAAAAAGAATGATACAGGAGGAAGCACAACGTATGGGGGAAAAGACGGAGAACGTGATATCATCAACATAAATTTCTCAAAAGGTCATACTCTCAGAGCAGAGGATGGTTGTCTTTTAGAAGAAACCTATCATGCATATCAGTTTCTCATGGGAGACTTTGGATACATACTCAATTCTGATGGATCTTTTTTAACAATGCTAGCCTTTGACCGAAGCGATGAAGTGGAGGCCAAGTGTTTCGCCGCTGAAAATGTAAAATTTAAAACCTCATATGAAAAAGCCCTATTGAAAGCTGCAAAATCTGGGGAGGATAAGGTAAATGCCGTTTGGAAATTTCTTAGCAAAAGGTCGAGTGTTAAATTTGAGGAATATCAAAATTGCTCTCCGGCCAAAAGTTCAATGGATGATTATTATGATGTATTATTCCATCCTGATGGGACTGCATATCACACACAATATAAAATTGTTGGAAGAAAACCTAGAAGAAACTAAAAAATGAGCTGCACTGAAAGTGCAAAGTTTCAAACTAATTAATAAAAATGAAAAAAAAATTATTTTTGATTATAATATGTTTATTCGTTCTGTTATGTGTTGCATGTCATGTGGATTATTCTTTCGGAGATACATATGAGAAAAAAAAGACTTCCAAATACACTGGCAACACAATTCTTATGGATAGTAGAATATTCCTCGTTGGAGACATTATTAACATGTGTTTCCAAAATGACATTCCATCAGACACAATTAAACAAAACGAAAAAGGACAGGCAAAACTTGATATTTGTGTCAGAAACGCTTATATCCACAAAAGATTTTATAGACATATTATGGCAACACCTTGTTTGTTTACATTAACCCAACCTGAGATGATAAAAGCCGACACACTGAATATCACCTTTCGTCCCCCCAAAAAAAATGAATTACTTCGGATTGATAAAAAAAAGTGCCTCATTGGAATCAATAAATCCTACTATTTAGAAAAAAAAGGTTCTTTGGCAAACAATTTCTGGGAAAAGACTGAGGCATCACTGATTTCTCCATATCTCATGTATTCCCTTGACAGTTTGGTTTCATATGATAGCGTTTACAATATGTGGAGGAATGAGTGCTCTTATAGATAAAAAAAAAGATGAATGGAGCAACGAAGAAGAATTATACAATATCACTAGTGTCTCTTAAAAATTTTAACAATTAAAGTTGATTTCAAGTTGGCCGTCATCAGTTCCATCATCTATTCCTCGTCTCCCGTTGCGGCGGATGTTTCAATTGTGAAAAAGTTTCCGATGCGGCAGATTTGAAATCTGACGCAAAATATTATAAGGATTTCCAAATCCGCAACAACGCAATATAATAGTCCATCAAACGTTACGTCAATAAAATCAATGTTTTGAAAACATTTGGATACATAACAAACCATCAAGTCATCGCTTTCGGAAGCACCGAAAAAGGTTTTTTATGGTATTTTCAAAACGCTGATAATCAGTATAGATATAATTATAAAATCACCTCAAATTCCACCGGCAAGGAGTTAGATGCAGAAACGGGCTTCTCCTACTTTGGTGCAAGGTACCTTGATCACACCCTCACCACCGCCTGGCTGAGCGTGGACCCGATGAGCGACAAGTACCCGAGTATAAGTCCGTATGCTTACTGTGCTTGGAATCCGTTGAAACTGGTGGATCCGGATGGTAATCAAACGTGGAAACCAGACTCTGATGGGAATCTGATTGCAGAACAGGGTGATAATGCTGTCACGTTGGCAAAATTCCTTAGCACCACTGTTGAGAATGCGCAAAATCTATTATCAGAGCAAGGTTTGCCCACATCAGGTGAAGTAGCAAAAGGTAGTAAATTGACTTTGAACAATGTGTTCACCCGTTCCATTCAAGCTGCAAAAGACGGAAAAGTCGCATGCTTGACAGATGAACAAATAGCTGAACAAACTTTAGGAATGAACTCTAACCAATATAAGAAATGGGTTCAACAATGGTTTTCCGATAAAAGTGACAAATATAACTGCTGGGGTTCGGCAATTGCAGGTTCCCAAGGAAACGAGATTGCTGGGGGCTGTGGAATTGAGACATCGAAAGAATATGTTCAAAGGTTGAATGAAGGTTTTTCCCCCGTCACCCAGGATGATTTTATCTTTGGCAAAACGGTTGTTAGTTTTTCTCTTGAAGAAAGAATAACACACGGTGCAGTATATTATGGAACAGACAATGATGGAACTGTTTATGTTTTTACTAAGAATGGATGGTTTGCTCCACCAACAGTTTCAAAATTATCCGATGTGACGACAAAATATAAAAGTTTATATGGCAGCGTATCAGATTACCATAATCCTATCCCATGATGTTATGAAAAAGATGCTTTTTATTGTTCTATCTTTTGTGCCAGGAATTGTATTATGCCAAAACAATGAGTTCAAATGTTATTTAACAATAGAAGATTCCCATGGCAACGAAAAAATGTTTATCAAAGGAACGTTATGTGATGATACCATTTTCTATTTTGACAATAAGTACAAGGTTACTATCAATAATACTAAGGGATTAGAGGGCGGGCATATTACATTGTACAACGAAAACGGTATCACATTAGGACAATTACCAATAATTGGACCTCATGAACAAGATCTGTCTAAAATATTAGATCATTGTATATATTGTTTTCCTGATGGTAGATTGGCTTATAATGAAGGCTACTTTATTTTCCCAAAAGCTGTGCTAAATAAAGTGTATAATACAGATGGTCAGTAATTCTCCGTTGCGGCGGATGTTACAGTTGAGTATTGTTGCAGCAGATTTGTCTGCCAGACCGAAGGGAACGGCCTTGAACCGAAGGTCGCGAGCACCAATGAATCGAGGTTAACGCAACGAGTCAGTACCGCTAAGTAAATTAAATACAGCGAAAAATCTGACGCAAAATATTATAAGGATTTTCAATCCGCAATACAAGAACCTGTTGCGCTAGATTTGCCTAAACAACCGAAAGAAAACAGACTTAAGCACCTTTGAATAAATAAAATATAGCGAGAAATCCGAAGTATTTTTAAGCATTTTCCAATCCTTGCCAACGCAATAAATCAACCAGCCTGACGTTATTTCAACAAATACAGCGTTTTGCAACCTTTTGAAACCATATCAGACCATCAAAACATAGTTTTCGGAAATGCCGAATATGATAGTTTTTGGCATTTTCAAAACACTGATAATCAATATCGATACAGCCACATAATCACCTCAAATTTCACCGGCAAGGAGTTAGACGCAGAAACAGGGTATTCTTACTTTCGTGCACGGTACCTTGACCACACCCTCACCACCGCCTGGCTGAGTGTCGACCCGATGGCGGATAAGTACCCGAGTATAAGCCCTTATGCCTATTGTGCGTGGAATCCATTGAAACTGGTGGACCCAGATGGCATGGCTTATGGTGATCCGCCTTCTAGTTTAAAATACACAATCAAAAAAGGAGATTGTTTTTGGAATTTAGAAAACGAATGGAATTTACCACACGGAACCCTTCAAGAAATCAATCCGTCGTTAGACCCCCATAATTTACAAGTTGGACAAGTAATTAATGCGGCAAGGTTAGACAATGACTTTATTGTTGTTGGAAACGATGCACCAATTCCAAACGGAAGAGAAATGGAAACTCCGAATGAAGAGGGTCCATTAGGGCTTATAACGCTGACTTCAAGTGAAGATTTCATGCAATTTAGAATGGCATTTGAAGCAATTTTTCCAAGTATTGGAGGAGAATTCATCGGACTCACGCAGAAAGTAGGACGTTCATTAACAAAAGTATTATCTAGAAACACATCATGGCAATATGGACATAATCATAGTATGATAAAATGGAATAATGAATTTAAGAAAAGGGGGTGGTCTGAGAATCAAGTGTCAAAAACCATCAAGAATGGTAAATCAACACCTGCGACTAATAAAGTAAATCCTGGTAATAAAGCCACAAGATATATGAATAAAAGAACTGGCAAATCTGTGGTTATAGATAAAAAAAGTCGAGAATTGTTGCATGTTGGATCCCAGGATTTTAAATATGATTGATTTTATAATCATTTAATAATTAGTATAATCACCATGTATAATACAATATATGTCAGATTGTTAGACGAAGGGACTGATGTATACAGACCCGTATTGTCAAAATTAATAGATAACAATATATATTTGATTGGGCAAAGGCAGGACAATGATGAGAAATGGGAATTTGAACCAAATGAAATCGTAGAAGTGGAAGAGCATTATTTTAAGGATGGTATAATGGACTTGATTGCGGTGAAAAAACATAGTCACGTTGTAGAAAACGCTCAATCTGAAGTAACGGATGTCCCCTGACATAACTGGTGTTCCCGTTGCGGCGGATGTTTCAATTGTGAAAAAGTTTCCGATGCGGCAGATTTGAAATCTGACGCAAAATATTATAAGGATTTCCAAATCCGCAACAACGCAAT
>JAEEGL015691445.1_pt1 | contig 11892 bp, 8 predicted proteins | sample 9134231 | NCBI WGS metagenome assembly JAEEGL01 (sample SAMN16246548, study PRJNA631951) | gut metagenome | biome: gut microbiome; feature: rumen; material: fiber-attached | host: Bos | place: Iran: Karaj | collected 2018-10 | reverse complement strand
TATCTGGGACTTCGACGGCACGATCTTCGATTCCTACCCCCATACCCTCCGCTGCTGCTGGGACGCAATGGAAGAAGCGGGACTGACGGACGGCTGGGACCGGAAAGCGGTCCTCTCCCGCCTGCTCGTCTCCTTCGGCGACATGAAGCGGGAAACCGGCATGCCGGACGACGTCTACCGGCGTCTTCTGGACCGCATCCATCTGGTCGGGGAGGACGAGGTTCCCCCGAAAGCCGTGCCTTTTCCGGACGCGCGGGAAGTCCTCTCCGCCGTCGTGCGGAACGGAGGAAAGAATTATCTGTACACCCACCGGAACCGGACCGCCCTTTGGTATCTGGAAACCTACGGGTTTATGGATCTTTTCGCGGACTGCCTGATCGCCGAGGAGGGCTTTCCCTCAAAACCCGCCCCCGACGCCGTGCTCGCCCTGATCGCGCGCAATTCGCTCGATCCGGCGGAATGCGTCATGGTCGGCGACCGGGAGATCGACGGCATGAGCGGAAAGAACGCCGGGATCGCGGGCGCCCTCGTCAATTATCCGTACGCTTTGCCCGACGGGACCTCTCCCGCCGCCGTCACCGCCATGGATTTTTCGGCGCGCAGCCTGACGGAATTCGCCGTTCTGACGGGGATTTTCTGATCCGTCCCCGCTCCGCGCGCCGGTTTTTGTGCAGAACGCCGTTGTTGCGCATGGGAAGAGCGGAAAGATTGTGTAAAAAGCGGTGATCGGCCTCTTGCAGGAAACCCCGTTTTGTGGTATAATAGTTCACGGTAGATAACAGATGATGGAGAGTGGGCGTGAGAAAGTCCACTCTCTCTTTATGAAACCGGCGGAGAAGGTATGAAACAGAACAAAAGCGTCGCCGACGTCGTCCGCGGGCTGGCCGAACCCCTCTGCGGCGAATTCGGCTATATCCTCTGGGACGTGGAGTACGTCCGCGAGGGGGCGGATATGATCCTGCGCGTCACCATCGACACGGACCGCGAAGGCGGCATCACCATCGATGACTGCGAAAAGCTGCACCGCGCGCTGGACCCCGTGCTCGACGAGGCGGATCCGATCGAAGAAGCCTATATGCTGGCCGTTTCGTCCCCCGGCGTGGAAAGGACCCTCAGCGAGCCCTTCCATTTCGAGCGGATGGCAGGAAGCGACGTGCTGCTGAAATTTTATGCCGCCGTGAACGGCTCGAAGTCTCTGAGAGGCACTCTGGTCGGGCTGGACGCCGGGACCGGAGAGATCGTTGTGAACGTGGACGGGGAGGAAAAACGCTTCCCGAAAAAAGCCGTCGCCAAGTGCGAAACGGTGTTTGACTGGTGAGGACGATGAGACCATGAAAAGAAACGCAAAGAACGCAACCACAGCAGGGAACGCGGAACTCAACAGAGCCGAGCTGTTCGAGGCGCTGGAGGCTCTGGAAAAGGAGCGGGGCATCCCCGTGCAGTATATGGTGGAAAAACTCGAGGCCGCCCTTGTGGCCTCCTGCCGGAAGGAACTGGGCAGCGTCAACGTCCGGATCGAGATCAACCGCGAAAAGCGGGATCTCAAGGTCCTCAAGTGCCTGACCGTCGTGGAAGAGGTCGAGGACCCGAAGACGCAGATCTCCCTCGAGGCCGCCCAGGCCATCAGCCGCCGGTACGAGGTCGGTTCCGTGGTGGAGGAAGAGCTGAAGACGAGAAACTTCGGCCGCATTCCCGCCCAGACCGCCAAGCAGGTGATCGTGCAGGCCATCCGCGAGGCGGAAAAGAACAACATCACCCGCGAATACGAGCGCCGCAGGGAAGAAGTCATCACCGCCATGGTCGAAAAGGTGGACGACGCAAACGGCGACGTTTGGGTCGACACCGGGACCTCCGACGACGTGCTGTTGCCCCGCTCGGAGCAGATCCCCGGCGAAACGCTGAAGGTCGGACAGCGCGTCCGCGTCTTCGTGACGGAGGTCAACCATTCCGACGACGACCGCGCGCCCGTGGTCACCCTGTCCCGCACGTCTCCCGCCATGATCAAGCGGATGTTCGAGACCGACATCCCCGAAATCGCGGACGGCACGGTGCTCGTGAAGGGGATTGCCCGCGAGGCAGGTTCGCGCACCAAGATCGCGGTGCAGTCGCGGGATCCCGAGGTGGACGCGGTCGGCGCGTGCATCGGGAACCGCGGTATGAGGACCGCCGCCATCGTGGAAGAGCTGGGCGGCGAAAAGATCGACGTGATCCAGTTTTCGGAGCATCCCGAGGAGTATATCGCCTCGGCCCTGTCTCCGGCGACGGTCATCGACGTGGAATTCGACGGGGAGCGGTCGGCGGTAGTCCATGTGGCGGGGGATCAGCTGTCCCTGGCCATCGGCAAGGAGGGACAGAACGTCCGCCTCGCCGCCAAGCTGACCGGATGCAAGATCGATATCAAGGGGATCAAGTCCAACTGACAGTCCGTTCGGACGACCGATAACGGATAACGGACAACAAAGGCCGGCCGGAAACGGACCGCGGATCAAGGAAACGGAGGCACGCCGTGGCGCTGACAGCGAAAAAAGGACGGACACCCGCCCAGAAAAAAGTACCCGAACGGCGCTGCGTCGGCTGCGGGGGGACCTTTCTGAAAAGGGACCTTCTCCGCGTAGTGCGCTCGCCCGAGGGAGAGATCTCCATCGATTTCTCAGGGAAAAAATCCGGACGCGGCGCGTATCTGTGCAAAAACAGCGCGTGCCTGAAAAAAGCGAGAAAGACCGGCGTTCTGAAAAGAGCGCTGGAATGCGAGATTTCCGCGGAAATCTACGACGAGCTGGAAAAGGAAATCCGGCTCTGCGAGGAAGAAGCGGCGGAATAACGGACCGTTCCCCGGAATACAGTCCATGGAAGAGAAAAACAGTTCACAGGAATCAAAGGAAAGAATGACGGAAAAACTGATCGGTCTGTGCAGGGCTGCGGGCGGCGTCACGACGGGATTCGACGCCGTGCTCGGAGAGGTGCGGGGCGGGAGAGCGAAATTCGTGCTCATTGCCTCCGACGCCTCCGACCGGACCCGCAAGCAGCTCTCGGACAAATGCAGATATTACCATGTAACCTGTTTCAACGGGCCCTATACCTCCGGAGAGATCGCGGGGATGCTCGGCAGACAATCAGGCTGCGTGGCTGCCGCGTTTACAGGAAAGGGTCCCTCCGACGGCGTGTGCCGTGCGCTTGCGGAGATGTGCCCGGAGCCCGGAACGGCGTCCCCCGACGGGGAAGGCTGCGATGACAGAAAGGATGATGTGTAATGGCGAAACAGTCGAATTCCATGTTCAGGATCACTCAGCTTGCAAAGGACCTCGGGCTGAAGCCCAAGGACCTTGTGGGCCGGCTTGAGGAGGTCGGCGTGTCCGTGAAGAGCAATTCGGCGACGCTCGAGGCGGACGACGTGAATCTTCTGTTTGAACAGCTTTCCGGAGCCGCCAGAATCCGCGATATCGACGGATACCTGGCCGGACGCACCGTTATCACCGTCCCCGAGTCACCGGAGATCCGAGCGGCAAGGGAAGCGAAGGAACAGGCGGAGCGCGAGGCTGCCGAAGCAAAGAAACGGGCGGAAGAAGAAGCGCGTCTGAAAGCGGAAGCCGAAGCCCGCGCCAAGGCGGAAGCCGAAGCCAGAGCGAAAGCCGAGGCGGAAGCTGCGGCAAAGGCCAAAGCGGAAGCCGAAGCCCGTGCGAAAGCCGAAGCGGAAGCCCGCGCCAAGGCGGAAGCCGAAGCCAGAGCGAAAGCCGAGGCGGAAGCCGCAGCCAAAGCCAAGGCGGAAGCGGAAGCTGCGGCAAAGGCCAAAGCGGAAGCCGAGGCAAAAGCCAAAGCGGAGGCCGAAGCAAAGGCTGCCGAAGAGGCGAAGCGCCCCTCGCCGGCGCAGAATGCGGGGACACGTCCCCAGACGCAGAGACCGGGAACCGCCGGTTCCCAGAGCGGGACCTCACAGCCCCGCGACAGCCGCGACAGCCGAGAGAGCCAGGGCCAGAGAAGGGATCCGTTCCAGACGCGTCCCGGTCAGGGCCAGCAGGGACAGCAGGGCCAGCGGACGGACGGCACCCGTCCTTACGGCGACAGAACGCAGAGACCGGGCACCGGCGCGGCGGGCGGAACCAGACCGTACGGTCAGGGGACTTCCGGCCAGTCCGGCCAGTACGGCCAGGGCTCCTACGGCTCCCAGGGCGGCAGCCGTTCGGGTTCCGGCAGCTACGGCACCCAGAGCGGGACCAGACCGTACGGCCAGGGCAGCCAGTCGGGCCAGGGCGGCCAGTCCGGACGTTCCCAGAACGGGAACCGTTCCGGCGGATCCTTCGGCGGCAGGGACAAGGAGAGCGGCGAACGCGCTCCCATCCAGCCCCAGCCCAAGCCGAAGATCGAGACCGGCGTCGAGCGGAAGCGCACGGGCAACACCCGCGTGGTGGATACCCGCACCGGCTCCTCTTCCGTAGACCTCTCCAAGTACGACGAGAGACTCGATAATTTCACTCCCGAGCTCGACGAAAACCACAGCACCTCCAAGCAGAAAGTAAAGAAGCAGAACCAGCGCGGCGACAACCGCGGGACGGGCCGCAAGACCGATAAGGAACGGCAGGCCATGGACAGAATGGCGAAAGCCAATCTGGAAAAGGCCAAGAAACAGCCTCTGAAGGTCTCCCTCCCCGACGAGATCAGCGTCACCGAGCTTGCCTCCCGCCTGAAGATCACGGCCGCCGACTGTATCAAGAAGCTCATGCTCATGGGCGTGATGGCGACGGTCAACCAGGTGCTGGATTACGATACGGCCTACCTTGTCGCGGACGAGCTCGGCGCGGTGGTGACGAAGGAAGTCACGGTCACCATCGAAGAGCGGCTGTTCGGCGCCGAGGAAGAGACGAACGAGGACGATCTGGAGATCCGCGCGCCCATCGTGGTGGTCATGGGTCACGTCGACCACGGCAAGACCTCCATCCTGGACGCCATCCGGCATACCAACGTGACAAGCGGCGAGGCCGGCGGCATCACCCAGCACATCGGCGCGTACCGGGTACGCGTCAACGACCGGGACATCACCTTCCTCGATACCCCCGGCCATGAAGCGTTCACTGCCATGAGAGCCCGCGGCGCGCAGTGCACCGATATCGCCATTCTGGTGGTGGCGGCGGACGACGGCATCATGCCGCAGACCGTCGAAGCCATCAACCACGCGAAGGCCGCCGGCGTCGACATCATCGTGGCGATCAACAAGATGGATAAACCCGAAGCGGACGCGGAACGGGTCAAGACGGAGCTCACCAAGTATGAGCTGGTGCCCGAAGAGTGGGGCGGCGACATCATGTGTGTCCCGGTCTCCGCGAAGACCGGCATGGGTTTAAACGACCTGCTCGAAGATATCCTCCTCATCGCAGACGTGAAGGAATACAAGGCAAATCCGAAGAAGCGCGCGAAGGGCGTCATCATCGAAGCCAAGCTGGATAAGGGCCGCGGCCCGGTGGCGACCGTGCTCGTGCAGGACGGCACGCTGCATTCCGGCGATATCGTCATCGCGGGTACCTCCGTGGGACGCATCCGCGCCATGACCAACGACAAGGGCCGCACCCTCAAGGAAGCGGGTCCGTCCGTTCCGGTCGAGATCATCGGTCTCGCCGAGGTCCCGACGGCCGGCGACGAATTCAACGCCGTCGAAGACGAGAGAATGGCCCGCGAGCTGGCGGATCAGCGGCGCGAGAAGGCCAAGGAGGCCATGTTCAGCGCGTCGGCCAAGGTCAGCCTGAACGATCTGTTCAGCCAGATCGCGTCCGGCGTCAAGGAACTGAACATCGTCGTGAAGGCGGACGTCGGCGGATCTGCGGAGGCGGTGAAGCAGTCGCTTGAAAAGCTCTCGAACGACGAGGTCAAGGTCCGCGTGATCCATGCCGGCGTCGGTGGGATCACGGAGAACGACGTCATGTTCGCGGCCGCCTCCAACGCCATCATCGTCGGCTTCAACGTCCGTCCGGACAAGAGCGCGATCGACTCCGCGGAGCGGCAGAACGTGGACGTGCGGACCTACCGCATCATCTACGAATGCATCGAAGAGATCACCGCCGCCATGAAGGGCATGCTCGCTCCCCAGTTCAAGGAAGTGCTGCAGGGCCATATCGAAGTGCGGCAGACCATCCGCGTGCCGAACGTCGGCATCATTGCAGGTTCCTATGTGCAGGACGGCAAGGTCACGCGCCAGTCCCAGATCCGCATCGTGCGGGACGGCATCGTCATCATGGAGGACAAAATCTCCTCTCTGCGCCGGTTCAAGGACGACGTGCGTGAGGTCGCGCAGGGCTATGAGTGCGGTATCGGACTGGAAAAGTGCAACGACATCCAGGTCGGCGATATCCTCGAGGCCTATGTGATGGAAGAGATCGAGCGATAAAGATAAAGGTTCGGAACCCGAACGCCGAAAAACCACAGCCGCGTGGACTGATGTTGAGCATGAGTTCACGCGGCTGGTTTTATGAAAGGCGAAGCCTTTCAAAAAGTTGCCCGGCGCACAGCGGATCCAATGAGATCCGAAAGGCGGAGCCTTTCTCCCTTTTTCGACTCAGTTCTTATTCTTTCCCTGAAAAATTCAAAGAAAGTCTTTGATTTCCCCCGCCCTTTGCGGTATGATATATCTGGAAAAAGATTTATCATCGCATGACAGTTTCAGGTTCTGAGTGTCTGCGTCCCTTGAAAAAACAGAATCGGATTTCATGAAGAAAAAGGATCATCAGGCTATGCGTGAAAGACCGAACGCTCCGGCACCCCGGAACGCTGCCGGAATCTCCGGCACACCCCCCGTACCGGACTCCCCCGTCCTTTCCCTCGGCGCCGACGTGGGCTCCACAACGGCAAAGCTCGCGCTCATGCGGGGAGATGAAATTCTCTATACCACTTACGAGCGGCATTTCTCCCGCATCCGGGAAACGCTCGTGGAGATGCTGCGCGGCGCTGCGTCCGTTCTGGGCGGCGAAACCTTCACGGCCGCGATCTCCGGTTCCGCGGGACTCGGCCTCGCGGAGGGAGCGGGCATCCCCTTCGTGCAGGAGGTCTGGGCCACGGGCGAGGTCGTGAAGAAGCTGGATCGCGACGTGTCCGCCGTCATCGAGCTCGGCGGGGAGGACGCGAAGATCATCTTCTTCCGCGGCGGTACGGACGAGCGCATGAACGGCACCTGCGCGGGCGGTACGGGGGCGTTCATCGATCAGATGGCGTCCCTGCTCGACGTGACGCCGGATGAGCTGGACGAACTGGCTCTGCGTCACAAAAAGATCTATCCCATCGCGTCCCGGTGCGGCGTCTTCGCCAAGTCGGACGTGCAGCCCCTTCTGAACCAGGGCGCATCGAAGGAGGATATTGCCGCCTCCGTCTATCAGGCAGTGGTGAACCAGACCGTGGCAGGACTGGCGCAGGGAAGAAAGATCGAAGGGCGTGTGATGTTCCTCGGCGGCCCGCTGTCTTTCTGCAGGGGGCTGCGGGAGCGCTTCGTCGAAACGCTCGGGCTGAGCGAAGAGGACGCCGTTTTTCCGGACTATGCCAGAAACGCCGTTTCCATCGGCGCAGCGCTGTATTCCCGCCGCGTCATGACCATCGATCCGAAGGAACGGCTGACCATCGACGCGCTGATCGACAAAATCGAAAACGCGAAGATCCGGGTCACTTCCTCCCGGACGGAGCCGCTTTTCCGCTCCCCGGAGGAATACGACGCGTTCGCGGCGCGTCACGCGAGGGCGTCCGTCGAGCAGAAATCTCTTGAGGAATACCGCGGCAAGGCGTATCTCGGGATCGACTGCGGCTCCACGACGACGAAGCTGGCGGTGGTCGGCGAGAACAACGAGCTCCTCTATACATACTACGCCTCCAACCGCGGCAACCCGGTGGAGATCGTCCGGGCGGAACTGGACAAGATCTACCGCATGGCGCCGGAAGGCGTGACCTTCTGCGGATCGACGGTGACCGGGTACGGCGAGGACCTGATCCGGCATGCGTTCGGCGTGGACGAGGGCCTGGTGGAGACGGTCGCGCACTATACCGCGGCAAAATTTTTCCTCCCGGAGGTGGACTTCATCCTCGACATCGGCGGGCAGGACATCAAGTGCTTCAAGATCAAAAACGGCGCGGTGGACAGGATCATGCTGAACGAGGCCTGTTCTTCGGGCTGCGGCTCCTTCATCGAGACCTTCGCCCGCTCCATGCACCTGACGGCGGCGGAATTCGCCGAGCGCGCGCTTTTTGCCGAAGCGCCGGTCAATCTCGGAAGCCGGTGCACCGTCTTTATGAATTCGCAGGTCAAGCAGTCTCAGAAGGACGGCGCGACGGTGGAGGACATCTCCGCCGGACTGTCCCTCTCGGTGGTCAAAAACGCCATCTACAAGGTCATCCGTGCGCATTCCCCGGACGAGCTCGGACAGCACATCGTGGTGCAGGGCGGGACCTTCTACAACGACGCGGTGCTGCGGGCGTTCGAGAGAGAGATCGGAAGGAACGTCATCCGTCCGGATATCGCCGGGCTGATGGGCGCGTACGGAGCCGCGCTGTATGCGAAGGCGCGCGCGGAAAAGACGGGCAGGCCGTCGACCCTGATCCCGCCGGACGCGCTCGCTTCCTTTACCCATACGTCGAGGACCGCGACCTGCGGCGGCTGTGAGAACCGGTGCCTTCTGACGGTGAACACCTTCCCCGGGGGACGGCGGTTCATCTCGGGGAACAAATGCGAAAAAGGCGCGGGCCTGACGAAGGTCAGCGAGGACGTGCCGAATCTGCACGCCTTCAAACGGAAGCTTCTGCTGGAACAGGCTCCGGGGGAGATCCCGGAGGACGTCGGTCCCCGCGGCGCGCTGGGTCTGCCCCTCTGCCTCGGGATGTACGAGCTCCTGCCGCTCTGGACGGCTCTGTTCCGCGCGCTCGGTTTCACGCCGGTGCTCTCGGGGATGTCCTCGCGCGAACTCTACGAGGAAGGTCAGTTCTCCATTCCCTCCGATACCGCCTGCTATCCGGCGAAGATCATGCACGGACACATCGAGCGGCTGGTCGGCATGGGAGTGCCCGCGGTGTTCTATCCCCGCATGACGTGGAATCTGGACGAGCACGCCTCGGACAATCACTACAACTGCCCGATCGTCGCCTATTACAGCGAACTGCTGCGCGGAAACATGGACTCCCTGAAAAAGGTGACTTTCCTGTACCCTTATCTCTCCCTCGACAGCGAAGAAGAGCTGACGGAAGGGCTGTGGCGGGAATTTCATCCGAGGTTTCCGGACATGAAAAAAGCAGAGATCCGGAAAGCCGTATCCGCAGGATTCGGGAATCTCCGGGCCTATACCGCCGCGGTGAGGGCCGAAGGGGAGCGCGCGGTGCAGTGGGCGCGGGAGAACGGAAAACCCGTGATGATCCTCGCCGGACGCCCGTATCATGCGGACGCGGAGATCGGGCACGGCATCGACAAGCTGGCGGTCTCGCTCGGGTTCGCCGTGGTGTCGGAGGACGCGGTCTGCCATCTCGCCCCCACGCCGAAGGATGTGCGCGTACTGAACCAGTGGACCTATCACGCGCGGCTGTACAGGGCAGCCGCATGGGCCGCGGCGAATCCGGACGCGCAGCTTGTGCAGCTGGTGTCCTTCGGATGCGGCGTGGACGCGATCACGACGGACGAGGTCAAGCGCATCCTCGAGGATGCGGGAAAATACTATACGCAGATCAAGATCGACGAAATCGCCAATCTCGGCGCGGTGAAGATCCGGCTGCGCAGTCTCGCGGCGGTGCTGTGAGACACGGCAAAAGGGTCTGACACAGGATACGGATACGAATCATGAATCAGAATTACGTGCGGTTTACCGCGGAGATGAAGGAGACGCACACGATCCTCATCCCCAATATGCTGCCGGTCCATTTCCGGCTGGTGAAGCGGATCCTCGAAACATACGGCTACAAGACCGAGCTGCTCGAGACGTCCGGTCCGCATATCGCCGAGACCGGGCAGAAATACGTGCACAACGACACCTGCTATCCCGCGATCCTGGTGATCGGGCAGATGCTCGACGCGCTGTTCTCCGGGAAGTACGATCCGCACAAGTGCGCCTTGATGCTCTTTCAGACGGGCGGAGGCTGCCGTGCGTCGAACTATGTCTCGCTGATGCGGAAAGCGCTGGCGAACGCCGGGATGGAGTACGTGCCGGTGATCCCTCTGTCGCTCGCCGGGATCGAGAAGCATCCGGGCTTCAAAAATTCGGTCTCGATGTTTCACCGGATGGCGTACGGCGTGATGTACGGCGATCTGATGATGGCGCTGGCCAATCAGACGCGCCCGTACGAGACGGAAAAAGGCGCCGCGGACGCACTCTGCGCCGAATGGACGGAGCGGCTGGTCGCGGAACTGGCTTCGCGGATCCTCCGGTACGGACGCGTCAAAAAGAACTACGCCGCCATTGTCGCGGACTTTGCGAAGATCCCGCGGGACGAAGAAAAAATGAAGCATACGCCCCGGGTCGGCATCGTGGGGGAGATCTACGTCAAGTTCTCCCCGCTCGGTAACAACGGACTGGAGCGTTTTCTCGAATCCGAAGGGGCCGAAGTCGTCATGCCCGGACTGATCGATTTCTTCAACTACTGCGTCTACAACGGGATCATGGACTACGAGCTCTATCCGAAGACCCATCCGTTCTGGAGCGGGCTCGCGAACCGGATCGCGTTCCGGTTCCTGCTTGCCAAGCAGCGGGATCTGATCGAGGCGATCAAAAAGGACGGGACCTTCCGCCCGATGACGCCGTTCGACCGCACGCTGGGGCTGACGAAGGACTTCATCGGCTACGGAACGAAGATGGGAGAGGGATGGCTGCTGTCGGCGGAGATGCTGGAACTGTGCGACTCCGGCGTGCCGAATATTGTCTGTACGCAGCCCTTCGGCTGCCTGCCCAACCACATCTGCGGAAAGGGCATGATGAAGCCGATCAAGGAGGCGGTCCCCGGCGCGAACATCGTGGCGATCGATTACGATCCGGGCACGTCTGCCGTGAATCAGGAGAACCGGTTGAAGCTCATGCTGTCCGCGGCGCGGGAGGCGATGGGGGAGGAATGAAGAGGGGGACCCGCCCCCTCTTCATCTCTTTCGGAAGAGAACAAGAGGAAACAAAGACTTCTCCCTCGGATCCTTGCATTTCTCTCCCGTATGTGGTACAATGTATCCGTAAAAAACAACCGGAAGGAGACCGAACAAGATGAAAGTTTGTACCAACTGCCGCCTTCAGTACGGCGACGGAGAAGATGTCTGTCCGAAGTGCGGAGAACCCTTGCAGCAGATCCCCGCGGAGTTCCTGAAGACGCCGCGGCCCGCGCCTGTTTCCGATGATCCGGCGGATCACACGGCAGAATTCGATCCGAAAGACATTTCCGACAACAAGGTCTTTGCCATGCTCCCGTACCTGGGGTTATTGAAAATGATCGGCATCGTCATCTCGCTGCTCGCCGCTCCGGCCTCCCCTTACACCATGTTCCACGTCCGGCAGGGGCTGAAGATCTTCGTCAGCCAGGTCCTTGCGGGAATCTGCTTCTTCGTGCTCGCGGTAATAGATTGGTTCCTGATCGTTGTGGTTGACGACTGGGATTTCACATACGCGCTTGCAGGGATCTCCGCGATTATCCTGTTCGTCGTTTGCGTGTTTTTCCTGGTCGTGCAGATTATCGGTTTCTGCGGGGTCTGCGGCGGTCGGGCGAAGGAACCCCCGGTCATCCGGAGGTTCGGGATCATGAAGTGAAGTAAGGAGACAAAGGCTGCGCCTTTCGGATTCCATAGAATCCGCTGCGCGCGGGGCGGGTTTTTGAAAGGCGAAGCCTTTCAGTTCTTTTGCCCTGTGCGGGCGGCACCGGGGAGGAATGTCCTGCGCGGACGGCGGACAAAGGGAGCCAGCTCCCTTTGCC
>JAEEGL012094516.1_pt1 | contig 11892 bp, 12 predicted proteins | sample 9134231 | NCBI WGS metagenome assembly JAEEGL01 (sample SAMN16246548, study PRJNA631951) | gut metagenome | biome: gut microbiome; feature: rumen; material: fiber-attached | host: Bos | place: Iran: Karaj | collected 2018-10 | reverse complement strand
GGTGCTATAATACACATGGTTTTGTACTCATATCCCTATCAGGACTGCGAGGAGCAGATCACGGGAATGAAAACGGAGGTATTTTTATGAAAAACGCAAATCTCAGAAAACTGACCGGAACAGCCCTGCTGACTGCCATCATCGTCGTATTGCAGACGGTGGCCAGCGGCATCAAGATCGGCCCCTTTACGCCGACTCTTTCCCTGATTCCCATCATCGTCGGTGCTCTGTTATACGGACCGCTGTCCGGTGCCTTCCTGGGCCTGGTATTCGGCGTCATCGTCGTCATCGGTGTCTTAAGCGGCAACGAACCAATGAGCACGCTGATGTTTCAGACCAACCCGGTAATGACCGTCTTCCTCTGCCTGTTCAAGGGTGTCATGGCCGGTCTGGTTCCCGCTCTTCTCTATAAGCTGCTCAATAAGGCTAACGATCTGGTGGCTACGGTCATTTCCACCATCAGTTCCCCGATTGTCAACACCGGCATCTTCTGTCTGGCCATCATGACGATCTTCCTGCCGATCACCCAGCAATTTGCCGATATGCTTGGCTTCGCAGATGCCGGAAAGTTCGTTCTGCTGGGCATCGTCGGAACCAACTTCCTGTTTGAACTGGGCTTAAATGCTGTCCTGGTTCCGATCATCATCAGAATCATCAGATTCGTAAAGAAATAGGAGACTGTTTATGTTACTTGCCATTGACATGGGAAACACCAACATTGAATTCGGACTGCTGGATAACGGCAAGACCGTCTTCAGTGAACGGGTCAAGACTGATCTGGAAAAGACCGCCACGGAATACGCCGTGCTGCTGCATACCATTCTGGAGATCCGCGGCATTGACGATTCTCTGATCGACGGCGCCATCATCTCCAGCGTCGTTCCGCCGCTGACCGCTCCGCTGAAAAACGCCGTTAAGATCACTACCGGCATTACCCCGCTGATCGTCGGGCCGGGCATCAAGACCGGACTGAAGGTCAAGGTTGGTGACCCCAAGGAGGTCGGCGCTGATCTGGTCGTTGGCTCGGTAGCCGGCATGCAGATCTATGGAGCTCCGCTGATCGTCATCGACATGGGAACGGCAACTACCGCCGTCGTCGTGGACAAGGATAACTGCTTCCTGGGCGGAGCCGTCATCCCCGGAGCCGTCGTCAGCCTGAACGCGCTGAGCAACAGTGCCTCAAAACTGCCGATGATCGACATCGCCGCCCCCAAAAAAGTCATCAACGGGGGAACCGTTGAAGCCATGCAGAGCGGTCTGGTCTATGGACAGGCTTCACTGCTGGACGGCATGATCAAAAAGATGAACAGGGAAATGGGTTATGAGATGAAAGTCGTCGCTACCGGCGGCCTGGCCAGACTCATCGTTCCCTATTGCGAGAGCGACATCATCCTCGATAATGACCTGATGCTGAAAGGCCTTGACATTATTTACAACATGAACAAATAAGCGCTTGAAATGACCTTTCAAGTGTGTTAACATTTAAAAGCACTTACTTTGGATTGACAGGATATCCAAGGCGGAAGGAGAAGATTATGAAGGCTAAGATTCATCCCGTAATGTATGAAACAAAGGTCATCTGCGCTTCCTGCGGCAGCGAGTTCATGACTCATTCAACCCGTAAGGAAATCAAGGTTGACACCTGCTCAAACTGCCACCCGTTCTACACTGGCAGACAGAGATTCCAGCAGGCAGCCGGCCGTATTGACCAGTTCAACAAGAAATACGGATTCGACCAGAAGAAGACGAAGTAAGAGAGTCAATTCAAGAAAAAGACATAACCAGGGTAACACCTGGTTTTGTTGTGTCTTCTCCAAGTAGAATTTCCCTGCTCCTTTGAATTATAATTATAAAAAAGAAAGCCGGCTGGCCGGCTGAAAACACAATCCCTTTTTGGATAAACGCCATCCTCAACGGACGGCATCTCACACAGGAGGAACAATCATGAACAAGCCTTCAATCAAAGACCGCTTTACTTACTGGTTTGACAACCAGATGTCCCGGGGCAGCGTCGGACTAGTCAGGATCCTTTTGATCTTTACCGTCCTGGTGGTTCTGCTGATTGCCGGAGTCATCTTTACCTGCGGCTTCAGCGAAGACCAGAGCTTCATCGGCGTCATCTGGGACAGCCTTGCTACGATCATCAATGCCTGGATGCCTTCCTTTGAGGAAGGAAGCGTTGGTTACATCTGCATGATGGCTATCGCAGCCTTTGCCGGCCTGCTGGTCACCAGCGTGCTGATCGGTATCTTCAGCAGCGCCATTGAGGAAAAGATCGTCGGCCTTCGGAAGGGCAACTCCCCGGTCATTGAAAAGGACCATATCGTCCTGATCGGTTTCTATTCCGGCGAATACACGCTGTTGCGCCAGCTGATCCTGGCCGCCAAGGATCTGCCCTGCACGATCGTCATCGGCGCGGAGATGGAAAGAGACGAACTGGAAGAAGCCATTTCCGACAACATTGAAAAGCCGGACAACGTCCGGATAATCTGCCGGACCGTTGATCCGCTTGACCCTGTCTCTCTGGAAAAACTGGCGATCGCCTCCTGTAAAAGCGTGATTGTCAGCCCTACTGACGACGAAAGGACCGTAAAGATCCTGCTGGCCCTTTCCACCATGATGGACAGAAACGACATCAAACGAGTTCAGGTCAACGCCATCCTCTCCAAGGAAGAAAACCGCTTCCCTCCGCTGCTGGCCGCTCAGCACAACATCATGGCTCTGCAGTCCAGAAGAGCGATAGGCAAGCTGATTGCCCATTCCTGTAACCAGCCGGGTCTTTCCCGGGTGTTCAGTGACATTTTCGACTTTGAGGGATCCGAACTCTATCTCATCCGCCGGAGCAACCGCAACGGCCTTACCTTCTTTGATGTTCTGAGAACGTTGGAAGGCGGTGTTCCGCTGGGCATCATGCGGGACGGCACTATCCTGTTCAACCCCGAGGGCGACCTCGTCATCAACAGCAGCGACGAGATCCTCGTCTATTCGGAAACCGAAGGCTCCTCCTATCTGGTTAACGACCTTCCTTCAACAGTCAAGAAACCACGAATCTCCCGCAGAAAGGCCGAGCCAACCACTCATACGACCATCTTCGGCAACAACAGCGCCCTGAAGACCATCCTGAGAGAGCTTCCCGGCAACGTCAGCAAGGTCACGCTGGTAAACTACGACAACTACAACTACGATCTGATTCAGAGCATCTGCAGCAGCCGGGGCTTTGAACTGGAACTGGTCGAAGGCGACGAGCGGAACGAAGAAGAACTCTACAACATCGTCAAGGATTCAGAACACATCATCATTCAGAGCAACCACGGCGATGAAGAAGTTGCCGACATGAACACCATCTTCCTGCTGCTCAACCTGCGGGAGATCCGCGAAAAGCATCAGATGAACTTCAACATCACCGCAGAAATGCGGAAGGAAAAGAACCAGAATCTGATCGATATTGGCGACTACACCGACTTCATCGTCGCCTCCAACATGGCCTCTCTCTTCCTGGCTCAGCTGGGCGAAAACCCCCGTCTGATCTCCGCCTTCAGGGAGATCCTCTCCAACGAAGGAAACGAGCTGTTCATGAAACGGGCTACGGAACTGAACTGCGTAGGCTCCTTCGAGGTTTACCAGCTGCGTCAGCTGCTGTTTGAAAAGGGCTGCATCTTCCTGGGCGCCATGACCGCAGACGGGCAATACACCCTGAACCCGCCGCTGGAGAGCACGGTCGATCTCAAGGCCGAAGACAGCGTCATCGTCTTTGCGGAAGAATAAGAACCGTACAAAAACTCAGCCGACAGCCGGCTGAGTTTTGTTATAATTAAGATGCAAGTGAGGAATTAAGATGAATAAACCAATACCTGTAATACTTGATGCCGATCCCGGGCATGATGACGCCATTGCCTGGGTCGTTGCCAATGCTTCCAAGGACCTGCGGATCCTGGCCTGCACGGCGGTTAACGGTAACTGCAATGTCTATAAGGCGGCCTACAATTCTCAGCGCATCATGGCGCTGATCGGTTTGGATGTGCCGGTTGCCAGAGGCCGCAACTGCCCTCTCTACCGGCAGAGACTTCAGGCTCCAACCAATGTCCATGGCGAAAGCGGTCTGGATGGTCCGGAGCTGCCGGAGCCGAAGAGAGAACTCGACAGCCGCTCAGCCGCTCAGCTGATGGCTGACGTTCTGAGAGAATCGGAAGAAAAGGTTACAATAGTCGCTACCGGGCCGCTGACCAATGTGGCCACCCTGCTGCTTGGCTATCCGGAATTAAAGGAAAAGATTCAGACCATCTCCATCATGGGCGGTGGCATCAAATACGGCAACTGGACTCCAGCAGCCGAATTCAACATTCTGGTTGACCCCGAAGCCGCGGACATCGTCTTCAAAAGCGGCATTCCTGTCATCATGGCCGGTCTGGATGTAACCGAAAAGGCTCTGGTCTATCCGGAAGACGTCGATGCCATCAGGCAGATCGGCAACCCGGTCAGCGAGATCGTCTGGCGGTGGCTGGAATTCTTCTATAAGTTCCATCTTAACTTAGGCTATCCCGGTGCCCCGATGCACGATCTCTGCGCCGTCATGGCTCTCATCCACCCCGAGGTCTTCACGATTGAGGAAATGCATGTTGAAGTTGAGACCGAAGGTTACTACAGCGTTGGTCAGACCGTTGGCGACATCAACCACATCACAGGAAAACAGCCTAATACCCGGGCCCTGATGGATGTTGACCGCCGCAGGTTCATCGATCTGATGATCGATTACATCAGAAGCTACAGTGAGGTGAAGTAAGATGAAAGTATCATTAAGTCTGGAATACTCCGAAGACAATCAGGAGCTTCTCAGAGCAATTAAGAAACAGGAAGGCATTGAACTGACCGATCTGACCGAAATGACAGAAAAGACCACCGTCATAACCAATGGCCCGCTTACTGAACTGGGCGATCTGTTACTGAAGGACTTTACCCTTAAGAACCGGATCGATAGGATCCTGTTGGTTGGCGGAACGGACGCTTATGGTGACGTCACCGTCAGGGCTGAGAGAAACATCCACGCCGACCCTGAAAGTGCTCAGCACGTCTTTCTCTCCGGCATCCCCATTGTCATGTTCGGGCTGAACGTTACCGGGCAGTTGGATAACCGGGCTCTGGCTCCGCTGGTCTATCTGCTGAAACCGGAGATCTTTGAAAGCGAAGAGTGCGGCGTCTTTGTGGAGACTCAGGGAAAGATCACCCGCGGATCTACCGTAACGGACCTTTACTCTGACAAGCAGTTCGCTGACCACTACGTTCAGCTGATCAAGAACATCAACATGGAAGAATATGAAAAAGTGCTTGAGGAACTCCTCTAAGCACTTGCTGATTTAATTTCTCATCACCAGAGGCCGCCGGCCTCTTTTTTCTGCAGGTCGATCACCACGATCTCCGGGAAGTTGTTTAGCCGGAAGGGAAACAGGGAGTTCCCCAGCCCCCGGGAAAGGATCATTGCCGTACCGTTGGCATAATGCAGTCCGGCATCATAGCGGGGCAGGATGCCCTGCTGGGGGCCATAAAGTCCGCCGATGAAAGGCAGCCGGAACTGGCCGCCATGAACGTGGCCGCACAGTACCAGATCAATGTTAAAGCTGCCATAGGAATCGATGTGCTGTGGCTGATGTGACAGCAGAATTGTGTAGGGATTCTTTCGGAATGCCAGTCTGTTAAGCTGTCTTTCGATGTAGGCCTTCTGATGAACAAAAGCCCGGCTTCCGCAGACTGAGGCGTCATCCAGACCGATCAGGGTGATTCCTCTTACTTCGGCTTTCTCATTTTCCAGATACACCGTACCGGTCTCTCTGACATCCTGCAGATACTTCCTGTCGTTCAGAAAGACTTCGTGATTTCCCCTGACATAATACACCGGGCAGATCTGCACCAGCTGCCTCAGCAGACTGAGCGTCCTCGGCCGGTTAGGAAGTCTCTTATCCAGCAGGTCTCCGGTGATCACTATGATATCCGGCTTCTGTTCTCTTACCTTTTTTACCAGATGGCAGTTATCCTTGCCGAAAAGCGCCCAGTGAAGGTCTGAAAGCTGGACGATCCGCAGATTCGTGATACAGGGCAGGACATACCGGCTCACGGTCATGTGATGATTGTTGAATAATATGAAGGCAATCAGGGCCAGTAACAGAGGAATAAGCCAGTATTTCATGCCTTTATTATATAAGTTGTCTGCCATTTTGGAAAATCTTTACTTTTTTGCGGACAGTTATGCCTGCCTGCTCGTTATTTAAGTAGAAGAGGTATGAAACAATGAAAAACGCGAAGAAATTTCTGATTATCCTGCTGATAATGCTGCTGTGCGGCTGTTCCAAGAAAGCAGCCGAGACAAATTGGGATTTTAATGTCACTGATGCATCTTATAACAGTCCGTCAGCCCTTACAGGCTATACAGGCGGTGACAATTATAAAATTAGAGCATTCTATTCAGGCGAGGCAAGTTTCAGAGAAGAAGCTGACTATCTGCCCGATCTGACTGAAAATGATGGTTCTCTGATTACCCCACTGCCATCCAAGATCATCGTCACCGGCACGCTGGAAATGGAAAGCAACGATCTGAACAAGACCGTTGAACTGATCGAAGAAGCTGTTCTGAAAGCCGGCGGCTATGTCCAGACATCCAAGATCTTCAACAATGAGTATGATTACTACCGTGATAAATCGGCTTACATCGTTGTCCGTGTCCCTGCCGATAAGTATGAGGAGTTCATGGAATCCAGCAAGGAGTACGGCAACGTCCTTTCCGTCAGCACTTCTGCTGATGACATCACCACGGAATACTATGATCTCGCTGCCCGCCTGGAATCGCTCAAGCAGCAGAGAGAACGGGTCATGGAATTCTACAAGCAGGCCAAGACCATTGATGAACTGATCGCCATTGAACAGAGACTTTCAGAGATTGATGGCGAGATTGCGGCAAAGGAAATCACCATGAAGAACTTTGATCTTCTGACAACCTACAGCACCGTAACCTTTGACATCAGAGAAGTCAGCAAGTTCACGGATACGGAGGACACTTTCCTTATCCGCCTGAAGCATGCGGTTAATAATTCCTTTACCGGATTCATGCAGTTTCTGGAAAACGCTCTGTTCTTTGTGATCAACAGTTTCTGGTATGTACTGCTGCTGATCGGCGCTGCTGTGCTGGTAGTCTCCCTCAATAAGAAGCATCATTTCCTGAAGAAGCCGGTGTTCAGCAGAAAGAAGGCTCATAAGGAATCTGAGGAAACCCTCTCATAAACTATTATCTCCCTATCCTCTGCAGGGCACTTGCCCTGCTTTTTTTGGCTTTTGCATATTAGCGCCGTTAATGTATAATTTTATGGTGAGGTGGATATTATGGACAAGATGTTAACTAGACTCAAGACTATGGCAGAAAGGTACGATGAGATCAATGACATTCTCATCAACACACCCTCTTTTGGTGATGCCCGTGAATATGCCAAGTTAAGCAAGGAACAGTCATCCCTGCAGGCTCCCGTGGAAGCCTACCGGAACCTGCTGGAAGTAATGCAGCAGATCGAAGACGCTAAGGAGCTGCTGCACGACCATGAACTTCATGACATGGCTGAAATGGAACTTGCTGAACTCGAGCCTAAGCAGCAGGAACTGCTGGACCGTCTGGAGGTTCTCCTCATTGAAAAGGACCCCAACGACGAATGCAACGCCATCTTTGAGATCCGCGGCGCGGCCGGTGGTGACGAAGGCAACATCTTTGCCGGTGACCTCTACCGCATGTATGTCCGCTATGCCGAAAGCAAGGGCTGGAAAGTCGAAACCTACTACGCCGAAGAAAGTGAAGCCGGCGGCTTTTCCAATATCTCCTTCATCGTCAAGGGCAAGGAAGTCTATCGGGAAATGAAGTTTGAATCCGGTGCTCACCGGGTCCAGCGAGTCCCGAAGACCGAATCGGCCGGACGCATCCATACCTCCACCGCCACTGTTCTCGTTCTTCCGGAAGTTGACACCGTTGACTATCAGATCAACGAAGAAGACCTCATCTTTGAAACCCACCGGGCTTCCGGTGCCGGCGGTCAGCACATCAATAAGACCGACTCTGCTGTCCGCATTACGCACATTCCTACCGGCATTTCCGTAAACTGCCAGGACGGACGCAGCCAGATCCAGAACCGTGAACAGGCTCTAAAGATCATCACTGCCCGCGTCTTTGATGAATATCGCCGCAAGGAAGAAGCTGAAAAGGGCGAAGTCCGCCGCAGCAAGATCGGCACCGGCGACCGCAGTGAAAAGATCAGAACCTACAACTACCCGCAGAACCGGGTAACCGACCACCGCATCAACTTTACCATTCAGCAGCTTGACCGGGTCATGGAAGGCAAGCTGGATGACATCATAAACGCTCTTCTGGAAGCTGACCAGAAGGCTCGCATTGCCGGGGAGAGCATGTAATGACTACCTATCGGCAGGCCCTTAAGAGCGGCATCGATAAGATTGAAGAGATAGATCTATCCGGAGAAACGGCACAGATCCTGCTTCTTGAACTGTGCAATCTGTCCAACACCGATCTGTATCTCAAATATGACGAGGAAATCGATCAGGAAATCCTGAAATCCTTTACTGACGGCATTGCCCGTCTGATGAACAATGAACCGCTGCAGTACATCCTCGGCTTTCAGCACTTTTATGGCTATCAGATAAAGGTTAACGAGAACTGTCTGATCCCCCGCTATGAAACCGAAGAACTGGTTGCCAACGTTCTGGCTGACAGCGACTTCTTTTTCCCGGGAAAAGAGAAGATTGACATCGCCGATGTCGGAACCGGATCCGGAGCCATTGCGATCGCCCTTAAGAAGGAAGAAGAGCGCTTCAACATGTATGCAACGGACATCTCCCAGGCTGCGCTTGATCTGGCCAGAGAAAACTGCCAGCTAAATGGCTGTGACATTACTCTTCTGCAGGGAGACATGCTGCAGCCGCTGATCGATGCCGGCATCAAACTCGACATCCTCGTCAGCAATCCCCCTTACATTCCTGCCTCTCAGCCGATGCAGGAAAGCGTCATTGATTATGAACCGCACGTCGCTCTGTTTGGCGGCGAAGACGGTCTGAAGTTTTACCGCCGGATCTTTGCCGATGCTCTCAAGGTGGTCAAGGAAAACAGTTTTATGGCCTTTGAGATCGGCTTTGATGAAAAGCACGCTCTGCTGGCCCTGTGCAAGGAGTTCTTCCCCAACGACAAGTATGACGTGCTGAAAGACATTAACGGCAAGAACCGCATGCTGTTTATCTATCACAACCTGTAGAAACGAGGTGATTTCATGGGCTTAAGATTCCGTAAGAGCATCAAGCTGATGAAGGGCGTTCGTCTCAATCTGTCTTCACACGGGGTTTCCCTGACCCTGGGACAAAGCCCGCTTACCGTCAGTTTGGGGTCCAATGGCGTATATGCCACTTCGTCAATTCCCAAGACCGGCATCAGCTACCGCCAGAAGCTTTTCGGCGGCAACCAGCTTAAGGATCTCAACCCCCATTTGAGCAGCAGCCAGATTGCGGAAAACAAGGCTGCAGTTGAGGATTATGAAAAGACTCAGGATTACACGCTGAACATACATAAATACTCACCAAACGTTGCCAGCCAGTCCCAGTTTGACGTTCACCTGCTGGACATTACCGACAGCGCCATGCACGACATGCTGGAGAAAGCCATTCACGGTGACAGCCAGACCCTGGACACCATGATCGAAGGCTGCCTGTCTTCTCTCCAGTTTCCTTACGACGCCTCAATCAACTATGAACTGGATGGTGAAACCGTTTATGCCGATCTGGACCTTCCGGAAATTGAGAATCTGGAAACCCGCTACCCATCACTTTCCCACTCCTATCAGGTCATGACCAAGAAAAAGACGCTGACGACCGTTCGTCAGGAATATGCCCGCATCGTCATGTCTCTGCCGATTTACGTGGCCGCTCAGATCTTTAATCTTTCCCCGGCCATCAAGACCATCGTTCTCTCCGCCCGCACCCAGAAACGCAATAAGGACGGTGATCCCGTCGACAGTTATCTGTTATCAGTCAAGTTTACCCGGGATGTCTTTGAATCGGCTGATCTCCAGCAGATTGAAAGCCCGTATGAATTCCTTACCCGGTTTGTTAACCGGATCAACGTTGCCAATGGATACAGTTTCAAGCCCATCACCCCTTATCAGAAGGATGATCAGCCGGTAACTCTCCAACAGGCCATAAGTGCCGCGGAGAGTCCGTCTCCATATGTTCAGGACGCAGTTGCCGGTCTTAAGTCCCTTGGCTACAAGAGCGCGGAAATCAACCGCATTCTGCCTCAGCTGAAGCAGCTGGCCTGTCAGAGCGCTGATGAGTGTCTGAAGGAAGCTCTCAAGCTGCTGGCCGGAAACTGAAAGACAAAATGAGAAAGAAAAGGCCTTAAGCATTGCTTAAGGCCTGTTTTCATTTCTTTAGACGATGATCCAGTGCGGTTGCCAGCTTGGTGCCGGTCGACTGAATGATCTGTACCAGCACGATCAGCAGGATGACCGCAAAGATCATGATCAGATACTTATAGCGGTAATAGCCGTAGGTAATGGCAATCTTTCCCAGTCCGCCACCGCCGATGGCGCCGGAGGTAGCCGTATAACCAAGGATGGTGGTCAGGGCAATGGTGATGTTGGCGACCAGAGATGGTACGCTTTCAGGGATCATTACTCTGGTAATGATCTGCCAGCTGTCTGCACCGGCACTCTGAGCCATTTCAATCACATTGGGATCAACTTCGCGCAGGCTGCTTTCCACCAGACGGGCAATGAACGGGAAGGCAGCCACGGTAAGCGGAACGATGGAAGCCGCTGTTCCTACCGCTGTTCCCATGATCAGTCGAGTCAATGGGAAGACGACGATGATGACGATCAGAAACGGTACCGATCTCAGCAGATTGATGACGACGTTAATGGTCTTCATCAGCCAGCCGGGCAGAGGTTTGATTCCGTTTTTATCGCCGATTACCAATAGCACGCCTAACGGCAGACCGAGAATCACCGAAAACAGGGTCGCCAGCAGGGTAACATATACCGTTTCCCAGATGGCCAGCGGGAACTGCGTTCTGATGATCTCCCAGGCTTCCTGTAAAGCTGTAGACTCAGGCATTTTCGCTCACCTCCTGTACGGTAATGTCACTGCTGCAGGTCAGATATTCCATGGCTTTTTCAACCTTGTCTTCTTCAATACCCAGCAGCATCGATCCATACACTCTGTCATTGATCGTTCTTGTTGAGGCATAGGCGATGTTGGCTAAGATTCCCTGCTTGGCTGCCATGGTGGCAATCAGCGGTTCCTTTGCGGCCGCAGCGCCGTTAAAGACGACTCTTATCAGTTTCTGCCCTTCCGCCGAAATGGCGCTTTCCTGAGAACTCTCCGGATAGACCAGTGCTCTGGCTGCTCGGGTCTTGGGCAGGGCGAACACCTCGCCTACCGGTCCCTGTTCTGCCACTTCACCATTATCCAGAATGGCGACGTTGCGGCAGATGCTTTCAACAACACTCATCTGGTGAGTTATGACAATGACCGTGATTTTCAGTTTTTCGTTGATGTCCCGGATCAGTTCCAGGATGGAGTTGGTCGTATTGGGGTCCAGTGCACTGGTCGGTTCATCGCACAGCAGCACTTTCGGATCGGTTGCCAGCGCGCGGGCAATTGCGACACGCTGCTGCTGACCACCGGACAGCTGAGCGGGATAGGCGTTCTCCTTATCCTGCAGACCTACCAGTTTCAGCATTTCCCGTGCCTTCTTTTCTGCCTGCGGATGTTTGATGCCGGCGATCTCCTGAGGGAAGCACACATTGTCCAGAGCTGTCTTCTGCATCAGCAGATTGAAGTTCTGGAAGACCATGGCAACCT
>JAEEGL010928801.1_pt1 | contig 11892 bp, 10 predicted proteins | sample 9134231 | NCBI WGS metagenome assembly JAEEGL01 (sample SAMN16246548, study PRJNA631951) | gut metagenome | biome: gut microbiome; feature: rumen; material: fiber-attached | host: Bos | place: Iran: Karaj | collected 2018-10 | reverse complement strand
TTCCTGTCCCAATTTCATATTGTAAACCACGACGTCGTTATTGGCAGCGAAATTGTCGAGTTGCTGCTGATGGAGTTTACTAAGCCTTTCCTGCAATTTGGCATCCTTGGCGTGCGTGTGCTTTTTGGTCTTCTCCTCTACAAAACTGATGAAATTGGTAATACCAACAATATCCAAGGTGTCATAGATCTCTTGGGCACAGTTTACAAACTCAACCTTAGGAGAATGGCCTATTTGCTGAAACGCATAAGTGATAGCGCGGATACCACTACTGCTGATATATACCAAGTCAGTAGCGTCGTACACAATCTTCGTGATGTTCTGTCCCTGATAGTTCTTCAGTTCTTCCTGCAACACAGGGGCATTATCCGTCATCAGTTCATACCCTAAATATACATAGAGTGTCGTACCTTCCAAGTTAATATTAAAATGATTGTCCATTATTTGTCTTTAGCTATTGTTTGATTTGTGTGCAAAGATACAACTTTTTTGGGATAAATATCTTTTTTTGAAGAAAAAAAAGTTAATGCGGCAGAAATCGAGCCGTAGCGTCGATTGTGCCGCATTTTTATTGTTCCTTTTATTATATTAGTTCGTGGCTTGTTTCATGCCTTCGAAGAACTTCTCTTGCAGTTGTTTGGCGAGAGCGTTGTCAGGATTGATCTTCAGGGCTTTCTCGTAGTTTTGCATCACGTCGAGATAGTAGCGCTGTCCGTTTTGGGCGGGGTTCTGCACGATGCGTACCATGTAGAGGAACCCCCGCAGGGTGCAGACATCCGAGAGGTCTGCGCCTTTCATCTGCTCCATCTGTCGGATGGTCTGTTCGGCCTCTGCCAGCAGGTTTTCCGTCTGGGGGGCTTGGGGATTCATCACCGAGAAGTTCAGACTCTGTAGGGTCATCTGGTACTTAGGCTGGATGCTGTCGGGGAACAGGGCGTCGATGCGCTTGAGTTCTGCGACGCAGTTGAGAAACGTCTCAGGCGACGAGGCCTGGATCTTGCTGAGCGACTGGCCGATGAGTGCCTGCATGGGCATCTCCTGGGCATTGATACTGACTGATGCCATCATAAAAAGGGCGATGGCGAACACACGGTTTTTAAAAGTTTGAAATGTCATACGCTTTATTATTTTTAAGTGAAACAAATATGCCGATATAGAAGAAACGGTCTCTGGTGGCAGTGACGGGCGAGCCGTCGGTGTTGTAACGGAAGATGTTGGTGCGCCCGAGGATGTTGTTGAGCGAGGTGTAGACGATCACCTTCGGACTGACGAGCCAGGTGAGGTTGGCGTCGATACTGTTATAATAAGGTGTATCGCCTGCGGGATAATGACGGGGGCTGGCATACGACTCAGCCAGTCCGATGATGGTCTTGCCGATGGCGTATTTCAGCGTCAGACGGAGATTATGGCGAGAGGCATAGTCGGGCGTCTGCGGTTTGGTGTAGTCGAGATAGAGTCGCTCGGAGTCGTTGAAGGAGTAGGAGAGGGTGGTGGTGAGGTTCCTGACGAGTGAGTGGTTCTCGACGAAGATGTCAAAGCCTTTGCTGGTGCCATAACCATCAGCTGTATAGATGCCGTTGCAGAGCAAGGGCAGGTGATGATACTTCTTGTAGTACGGTTCGATACGCAGCAGCATCTTGGGGGTGCTGTACTGCATGCTGAGGATGGCATGGTCGGCTGTGCTCTGAGTGAGGCGCTCGCCGCTCATGGCGATGTAATCGTCGTTGGCTGTCTGACTGTATCGTCCAAACATAGCCGACAGTTGGAATCGCTTGTTGGGCACATAACTCAGTGTGGCACGAGGCATCAGCAGCCATCCGCCGTCGTAGCTCGCATATTCTGCACGGGCAGAGAGGTTGAGGAATAATGGCCTGATGATGCGCAGCTGGGCATCGACATGGGCGCCCAACAGCTGGTAGTCGAGACTGTAATGGCTCTCGTCGTACCGGTTGGTGCTGTGGCGCAGATAGTCTTCCACACCTGCTGACATCTTCAGTACTGTGGAATAGACCTTTCGGACGTCTGCCTTCAGATGGACTTCGTTTCGGACGTTGTGATAATGGTCGCCTAAGGTCAGGGCATCGTCGATATCGCTGATAACCGTTGAGTTGGCAATGCCTGTGAACAGGCTGTAGCCTCGTCCGATATTGGTCTTCAGTGTGGCATTGGCATAGATATTATGCTCACAGAGCGAGAGACTACGCTCGTCGATGTGCTGTCCGACGGAAGTCAGGTCGTAGCCTACATAGGTCTTCAGCACGCTGGCTGATGAGAGCTCTGCCTTATATTGTCCTTCACCGGAGAGCTTGCGATAGGGGCGCGTCCAGTCCATACGGTCAGGGAAGAGGGCGTTGTATAGTCCCATGCTGGTGAAGTCGGCATTAAACGACAGGCTGCTCTTGGCGAAGGCTTTCGTGCCTCCGAGGTTCCAGTCTACCAGTGATCCGCTCACGCCTAATTTGTCGCCTGTTGCCACATCGGTGGTCTCCATCGGTAGCACGGACGACAGTGCCTGTCCGTATTCACCTCCATAGCCGCCTAACGAGAAGTTGATGCCCTTGAACAGGAACGGGGAGAAGCGTCCGCGAACGGCATTGTTCTCGACATTGGTGGAGTAGGGTACGAGCACGTGCATGCCGTTGACAAATGTCTGGCACTCGTCGCTCTCACCGCCACGGACGTACAGCTTACCGCTCTCGCCCACCTTCTGTGTGCCAGGCAACGACTGCAGGGCAGCCACGATGTCGCCACACGAGTTGCCTGCCATCACCACGTCGAGCGCATCCATCGTCTTGAAGTTGTCGCTCTTGCCAAAGCTGTAGGTGCTGGCTGTAACGATCACCTCGTCGATGGCGGTGGCCCGTTCGCGCATCGTGATGACGAGGTCCGTAGGATGCGAGGTGGTCAGCGTGTAGTCCTCGAAGCCCATGAACGTGACTCGCAGTGTCAGCTCGCCACTCTTGCTGGTCTCAAACGAGAAGCGTCCTAACGAGTCGGCCAGGCAACCGTCTATCGTACCTATTATAAATACATTGGCGCCTGCTAACGGCTCGCGTCCGTCGGTGATGGTGCCAGTTACTGTGGTCTGACTCATCGCGCGACAGGCGACGAGCAGCAGGATGATGATATGTGCGAATTGATGTTTCATGCTGCAAAGATACGACAGGATTCCGAAGCCTCCAAATATCCTTGACAGACAGCTAAAAACGCTGACAGACAACTATGTCGCCAGACGAATGACTACAAAAAAGGACGAATAACTAAGCGATAAACGATCGCAATTTTGGTACGTAGGTACGCGATACGGGCACTGTTGTCGGACATTTGCCGAGTCGGAGTTGGTAGCCGTTGGAATTACCCTGCGCTGAGGTGATGTTGTTCAGGTTCACCACAAACGAGCGGTGACACTGGAAGATGTTCTCATACTCCTTCAGGTCGCTGAGCACATTGGCTAACGTCGTGTGCAGCTCCGTGCTGCTGGTCTTGCCCTCCTTCGTATAGCAGACCAGCACATTGTTCTTCTGCGCCTCAATATACAACAGGTCGTTGATGGGCAGTTGCAGGTCGTTGCCCCTCACGTTGGTGTCGCGGATGGTCACCACGATGTCCGTCTGCTCGTCTGTCGTCTTGTCGAGCAGCGTCTCCAACTGGTTGCGGAGGTAACGGTAGTAGTTCAGACTGACGGAGCAAACCGTTACAAACATGCCGATAATCAGCGTCCAGTAGAGAAACATGAGGATGGAACCAAGTGTGACAGGAAAACGGAATACCCACGCACATACGAAGAAGTTGCAGATGCCGATAAACAGGATCATCGCTAATATAGACAGTAGCTCGTGCCAGATACGCCAAGGCGAGACATGCTGAATGAGGGGCCTCTCGACGAATCCGTACACCAGACAGCAACCGAAAGTGACAGCCCCGAACAACAGGGCTAACAGTAGTTTGCTGTCCTGATACATGCTGAATCCGAAGGGTTGCAGCAGGTAGAGGATCAGGAACACGATGGCACAATACACAGCGCAGTCTCTCAACCAGTGACTGCTTATTGGAAATGGATATTTACGGGTTAAGAATGACATGACTCTGCTATTTTGTGTGCAAAGGTACGAAAACATTATGATATATTGTAAGAAAATGGCTTAAATATTTGGTGGTTTCGCAGAAACATCATACCTTTGCAAAGTGATTCTGAAAAGAGTCGCCCGTAAAGGTGCACTTAGCTGTGCTTAAATGGGAATGTGAGTGTGAATCTCCGACTGTCCCGCAGCAGTGAACTCCATTATGGCTCTCCGACAATAAAGCCATTGTCCATTTGGGCGAGAAGGCGTCTGGGAGTGGAGAAAAGTCTGAAGACCAGCCTTTTTCGGTAACATGCTGAACTCCCTCGATGTAAGGGTGTGATGCGAATGCAGATTTTTGTGGAATAAGAACCGGACAGACTATCAGGTATTGTAGTCTCTCTATTTGGCTCAGCGCAGCCATGCGCATACGTGTATTATTATATAAGTTAGCGGGGCAACCTGTCGTGAGACAATGTTTCCCCTTTTTATCAAGTCTTCAAAGAAACAGAGATATGAAACATGAATCGATTATTGTCGTTTACGACAGTTGTCAGGCTATAGCAGAAGAAATAGCCGACAAGTTGGGTGCTGAGACCGTCAGCGTCCAGAGTATGACCAACCGACATGTGGAGAACAGTCAGAGTATTGTTCTTGCCATCGAGTTTCAGACCAATGGTATGCTGACTCCCCATTGGCAGTACGCCTTTCTGACCCTTCGCGAGGTCAATCTCAAAGGGAAGAACGTCGCTGTATTCGTTGCTTTTGGAAACAAGCACGATGATGGTCTTGTGGCTAAGGAGTTCTGCGACGGACTGAAAGAGAACGGGGCGCATATCGTAGGCGACCAACTCTATGCAGGCACGTCAGGATGGAACCTCGACAATTGGGTGTGCGCCATATCACCGAACCTCTAACCCGTCAAAACTTAACCATTATGATATACATCTTTATCGTAGCCCTCGAGTTTATACTCGCCTTTATCGGCGTGGCGTTGCTTATCAGGTTCTACAACCACAAGGCATAAGCGTTTTTTATTTGCCAAAACGGCACTGGTATTGGATCATGCGGTCGATGAATTCATCGACCGCTTTCCAATTGCTTGACTGCACGAGGGCATTCAATCGTGAAAAGACCTCACGGATGTACTTCTGATGTTCTTTGTCGAGTGAGGCTGGGAGCTGGTCGGTGGGTGCATACCATATTGTCTTTTTCTGTTTCGTATGTGGAAACAGACGGAGTGTTTGTCCGCTGTGCAGTTCCTCCATCAGCACGCGCCCCTGTCCGTTACTGAAGGGCATGCGTTCCTTCTGCCAGTCATCATAGAAGAAGATGAGTCCTGTGAATACCTGTTCTGCTGAATAATTGCCGTAATGGCCATCATGACAGAGCTGCATAGTGAGTCTGCTGGCATAGACGGAGAGTGGATAGATACCGCCTTCGCCGTTGTTGACCAACAGTCTGCAGAAGTGTGCAGCCTGTTTCTGGGGAAGTACACGGGGTTGGGTAGCGAGAACTGGTCCTGCCATCATCAGCAGGACCAGTATCACACATGTTCTTATCAGTTGTTTCATTTAAATGGCTCTCAGGAATTTCACCACGGCATCGCGATCGGCCTTTGGCAGTTTGTAGAATTTCAGTGTTGCCCTATAGCCATCGCTCTTCTTCGAATAACCATGCCAGAGAATGGCCTCGATCTCGTTGCGGGCACGACAGTCGTGCAGACGGTCCTCTGCTCCCGTGTTGATGAGCGAAAGTCCGCGACCCCACAACGGTGTGGTGCGACACCATGAGCCATGGATGCCGTTCTTCATATACAGACGGTGCTGGATCATGTCGGTATAAGGCCAGATGGTCTGGTTCTGATATCGTGGCAGCTGAAGGTTCTGCTTGGCGATGATCTGTGGATTCCAATAATTGTCGGTTGTGGTCTTCCACGACGGACGATGACAGGCAGCACAGCCAATCTCATTGAATACCTCTTTGCCTCGCTGCACCTCAGGATCCTGCAGGTTACGGGCACGAGGGATGGCCAGTCCACGATGCCACACCTGGAAGGCCCAGAAATTGTTGTCCGACATCTCTGGCTGGAAGTTATGCCAGGGGTTGTCAAACTGGTTAGTGCTGGGCAGCAACAGGTTGTAGACAGCCTCGCGGATGCCTTCGTCCGTGCCGTCAGCATAGTAGGGCGACGAAGGATCGGCCTTGATGGCAGCGATAACCTTCGGATTCTCCGACATAGCCTTGGCCCATGCTTCAGTAGTATAGAGCTTCGGACGATCGGAACGACTGACGTTCGTGATGTTCCAGATGGCATTAGCACCAGCACCGTCCTGTAGCGAACCACGAGTCATGGCATAGGTGAACTTCTTCAGACGATTTACCTGTTCTACGCCGCTGGAGGCATTGACATACCAGGCGGTGGCGGCAAAGTCGTTGGCATCTTTGTCCCAGAAGGCGGGGTTGAGTTCCACGTAGGGAGCCTCACGCTGATACTGTGCCTTGATACTGTCATCGGGGATGGCGTCGAGCAGACCAGAGCCGATGATACCGATGGTGCTCTCCAGACGGAAGGCCACAGCGCCGTTGCCTGTCTCCCATGGTGTGGGATTGGTGTTGAAGGCAGAGCGGTCGATACTCAGTTCCGGATAGATGAGTTCATAGCGCTCACCGTCAGGGAACTGTGTGGCAGAGATCTCACTGTCGTCGGCCATCGCTGTCAGAGTCAGCCAGTTCAGATGGATACCACTCTCATCGACAGGTGGCAGGAAAGGACTGACGGCACGCGTCTGCGGCATGCCCGTCACCTCAGAGACATAAGGACCATCATCGCTGTTGTCACCATCGGCAGGATGGTAGATCACAAGCAGATAACCGTTGCCCCACTCAGCCGTATACTGGGTGACACGCTTGCCATGACCATAGGCCGGATGACAGTCGAGACATGACTTACGGACATAGGCAGGACCTAAGCCGTTGAAGGGCGCCTGGAACTCGGTGACGTTACGCTCAAAGAACTGCTCACCACGATTGAAGGCTTCCGTGAGTCCCATCTCCGTAACGGCTGGTGTCTCGTCTTCGTAACAACCTTGGGTGACGTTCATCGTGGTACCTTTCTCACCACCCACGAACCATTCCTCAGCCGTGAAGTTTCCCACGGCCTTGCCGATGAAGTCGCTCTCGATGGTGCTGGTGCTGCCACCGCCATCATTGTCATCATCGTCTGTACACGAAGTCATGGCAGACCCCGTGAAAAGAGCTGCCATGACCAAGAATTGCATTTTCTTGTTCATATTCATGATATCTTACTAATTAATTCGCTGCAATCCAAGAAGCTGCTGTGTTAAGTGCTTCGTCGAGGTCGTTAATAGCATCCATTGCTGTCTTGGCACTGGCACTGTGTGAGTCTACCACGAACGGTGTGCCAGTTTTGGCGGTAGCCAGAGCCGAGAGGGCGGCGTCGAGCTTCGCCTTCAAGTCGGCAGCCATCGTGGCATTGTATTTCTGCAGGTAAGCCATGATAGAATTGGCATGGGCTGTGGTGGTCTGCTGACCATAGAGGCTGTATTGGATGCTGCTGATATTATCGAAGAAGTCGAAGTACGAACGTTGGCTATAGGGCGACTCGATATAATCAGGATCGGTACCTAAGTAGGCCTGTCCAATCTTCTGTCCAGCTACCTCGGCACAGATGCCGCTGCAACCAGCCACGAGGATGGTTGACATCACACCACGCCAAGTAGACAAGGTGCTACCGGCCTTTGTGGCGTTGAGCATGTTTTCGCCGTAAGAGGAATCGCCACCAGCTACTGTAGAGGGGAACTCGCACTCCTCCACACGTTCCTGATGGGCTACGGGTGCCTCATCACCCAGCCAGCTCACTTCCAGCTGGAAGCACTTGTCGCGCAGGTCACCAGCCACGGCAGCAGCGAAGATCAGTTCCTGCTCACCAGTGATGTTACGTCCGTTGAAGGCCTCGTCGTCTTCCACGCCCTGCAGGGCAGCGACGGTACGGTTCTGTCCATTGCGGAAGATGATGAACTCAATACCGTGGAAGCCGAGCTGCTGCTCACCCACCAAGGCACGGGCATTGTCGATGCCACCGTCCTCCAGGTCGTCGAGATCCTCGATGATCTCTGCACTGCTCAAGGCCTTGGCCAATGCCGTACGGTCGAGGGGCCAGGTGTCGATATGGGGATCGATACCGAAGTCGGTGGCAGCACCATAGAGGAATGACTCGCTGCTCTCCCAAGCTGAGCGTGCTCCGATGAAAGTGCTGCAGATACGGTCGATGTCGCCCTGAGTAAGCGTGCCGGCACGGAACTTACTCTTAGCCTCCACGAGCTGATCGAAGAGGTCGGAGGTCTGCGAGGCCAGCGACTTGTAGATGGGGAACACGACATTGTTCACATACTGACTGGTGATGGCCTCCATGGCCTGATCCTTCTCAGCGAGGTTGTTGTCACCGTTGTTGTCATCGTCACTGCTGCATGCAGTGAAGGCCAGTCCCATCATGAGGACTGCCATTGAATAAATAATCTTTTTCATCTTCTTTTTATATTAATTATCAATTGTCCATTATCCATTATCAATTATAAGAAGAATCCCTCGTAGCAGACACCAATGTTCAGACTCGGCTCGTTGTTATACGGCTCCTTCAACTTGCGCAGACTGTAGTCGGCCTTGATGGCAATCTGTGGGATAGGGTAGTAGTTCAGACCAAAAGCCAGACGGTGAACGTTGGTGTAGTCGAACATCTCCTTGTTGTTGGCAGGGATATAGCTGTCGTAATACTCGAAACGTCCGAAGACATATAGTTTTTGTTCGTCACGACGCAGACGCTCTATCTGTGAGAAAACATTATAACCCGCTTCGATACCCACGGCAACGGCGTTCTTGCCAATCATCGCACTCTTCACGGGCGAGTTCGAGGCATGGGCCTTGGCGTCTTTGATGGTATTCAGCTTGTCAGTATCACCTACATAGCCGTAGTCAGCCTGTCCTCGTATGATCCAGTTCCAACGGTTCAGCGTCATATCCACACTGCCAACGGCCACCGTCCCTTTCACCTTGTCGTAGGGCTTGTCATCACCTTTCAGGTCGTTAGGATAGGTGTTGTGGGCAGAGTTGCCATAGAATCCACTGATGCCCATACGAAGTCCGGGCATGGCGTAATAATCAATACGAGCAGACAAACCATACTGGTTGGCAGGCTTGAACTCGAAGGGTGAGCCAGCGCCATGGTGTATCCACTTGTCACGGTTGAAGAGCATGGCGTTGAGGCCTGCTACCACCATCGCCTCGTACCTCACTTTCCCATAACGACCCCAGAAGGAGATACCCGTATCGTGCCAGGTAGAGGGCAGGATCGTGTTCTCACCCTCAGGACGATAGACGGTGAAATAGTTCAGTGGCTCGTGGTGGGCATTGTTTAAGCCAACGGGTACGATGATATGTCCGAACCTCACGTTGGCTGCCTTTGAGAACTGTTTGTTGATCCACAACTGTTCCAGTTCCACTTCTCCGCCTTTCTCCTGTTCATACTCCCATTCGGCAGCCTCGTCGGCTTCGTTCTCGATGGCTGAGCCTGTACCTGTATGTTCGAACTCAATCTCCGTGCCGAAAGTCCATCCCTTGCCGAAGTCGTAACTCATATAGATCACGGCATGGGGGATGTCGAACTTACCGTGACTGGGATCGTTCTTGTAATTTTGTGGAGAACTGTAACGGTTCACATGGTCGCTGAAGAACTCGCGGCTGTAGGCAACTTCGCCATAGCCTCCCACGCTGAGTCTGTTTCCCTTGGCATGCTGCATCACACTGTCTGCAGCATTGACTTGTGCTTGAGCGGGACTTATGAGGAATGTGGAAAGTGGAATGAGTAATGAGAATACCACCACCGTTATCCTTGCCCGTCTGTCTTTAAATGTAATCATCAGTACAAACTATTAGTCGTAAACTCTGTTTCGGGCTGCAAAGGTACGGTGTATCTCCGTCATCACCAATACCTAAAAATGATGAAATTGCCATAAAATGGGGTTTGTGGGCCTGTGGAGAACTGGAAAATACCTACTTCTTATTATTGCACATATCGGAAATAATGTCTACCTTTGCAGCCGGTAATCAATAGTAGGTATGAAGAATCAGAAATTGTATGAGGCCGACGATAAGATGATCTCCCTGATCCGCGACAATTACGACCTGTTGCAGTCATTAGGGAGCTTCGGTATTAATCTTGGCTTTGGCGACAAGACAGTGAAGGAAACGTGTGAGGATAACGATGTGGATACGTACACCTTCTTAGCGGTGGTGAACTTCACCGCTAACGGTTATGGTGAGTTTGAGGCCGACAATCAGATCAGCGTTCCTACGCTGTTACACTATCTCGAGGCCAGCCACGCCTATTTCCTCGACTTCCAGTTACCTTATATCCGCAGGGAACTGATGGAATCGCTGAATGAAGACGACTCGCTGGCCCGTCTGATTCTGCGGTTCTACGACGAATATGCCCATGAGATACGCCGTCACATGAAATATGAGCAGAAGACGCTCTTTCCCTACGTGCAGTCATTGTTGGAGGGACGTCCAGCCAACGACTACAACGTCGATACCTTCTCCAAGCACCATGGGGCTACTGACAAAAAACTGCGTGAGTTGAAACTGCTCATCATCAAATACCTGCCTCAGGACGGTCTTCACAACAACCAGCTCACTGCCACACTTCACGACATCTACGAGAACGAGGTATGGCTCCGTCAGCATGCGATGGTCGAGGATCATATCTTCGTACCTGCCATCCGACGCCTGGAGCAGGATACCAAACAGAGTGATGTGACACGTAACATCTCCGACATGGTATTCAAGAGCGGTCCGCAGAACTCCGAACTGCTCTCCGACCGTGAGCGCGAGGTAATCATCTCACTCGTACAGGGCATGTCGAACAAGGAGATAGCCGATCATCTCTGCATCTCCGTGAACACTGTGATCACTCATCGCCGCAATATCGCCCGCAAACTGCAGATACACAGTCCTGCAGGTCTTACCATCTATGCCATTGTCAATAATCTTGTTGATATCTCCTCCGTCAAGCTGTAAAGTGTTTTTCTCTGAGGGGAAACAAAGGACTTGATGCAATAAAAACCATACCTTTTACGTTATTATGGAGGTGTTTAGACATTTTACCATAATAATACTTCTGTCTCTGGCTGCCGTGACGGTCAGGGCACAGTATGATGTAGCCTTCAGTCATTATTGGGCGATGGAGCCGTCTTTCAACCCTGCTGCCATCGGCAAGGAGGCGAAACTGAACGTGGCTGGTGCCTATGCCATCCAACTGGCTGGATTTGAACATAATCCGAAGACGATGTGTGTGGGAGCTGATATGCCTTTCTATGCGTTGAACAGCTATCATGGCGTGGGTATCCAGTTCATGAACGATGCCATCGGACTCTTCACTCATAAGCGTTTCGGACTGCAGTATGCCTACCAGCCCCGGCTCTTGGGAGGGAAGCTGAGCCTGGGCGTTCAGGCTACGATGCTCAGCGAGACCTTCGACGGTTCGAAGCTCGATGTCATCGATACGGGTGACCGTGCCTTGCCCACTACTTCTGTCAACGGTACTGCCTTGGATCTCAGTGTTGGCGTCTATTATAAACACCGCAACTGGTATGCTGGCATCTCTGCACTCCATCTGAACGCTCCGACGGTGGAAATAGGGGAAAAGAACCAAATAGACGTGTCGTCGACGTATTATTTGACTGGAGGATACAATATTCGGCTGAAAAATCCGTTTCTTACCATACACACCTCGTTCTTGGGACGTACGGACGGC
>JAEEGL010428625.1_pt1 | contig 11892 bp, 10 predicted proteins | sample 9134231 | NCBI WGS metagenome assembly JAEEGL01 (sample SAMN16246548, study PRJNA631951) | gut metagenome | biome: gut microbiome; feature: rumen; material: fiber-attached | host: Bos | place: Iran: Karaj | collected 2018-10 | reverse complement strand
TGCGTCAGTAATTATGACGCAGACCCATCTCATTCAGATAATGCAATATAGATATACTCCGGATCCTCTACTTTTCCGTTTCTCCGTATTGATAATTGCTTTTTCGGTTAACCCGTGAATGGTAACGGCCTATTATATACTGCTCTTTCGCCGTCCAGCATTACCTTTACAAATTCCAAAGCATCAAATTCCTCCTGTGACTGTGGAATTTCTTTTCGATCCGTTATTTTAACCGCAACCACAGGAACGGCAAAGCTGAACGGACTCAACCCGTATTATTATTTAAATCATCTTCTTACAGAGATGCCAAAGCTGATACCAGAAGATGAAACGCATTCTATTCCAGATGAGGAACTGGACAAGTTGATGCCCTGGGCAACGGAACTACCTGATAAGTGCCATGCTAAGCGCCGCTGAAAAGCGGCGCTGCTTTTTACCGGGGGCGCGTTTTTTACATTTACAGATAATTGGTACGGCTGGGAGGTTATCGATGACGAAAATGGCGATGTATTAGCACGCGGTCTTGAGTACGCAGATGCAAATAGAAAAGCCCGTGATTTGGGCATAAATCCTAATCCAATCAGCGAGTACGAACTTGACAGACTCCGCGACACAGCCTGCTAACCAGATAAAATTTCATGCCCGGTGACAAACCCTTCTGGCCAAATAAGCGACCGGGCGATATCATAAGGTAGAAAAAGGCGAAGGCCTTAACTATTTCGCACCCGATCCCGTCGCCTATTTATTCTTTAAAGGCGGATGGTATGAAAAATTACAGGAAAGACTGAAGAACTATACACCTCTGATGGGGTAAACCCAGTTATACGCTTACGAACAGTTAGTCTGGGTGTTTCGTTTTGTTGCTCATTCACCTATAAGGGGCATGAGCCAGAGAGTAAAACTCTCCGTTCATGCCCTAGTAAGTTACATGTAAAATGTAAATGTAAAATAGCGCGCCTAGGCAAACGCTAGTTTCTATTTACCTTGTAAGCTCACTTCTCTTTCATTAAAACGCCCAAAAAAATTCCAAAAATTAGCCCTCCAAATGCTCCGATCAAAATATACAGAAAAAATAGTGTTCCAAACATTGTTTGCATCAAATCGGATTCAATAGAGAAATAAATAAACCCCCTATAAAAAGGCATGGGATCATGAAAAAGCTGCGTAAAAAGCTGTACGCGAAAAAAAATGAACTGCAGATAGAATTCGTACATGGTCCGGGGACGAAGAAAAGCAAGCTTCAAAAATCTATGGAGGAACTTGAGAAGTATATCGATCGGGCCAAAGGGCTGTCGCAAGATTGAAAAATTTCAATTTGCGACAGCCCCCTTCAGACATCTTTCTCTTATACCCCAGCGTTTCCTGCACGGTCTTTCCGCCGACACGCTTTTTGCAGCCGCAAAAACGAGCGGTCTGACCGGCCTTGACATGATGGAAATGGAAGTGATGCTCTACGGCGAGAAAGCCATTTTAAAAGCCACGGAAAAATATCAGACCGGTGTTGACTGTCTGATCAGCGAGATGCCCTTTTTCACGGCGCCGGAGAAGGTAGAATCTGCTCTGAAAGCTTCTCTGGCAAAGGCGAAACGTCTCGGCGCAAAGATGCTGATGGTTGTCCCCGGCAGCTTTTCCAAAAAGGAACAAAGCATTTGCAGTAAACTCTCCCGGGAAGAAATGCTCGACAGAGCCGTTACGATGTACCGTCTTGCCACAGATCTTGGCAAAACCAAAGGCATGCCCATCGGCTTTGAAAACACGTCCCATTTCTACAAACCCTTCGCCGATGCCGACGGGATTGCGTATGTGATGGAGCGCGTTCCGGAGCTTGCGTTTATTTTCGACACGGCAAATTTCCGCGTAGGGAATGTCGATACGGATGAGCGCAGCGTGTACGAAAGACTGAAACCCTATATCCGCCGCGTGCATCTGAAGGATGTCGTCATCGGAGACTTCCGTGGCGGCGAACGCTGCGCAAACGGTCAGAAGATCAAGGCAGTTCCCACCGGAACAGGTGTCATAGACCTTCCGGGCTTATTGGGCCTGTTAAAAGCCGATGGCTACGACGGAACGCTGGTACTCGAATACGCTTCCTCGCCGGGAATTTACGGCAAAAAGCTGGCGGACTCCTTCTCCCAGGCTGTTCGCTATATAAACGAAAGAAGCTGAAGATATGAGCAAAGGAATCGGGGCTGTCGCACATATCACACTCAAAAAATGGCGTCAAGAAAGGTAAAAAGGCAGAGATTATATCAGTTTGCAGTCATGTACCAAGGCCTCTAGAACCGCTTGGTGAAAAGAATTTGCTTTAGAGCAAAAATCGACAAGCCTCATAGCGAAGCGACATTGGCGATTTTTGCTCTGCTTTTTGCAAATTCTTTAAACCTTATGCGGTTCTGGCCGCAGGTTCTCAGACTGCAAACGATATAACTCTGCCGTTTAGTCTTTCTTGACGCCTTTCAAAGTCTATGTGCGACAGCCCCGGTCAGATTGCCTCACAGGGTTTCCAGTTTCAGGGCATCGATCGGATTATCCCCGGCGATCTTCTTTCTCGCGTAAACCATCGTGGAGAACACCACAAAAAAGACGGATGCGACCGCAATCGCAACGCTTTCCCAGGGAATATAGAACCCGATTTCAAAGCTGGAATTGGTGACCCTGTAAATCACATAAGTCATCATCACCGCTGCCGGGAGCCCAAGAAACAGCCCTTTGAGGCCGCAGATCAGGCATTCGTAATTCAGCATTTTCTTGAGTCCCCGCTCCGAAAGACCGACGGATTTCAGCATGGCGAACTCCCTTCTGCGAAGGAAAATGTTCGTAGAAATCGTATTGAACACATTCGCGACGGCAATCAGCGAGATCAGGATAATGAAACCGTAGGAAAACACATTGATGGCAAGAATAGCCATGCGCACAAACTCCCGGCTTTCCGCGTCGTCCTGGACGCTGACATCCGAAACGCCCCGTTCACGAAACTCTTTTGTCAGTTCATCCGTCAGCCTTGCGTGTTCCGAAGAGTGGGCGGAAATAACCTGCTGGTACCGCCCGATGTTCCCGTCCGCCGCCAGTGTTCCGGCTTCACTCATCGGAAAGATCAGGAAATTCATCCCCTTGCCAAGAGGCGATAACGGCAGCCTGTCCGTGAGCACGCCGATGGTAAGGTCCGTGAATTCATAGGAATCGGCACTTTGCATGCGGTTCAGCACCACATGGACGGGAACCGCTGTTTTCTTTAAGAGCTCGTAGCTGTAGAATTTTCTCCGGTCTTCCTCATACGTGTACGTGCTGACCGCGTTCATCAGGATACCATTCACGCTGCCGCCTTCGGTGAGTTTTTCGCGGCTTGTCCCGCATTCCCGGGCATACCGGTCAAACTCTGTGTCATCGATCAGGATGACCGGCGCATAAATGCTCCGCATGCCGGAGCCATCCTGCCTCTCTTCTTCCGGATGATAGGTAAAAAAACTGTCGGACAGTGCGTCCTCCGGCACCTCGATCGTACTCCCGCAGTAAATCATCAGGCTTGCTTCACGGACATCCGGATGCGAAAGGATCGTTTCGAAATGACCGTACAGTTCTTCAAGAGTTTCCGCATTCAGCATGACCCTGACATCCGACGGCGTATCCGCCGCCTGAAGATCCGATGCGGAACTCTTCAGATAGCTTGTAAAGGAGGACGCGGAAATATAAAGGACAATACTCAGGAACAGGGACCATACCGTCGCGCGATAACGCCTGCGATCTCTTTTGAAATTCTTCCGGGCCATCGCGCCTTCGAACCCAAACAGTTTTTCCGTAAGTGCGGACGTTCGGACGGCGCGCGGGCGGATCCGGACGTCCTGGCTTTCCCGGATCGCACTGATCGGAGCCACGCGAAGCGCCCGCATCGCAGGAACAATGGCTGAGATCATGACGGTCAAAAGGCCTGCAAGCGCGGCAATGCCAAGCACGCCCGGATGCAGGACGAGCTGCATGCGCACAGGGTTTCCGGCATCCAGCATGCTCTGGAAAACATCCCGCAAAAGATACAGCGTGAGCCCAATACCGGCGCAGCCGACAAGCATTCCCACAGGGATCGCCAGGCCGGAAAGGATCAGCGCTTCCATGAAAACCATCGCCCGGATCTGCCGCCTGGTGGCACCGACAGAACGCAGGATACCAAACTGGCGGGTGCGCTCGCCGACCGAGATCGAAAAAGAGTTGTAAATCAGCGCGACGGAACCGAATACGATCAGAAAAACCAGGATCCCGGTAAATCCATAGAGAAACGTCTTCAGACCGCCGTCCGAGAGCGAACCGGAATATACGAGCAGGTCCGTATTGGGGTGAATCCGCTGATTCTCAAAATACATTTCCTGCTCGAATTTCTGATAATCTCCCGCCGATTTCAGCCGGAAATAGACGTTCTTTGCATCTCCGCTTCCGCCCTTCGTAAGCGCCATGTACCCCGGAGAGTTTCCGTATTCCACCGCCCAAGCAAAGCGCTTCATGATGCCGACGACCGTGTATGTTCTCCGCTCTTTCTCAACGATTCCATCGCCTTCCTGAAAAGGCGTGTCCATATGCACGCGTATATCGCCGACAGTTCGCTTGCCGGTTTCAAGCTCGATCACGTCTCCGATCTGATACGCCACCCCGCCATTCGTCTCCAGATGGTATGGCAGGACGATCTCCGTGTCATTTTCTGCCATCCTGCCCTCCATCAGGCGGATGGCGACGAGTTCTTCAAAATGGTCATCGCCGGAAACAATCAAAAGATAGGGCTTCTGCGCATTCTGGCTTCCAATCTCTGCCCAGCCGACCTCCGTAAGCGCCGCGGTCTCCGTCACGCCCTCGAGGGCGGAAACCTGCTTTGCCTCCTCTGGATCAAGGTTCATGAAAGAACCATGAAACCGCCCGACGTCGGCCTCTGTCCCACGGATCAGAAACTGCACGCCGCTGTAGCAGCCCTCGATGACGGCTGTCAGAAGCGCCATCGAAAGTGCGATACCGATCAGGGTTACGAGCGTCCTGGTATGGTTTTTCTCAAGCGTACGGACGGTGTATCGGAAAAGAACACTCATCTGTTTGCCCTCCCGATCCGCTCATCCCGTGTAATGCGGCCATCCTCGATCGCAATCATGCGGTCGGCCTGAAGCGCTATGTGCTCATCGTGCGTGATCACAATCAGGGTCTGGCCGTATCGACGATTCGACATCTTAAGCAACTCGATGATTTCCTGGCTGTTCTTAGAATCCAGGTTTCCCGTAGGTTCGTCCGCGAGAACCACGGACGGCGCGTTCATCAGGGCCCGCCCAATGGAAACCCGTTGCTGCTGGCCGCCGGAAAGCTGGTTTGGCAGGTAGTTTCGGCGATCGTTCAGCGATAAGGTTTTCAGGAGCTCCGAAAGCCGCTCTTCATTGACCTTTCTGCCATCAAGCAGCACCGGAAGCGTCATATTTTCCACAACGTTCAGGACCGGAATCAGGTTATAAAACTGGTAAATCAGTCCCACCTCCCGCCGCCGGAAAATTGCGAGCTGTTCCTCATTCTGCCGGTAGACGTCCTGCCCGTTCATGTAAACCTTGCCGGAAGTCGGCCGATCCACGCCGCCGATGATGTGCAGAAGCGTCGATTTTCCGGAACCGGACGGTCCGATAATGGATACGAATTCTCCTTTTTCGATTGAAAAGGATACGTGATCCAGCGCCCGGACCATGTGATCGCCCGAGCCGTACGTTTTCGTGAGATCCTCTGTTCTAAGAATTTCCATCTGATACTGCTGCCTCCTTAATAAATAATAAAATGGTAGGGCCGAAAGGTCTTTTGCCCCAATGTAATGCATTCCAATGGGACAAAAGCATGCTCCCCGTGCCTTTTGACCTTGGCAATGACAGCATAACAGACGAAAGTGACTGTCCGGTGACTAAAAATAGGAATCTCTCACACGACACTCTTGTAGAACCGCACCGTAAAGTGGGCTCCTCCGCCTGGATTGTTGGAGGCAGAAATGGTTCCGTTCTGCGCAGTGATGATCATGCGTGCCAAAGCGAGTCCAACACCGATACTCTCCCCGGAAGAGTTGCTCCCCCGAAAGTACCGGTCGAAAAGGGAAGGGATTTCCGAAGCTTCAAAGCCGGGGCCGTTATCCGAAACGACGATCTCCGTAAAAATCGGTGTTTCCACGGCCGCAACATGGATCTCTCCGCCATCCGGGGTATGTTCCACCGCGTTTTTCAGAAGATTTCCCAAAGCCTCCACGGACCATAAAAGATCTCCGGTAAAATGTTCATCCGAAACTTCTACGGTGAAATGCTGATCCCGAAGCTCCATCGGGATCAGGAGGCTTGACGCTGCCTGTTCGATCAACGCCTGAACCGAAACAGGATCTCCCTTAAAAAGCGCGGTTCCGGCATCGATCTTGCTGATTTTAAGGAGTGATTCCACCTCCCAGCGGATGCGGTCGATCGAACGCCGGATCTCCTGCAGCGCCATCTGCCGCCTGTCCTCCGTGCCGGATTGGTTTCGAAGAATCTCTACGGACAAGGACATGGAAGTAAGTGGGGTCCTCAGCTGGTGGCAAATGTCCTCAATCGCGGTGCTGAGGCGCTCTTTCTCGGAAACGAGACGGTCCGCCTGTTCTCTTAAGCGGACCGTCATCTTTGCAATCTCATTTTCCAGAATGGAAAGCTCCCCTTCCGTATGCGCATCTACAGAAACGGTTTCTTCACCGTGAAGGATATGGTCAATGACGTCCGAGAGCTCCGCGATCTTCTGCTGCCGCCTCTGGAAAAACAGTACATGTACCACAAGGAAACACACAGAAAGCACTGCTGTCAGAACGCCGGCTGCCGGTTTAATCAGAAAGCCCGCGATCGTGCCTGCAAACGCCATACCGAAAAAAATTAGCACTTCTTTTCGATATTCGGTATCTCTGATCAGATTCAGGAAAGTCATTTTTCCCTCCTTCCATTTCGCGGTTTTCGAAATACCGCCTGACTTATTTGCGTTTCCTTACTCCATCCGGTAACCCATGCCGCGTACCGTTTGAATAAGAACCGGCTCCTGCGGATGGTCCTCGATTTTCTCCCGGATGCGCTTAATGTAAACCGTCAACGTGTTATCATTGACATAGTTTTCTCCCACATCCCAGATATCCCACAGGAGCTGCTCCCGGGTGAGAATTCGCCCGCGATTGAGCAGAAACACCTGGAGCAACCGGTACTCCAACGCCGTAAGCGCAACAGGCGTGCCGTTTTTCGTCACGGTTCCGCGCTCCGTATTCACCCGAACACCGCAGGGAAGTACGATCTCCGTTGCCGCACCGGGCGTATTCTTCCGAAGGACGCGTTGAATTCTCGCAAGGAGTTCCCGCGGCCGGAACGGTTTCTGGATGTAATCTTCCGCTCCCATATCCAGTCCCCGGACAACGTTATTCTCATCCCCTGACGCCGTCAGGAAGATCACGGGAAGCCCTTTCTTTGCCGCCGATTCATAGACTGTAAATCCGTCTCCGTCCGAAAGCGTCAGATCCAGCAGGCAGAGGTCGAAATCCGCGCTCCCAATGATCTGCTTCGCCTGCCTCTCCCCCTCTTCATGCGCAACCTGAAAGCCCTCTTCCGAAAAGAAGGCTGTCAAGGTCCGTATGATCGATCTGTCATCCTCCACAAGCAGGATTCTGTTCATCTTCTCTTGCTCCTTTTGAATAAGCATTCCGGCTGACTAAATACTCATCACTGTCAAGATTCGCTCGCGAGTTTTGCGTGATGAAAAAAATGGCACCGTGTCAGCGTGTTACTTATACACGTCCTGACACGGTGTCATTACCTAGTAGAACGTATCCTTAGTTCTTGTGCAAATCAGCTGATAAATTGCAGCTCTGGGTCTATTTCAGCATCTGCAGCTTCTTCAATGGTTACCTCGTCCATCTTATAGGTCCAATGATAGCGAACCGGTTGAGCGTTGACTTCATCGCAGTACTGGTAAATGCGATCAATGAGTTCCTGCTTGCTCTCGACGCGTATACCCTTAAGACACTGGCGAGTCATTTTGCCAAAAAAGCTCTCGATCAGGTTCAGCCAGGAACCATGCTTTGGCGTAAAGACAAATGCAAATCGGCCTGGCCTTGTTTCCAGGTAAGCCATTGTTTCTTTTGATGTATGAGCTGAGTGATTATCAAGAATAAGCCTTATAGTGTCTTGCTCTGGATACATTGCATCCACTTTCTTTAACCATTCAATGAAGTCGGAGCTTTTATGTGTATCGGAAACGGACGGGATAATTGTTCCTGTCAAAAGATCCAGCCCGGCAAGAAGGGATATCGTTCCCAGACGTTTGTATTCATAATCCCTGCCGATAGTACCGTGTTCTTTCGTGGGTGGAAGATCAGGAGCAATGTTCTTAAGTGCCTGGATGCCTGGTTTTTCATCATATGAGATGGTCACTGTTTTCGGCTCATCCGTGTCAATGATAATATTTCCGTCCTCATCAAAGCACATTTCAATCTGCTTATAGATAACAAGGACATCGTGCATTTTCCTCTATAAACAGGAATTGTCTGAGCGCAATCATCTCTTTATCTTGAAAGTCAGCCCATCATATTTCTGTCCGTCAACCTCTCGTGTGCCCACATCTTTGCCGCATTCTACAAAACCGAGCTTTTCGGCACAGCGGATCATCTTGACATTGCCCGACCAAGTTTGTGTGTAAAGCTCGTTCACACCGTTCTCAAAGTAATAGCTCATGAAGGCGCGGAGAGCGTTTGTTCCGATGCCGTCCCCCCACAAATCCGGTTCACAAATGTCAATGCCAATGGCACGATAAACAATTTGACCGTCCTTGGGATTTCCAACACATTCGTAGTTTTCGTCAATGCAGTATGAGCAGACCCAGCCGATGTGTCTGCCGTTCCATTCGATTTCAAACTTCCACCGGAGAGTATCATTGGAGAGATCTTTCACAGATTCATAGTATTCTGTCCAGCTTTTACGCTCTGTTTCTTCGTATTTATCCTCTTTTTCCCATGGAGCATCCCAGTTTTCCCATTCTCGTTCCACTGTGAACCAACGCACATAGTCCTCTATGTCGGACTTGATCATATCCCGATTGTTGAGTCAAGTATAGTATTGCGGGATTGTAGAGTCAAGGCAATTTGAAATTGGAGAAAACTAACTCGTGTGTCCGTGCTTTTAAGATAAGACACAGGGGGTGTTTTAGCACTGGTCATGCCGATTCCGGAGCGGATATGATCAAGCGCTTAGAGACGATGGCACTCGATTCAAAGATGACGGTGGAGGCGGTTCGCAGGCAGATTGCCTCCGCGGTGGATGTCCTGATCCACCTGGAGCGCTTTCGGAACGGAAGCCGGCATGTGACGGAAATCACGGAGGTTTTGGGTTATGAGGAAGATACGGGACGTGTCAAACTCGCTCCCCTTTACAGGTGGAAAACAGAGGGCGGAAAAGAAGGACTCATCCGCTGCGGAGAGCTTACAAACGTTCGAAAAATTAAGCAGGGAACGCCCCCTGCGCCTCCTAAAGGCCCTGGGGTTTGAAGCGCTGTTAGCCTGGCTGTTTTTCCGCAGCTTCTGGGCGATCCTTTTTCTGTCACCGCTCGCCTTTGTGTTTGCGGACCGGTTAAAAACAGCGGAGGAGGGAAAGCGCCGGGAGGAACTCAGAAAGGCGTACGCGGATGGGCTGGACGCGTTCTGCACGGCCCTGAAAGCCGGGTACGCGCCGGAAAACGCCATCGGTTACGCGGCCAGGGAGCTGTCACTTTTGTATGGAAAGGAGGCGCCGATTGCGGCGGAGTACAGCCGGATGGAGCAGGGAATTCACATGCGCCAGACACCGGAAGCGCAGTTTGCGACTCTGGCGGAGCGGTGCGGCCTGCCGGAGGCCTCGCTGTTTGCGGAGGTGTTCGCGGTGGTGCGAAAAAGCGGCGGAAACCTGGTTTCCATCGTGGAGGAAACCGGAAGCCTTCTGCGGGATCACATCCATACGCGGCAGGAAATCCAGACTGCCCTGCGCGCGCGGGAGATGGAGCAGAACATGATGAAGGCGGCGCCCCTTCTGATGCTGGTATACCTGATGCTGTTTTCACCGGGGTATCTGGATGTATTGTATGAAGGGCTCATGGGGCGCGCGGTCATGAGCGTCTGCCTGACGCTGTACCTGGTCGCCTGGCATCTGGCCGACAAGGTGCTGGAAGCGGAGCAGGTGGCGTAAAGGAAACGGACTCGCCGCGCGCGAGTTTCGATCATGTGGAACGGGAGGCGAAAGCAAATAAAATGATTCTGATCGTATGCAGCCTTTTGGGACTCTATCTGGGAACCTCGTTTTTTCTGACAAAGCGCGGCTTTTTTCCACGCGCGGGGGAAGAGGGCCGGAAGAAAACCGACCTTTTTCTCATTGCCTTCGGAAACCTTGTAAGCCGTGGGCTTATGAAGGCGGGAAGCCCCGTGAATGAAGAACGGGCGGAGGAGCGGGCAAAGCTGTTCGGCGGATGCGCCCTGTTTTTGTGGGGCATCAGCCTGCTGGCGCTTGTGATTTCCTTGCAGCCCGGGGAAGCGCCCATCACTGGAGTTAAGCGAAGTAAGCAGGGCGGGGAGTCGTCCAGCTATTCCTTTATGGCAGTTTTGGAAAGTGGAGAGACCGTGCCCGTCAGCGTGGAGGTGGCAGCAGAGAAGCGAACGAAGGAGGAGCGGGAGGCGTTGTTTGATGAAGCGGTGCAGGAGGTGGAAACCGTTCTGTTCGCGGAGGGAGACACGGCAGACTGTGTGAGGCTCGATCTGACGTTTCCGGGCAGCGCGTGCGGAGGCGCCGTCAAGATTCTGTGGCAGACGGAGGATAAGAACCTGGTGGGCTACGGAGGAACCGTGTACGGGGAGAACGCGCCGCAAGATGGCCGGATCATCTGGATCAGCGCCCGCCTGTACTGTGAAGACGCCATGCGGGAAAAAACCTGGTATGTGTGCGTGTATCCCCCGGTCAGGACCCAGGCACAAAGCCGGGAAGAGGAGCTGACCGCGCTGTTGTCCGCCCGCGAGGAGGACAGCCGGGAGGATGGCTTTTTTCAGCTTCCGGAAGAGCTGGATGGGATGGCGCTGACCTTTTATCCGCCCACGACGCGGGTGAGTGGAGAGAGCATTCTTTTGTGGGGCCTTCTTCTGACCGTGCTCCTGTACCTGACCGGAAAAGAGCGGGAGAAGGAGAGGCAGAAGGAGGAGAAACGGCAGATGGAGGCGGACTATCCGGAAATCCTGATGAAGATCAGCGTGCTGTTGGGAGCGGGAATTCCCGCCTCCGGCGTATTTACGCGGATCACGGACGGATACCGGCGCGAGAAGAAAAGCTGTGGAACGCGGGCTGCCTACGAAGGAATGATCCGGGCCTGCATGCGGATGCAGAGCGGCGTGCCGGAGGGCGAGGCCTACCTGGAATTCGGGCGATCCACTGGCCTGCATGGGTACCTGCGGATGGCCAGCCTTCTGGAGCAAAGCGTAAAAAGCGGAAGCAAGGGCCTGGCGGCCACATTTCGGCAGGAGGCCAGGGAAGCGTTTTTAGAGGAGAAAAACCGGGCACTCCGCCAGGGCGAGGAGGCAGAAACCCGCTTCCTGCTCCCCATGCTGATGCTCCTGGGGATCACCCTGATTTTGATTCTGACCCCGGCTATCCGCACGATGGGGATGTAATCCCCTAAAAAAATCATATGTTATGAAAGCCGAACGCGACTGCTTCGTCCTTCGGACTCTCGCAATCGCTTTCATAAAAGAAGGAGGAAATGATGAAGAACGTATTAAAGAAGGAACTGGCGGGAGCCGGTGTCGTGGAAATGGTGTTGATTATTGCGGTGCTGATCGGCCTGGTGGTCTTATTCCGGACGCAAATTACGGGACTCGTAACCGCCTTGTTC
>JAEEGL016893181.1_pt1 | contig 11893 bp, 9 predicted proteins | sample 9134231 | NCBI WGS metagenome assembly JAEEGL01 (sample SAMN16246548, study PRJNA631951) | gut metagenome | biome: gut microbiome; feature: rumen; material: fiber-attached | host: Bos | place: Iran: Karaj | collected 2018-10 | reverse complement strand
TTTCGCGCTGCAAATCAGACGACAACATTGACTATAGCATGAAGTATCTAATAGTGGGATTGGGGAATGTGGGCTCCGAATATGAGGGCACGCGACATAATGTGGGCTTTATGGTGCTGGACGAAATGGTGCGACAGGCTCGCGACAACAATGTGAACGCGGTATGGTCGTTGGAACGCCGCGCATACCGCACCGAGCTGCGCCTCAAAGGTCGCACGATGGTGCTGATTAAGCCGACCACATATATGAACCTTAGTGGCGAGGCTGTGCGCTACTGGCTTCAGGCGGAGAAAATTAAGCAGGAGAACTTGTTGGTGGTGGCTGACGATATAGCCCTGCCTCTTGGCACCCTGCGCATGAGGAAACAGGGCAGCGCCGGCACACACAACGGATTGGGCAACATCGAGGCAGCACTGGGCAACACCAATTACTGCCGTCTGCGCATCGGTGTGGGCAGCAATTTCAGCCGTGGACACCAGGTGGACTATGTGCTGGGGCGGTTTACCGAAGAGGAACATGCCGTGCTGGACCCCCGTATTGAGAAAGCGTGCGACGCCGTGCGGTGTTTCTGCACCATGGGGCCAGATAGGGCAATGAATATGTACAATGGGTAAGTGAAAATTGAAAATTGAAATTAGGCTGACGCACCTTTTTAACCTTTATACTTTAAAACTTTTTAAACCTTAATACCTTTAAACCTTTGAACCTGACCATCGACATAGGCAATACACGTAGCAAATGGGCGCTCTTTGAGGGCGACCGATTGGTGCGCTGCGGCTATATGGACGAGGGATTGCCTTGCGAAGGGGTACAGGACATTATCGTCTGTGCCACCGGTAATGCCGACTTGCACGACTTGGGGTTAGAAGGAGATCGGGTTCAGCGGCTCACTGCCGGGATGCCACTGCCTATCGCCCTTGACTATGCCACACCCGAGACACTGGGGCCCGACCGCATTGCCGCTGCCTGCGGGGCTCAAAAGGTGGGAAATAAGGGCTGCCCGAAACTGATTATCGACGCCGGTACTTGCATCACAATCGACTATTTAGACGCCGAAGGGGTGTACCACGGGGGCGCCATTCTGCCAGGAATAGAGATGAAGTTTCGCGCCCTACATACTTTTACGGCGAAATTGCCGTTATTGGAAAATATAGGTGGCGAAGAGGAGTGTGTGGCAGGCCGCAGCACCCGCGAGTCGATGACGGCGGGGGTGCTGACCGCTACGCGCTATGAGGTGGAGGGCTTTGTGCGGCACTACCGCCAGCAGGACAGCCGTGTGCAAGTGCTGCTCACTGGGGGTGATGCCGAGAGGCTGTGGGGAGGTGGGCTGCCCGAGGTGGGCGACCCCATAATAGAACCCCACTTGGTGATGATTGGATTGAACGAGATAATTAAACTAAAAAGTAAAAGGTAAAAACTAACACGTATATACTCACACTGAATGAAAAAGTATAGCATAATAATCTCATTGGCAGTGCTGCTGGGTTTGGGCGGTGGCGCGAAAGCGCAGAACGGATTTAATATCCCATTCTCACAATACGGCATAGGCTCTAGCGACCTGCCCTTCAGCCACCCCAATGCCTACCGCATGGGCGGCGTTGTATTCAGCCGTTCGAGCCGCAACACCATCAACCCTTTCAACCCTGCTTCATACGCAGCCGTGGAGACGGAGAGCTTTGTATTCGACATTGGAGTGAACATACAGAGCTGTGTGCTCCGCGACGATGCCCAAAGGCAGACTGATGCCGACGGCAACATGGCTTACATTACCATCGCCTTCCCCGTAACCAAATGGCTGAAGATGTCGGCAGGCATACTGCCTTTCAGCTCAGTAAATTACGAGTCGACACAAACCCATTTCGACCCCCTTACCCTCAGCGACGTGAAGACCATCTATGCCGGCAACGGCGGTGTCACCCAATACTATTGGGGCAGTGCATTCAACATTGGCAAACGGCTGTCGCTAGGATTCAACCTCAACTATCTGGGCGGCTCCATCACCCGTGCCATCACCTACAACTTCCAAGGCAACGACAGCACCTACTGCGTCAACAGCCGTAGACAAAAAGACACCTACGTCAGCAACCTGCTCATCGACCTGGGCCTGCAATACCACCAACCTCTGGGCGAGCAATACACCATGCATCTGGGAGCCACCTGCCGCCTGCCGCGCAACATGCAAATCAGCGATGAGGCGCTGGTGTACACCTTCTATGGCTCCACCTCATCCGAATACCTGTTCGACACCATCTTCCCCCTGCGGGGTACCCCCAACAACTATCTCAGCCAACTTGAGCAGCCTCTTGCCATAGGGGTAGGACTATCGCTTGAGCGCAATAACCTATGGGAAGTGGCCATCGACGGCTACTATGCCCCCTATAGCGGCCAACGCTACATCGAAAACCCCGACTACAACATTTTCGGTTCCTCAGCCCTGCGCGAACACCCCAACTACCGCATCGCCTTCGGCGGCGAGTGGAAAGGCGACGCTGACGCAGGCAGTTACTGGAAACGTATCGGCATTAGCGCCGGAGCGTATTACAACAGCAGTCGACTGGCCCTCGAGGTTGCCAACCAACTCTACACCCTCGACGAAATAGGTGGCGGAATGGGATTCAGCCTGCCCATGCGCAAAGGACGCTCAGTGCTCACCCTCTCCGTAGGCTACTCCAGCTTCGGCAACACCGCGCTGCTTCGTCGCGACTGCCTCACCTTCGGACTTACCATAGGCTCCTGCGAACGCTGGTTTGTAAAGAGGAAATATAACTAGTACTACTAGTATGACTAGTTCTTCTAGTATGACTAGTATGACAAAATTAATAACATTCACAATAAATCGCAAACAAACAATACTAAAAAAATAAACCGATAACAATTGTTAGCCATGAGAAAACTGAAAATTGTCATTATCGCAGCAGCGGCCCTCAGCATGAGCTTCGCTGCCAACGCCCAAAGCAAATGGGGCGACACCCCCGACGACAGCATTGCCTGCATCAGCAATGTATCACTCTACCAAGAATTCTACAAACAAAAGAGCTACACCGACTGCTACGAACCGTGGCGCCAAATTCTCAAGCACTGCCCGCGCTACAGCAAGGCCGTATACCAAAAGGGCGAAACGATCATGAAGGCGATGGTCAACAGCGCCCAGAACGCTGAAGAACGCGATGCCTATATCGACGAACTGATGCGCATGTTCGACCAGCGCATACAATACTTTGGCGAAGAGGCCGTGGTGCTTGCCAAGAAGGCACAAACACTCAGCACCCTGCGTCCCAAAGACGTGAAGAACGTATACGAAATCTACGCCCAAGCCATTGAGGCAGGAGCACACCAGCTGGACGAAAACTATGTCACCCTCTACTTCAAGGCCACCGTCGACTATGTGCAGGCAGGACTTGCAGAGCCCTCGCTGGTTATCGACAACTACGACATTGCCAGCGACCTCCTCGACAGCATCCGCGACCAGATTGAAGACGACAGCGCCAAGATTGCCAAAATCAGCGGCTACATCAACAACGTCGAGGCCGTCTTCTCGCCCTACGCCTCTTGCGACCAACTTATCGCCATCTATCAGAAGAAATTCGAGGCTGACCCCCGCAACACCGACCTTCTCAAGAAAATTACCAACATCATGATGAAGAAAGGCTGCACTGATAACCAGGTATTCTTCGCCGCCACCGAGAACCTCTACGAGCTCGAGCCTTCGCCCAGCACCGCCATGCGTATGGGCAGCATGTGCTACGGTAAGAAGAAATATGCCGACGCCATCAACTACACACAGGATGCCGTGAAAAGCCTCACCGACAAGAAGGACCTCTACAAGGCCTACCTGATCATGGGTCTCTCCTACTCGGGTCTTGGCAGCTACAGCGCCGCTCGCACCGCCCTGCTCAAGGCTGCTGAAGTCGACCGCACCAAAGGCGAACCCTACATCAACCTCGCTACTGTCTACGCCAACAGCTATCGTAGCATCGACGACGGTATGGGCGGACGCTCCGCTTACTGGGCAGCTGTCGACGAACTGCGCCACGCCAAGCAGGTAGAGCCGACCGACAACATCATCGCCATCGCCGACAAGCTGATAGGCTCCTACAGCGCCGCCTTCCCCAAGAAAAACGACGCCTTCATGCTTGACCTCATCGACGGACACACCTATGTGGTGCCTGGCTGGATAGGCAAATCCACCATCATCCGCACCCGCTAAATGTCGGCCAAGCTAAGAAACAAGATCTTCGGACTAAGGACTAAGAAGCTGAGAAATCACTTCTTAGTTCTTAGTTCTTACTTCTTACTTCTCACACTCCTCGCCTCCTGTGGCAACGATATCGAAAAGACCAAAATCTTCGAGCCCCAATCCCTGCCCGACAACACCATCCGCAATGCCCACATCCAACGCAGCGAAAACGGCAAACTGCAGATGCTGATGACCGCACCGCTGGTGGAGCAATACAGCCAACCCGAACCCAAAACCGAATATCGCGAAGGTGTATATATCCAATTCTTTAATGGCTACAACCATGCCACCGGCACCTTGCGCGCCCGCTATGCCGCCACCTACGACAAACGCGAAGAGATGATAGTACGCGACAGCGTTGTCATCATCGATTTCCAGCGTGGCGACACCATCTATCTGCACAACCTCACCTGGAACCAACTCCAGCACCGCGTCTATTCCGACACCCTTGTCAGAACCAAAAACGGTCCCCGCGTCACCTATGGCGACCGTTTTGAGAGTGACGACGCATTCGAATCACCACAAATCTTTCACCAAAGAGGCACCATCGAATGGAAGGAGGATTGACACGACAAAGAGCTTACCTATGGCTGTCAGCAGCACTGCTGACCACTCTGCTAGCAGCCATACTGGCCTTTCGCCACCCCTCCCCAACACCTAAAGAGAATATCGAAACCGAAGAATTGATGGTGGAACACCCACAAGATTCCTACCAACCAAAAGTCAGGAACTCTCACTACACCCAATCAAAGGCGAAACAATTCTCAACCCATACCCCCCAACCCATATCCCACGCCATAGAGACTCCTCCCACTACCGTTTATCACAAAGATAAGCAACTCCTGTTCAACCTCAACACCGCCGACTCGCTCGACCTAGTGCAACTCTACAACATCGGTCCCACCTTTGCCCGCCGTATTATCCGCTACAGAACCCTGCTGGGCGGATATGTGGACAAGCAGCAGTTGTGGGAGATACGGGGCATGGACTCTGCGCGCTACAACGACATAGCACCCCACCTCTACGCCAACCCTGCCGACATCCAACTGATTGACCTCAACAGCGTCACCATCGACCAACTGAAACGCCACCCCTACCTCGACTACTACCAAGCCAAAGCCATCGTGCAGTGGCGCGATGCGGATGGTCCCTACCTCAACATCGAGGACATATTAAAGATACCCATCATCGACAATCAAACCTACACCCACATAGCTCCCTACCTAACATGCAATTCACAGCCAAACAAATAGCCAAAAAACTAAAGGGTACCGTCGAGGGCGACGAAAACGCCCTCATCTGGAAACCCTGCCGCATCGAAGAGGTCGACGAAGGAGGCATCACCTTCCTCGCCAACCCCAAATATACCCATTATATCTACGAGCGCAAAGCCTCCGCCATTCTCATAGCCCGCGACTTCGTATTGGAGCATCCCGTCGATGCCACCCTCATCCGTGTCGACAACCCCTACCTCTGTGTTGCCAAGGTGCTGCACATGTTCAACACCGCCGACAAACCCAAGCGAGGTCGCTCGCTCCGCAGCCACATCCATCGCACTGCCAAGATAGGCAAGCACTGCTATGTGGGCGAATTTGCCGTTATCGGGCGGCACACCGTCATAGGCAACAACGTGCAGATTTATCCGCAAGTGTATGTGGGCGACTACTGCACTATTGGCGACAACACCATCCTCTACCCGGGTGTGAAAATCTATCGCGAATGTAAGGTGGGCAGCAACTGCATACTCCACGCTGGCGTGGTAGTAGGCGCCGACGGCTTCGGCTTCGCTCCCGCCGGCGACGGCACCTACAACAAAATCGACCAGATAGGCAACGTCATCATAGAGGATGACGTAGAGCTGGGAGCCAACACCTGTGTTGACCGTGCCACCATGGGCTCCACCATCGTACATCGCGGCACCAAGCTCGACAATCTCTGCCAGATAGCCCACAACGTATCCGTAGGCAGCAACACCGTCATGGCCGCACAGTCGGCATGTGCCGGCAGCTGCAAGGTGGGCGACAACTGTGTCATAGCCGGACAGGTGGGCATCGTCGGCCACATCACCATCGGCAACCACGTCACTATCGCCGCCCAGTCGGGTGTCACCCGTTCCGTCGCCGACCATTCCACCGTGCTGGGCACCCCAGCCATGCCTGGCGACAAGATGAAGAAAATATACGTCATACAGCGGAAACTAGAAGAGATGTATGCCGACCTTGCCGAATTGAAAAAGTCGAAATGAAAACCTATAAGTCGCTCCTATTCTTCGCTCTGGTCATAGCACTGCTCGCCACGCTATGCGCCTACTTCCCCCAAGGAGGTATCGGGGTGGGGTCGCTACAGCTACACTTCCCCACACTCACCAAGATACTCAACCCGCAGAAACAGCTCGACGTCGAGGCCTTCCTTGCCCGACAGGATTCGCTCGACGCCCTCCTGCAAACACAAAACGACTCCCTCGACAGCTACCGCAACCGCCTCGACAGCAGCGACACCCGCTTTTGGTTCCCCAACGACGACGACACCTTCTTCGACGCCCTCTTTGCCGACTTTGAGCAAACCAAACACTCAGGGCGAACCATCCGCATCGTGCACTACGGCGACTCACAAATCGAGATGGACCGCATGACCAACCGCCTACGCGCCTATATGCAGAACACCTTCGGCGGAGGCGGTCCCGGACTGGTACCCTTCGCCACACTCATACCCTCCCTCTCTGTCAGTACCTACGGCACTGGCGACCTCATACGCCAGTCGCCCTTTGGCGACAGCACCGTTGTGCGCTCCGCCGGCAACTATGGACCCATGGTACAGGACTACCGCCTCTCAGGCTCTGCCACCAGCACCATCACCGCCGGCACCCACCGCAGCTGCGACAACCACCTGCGCCAGTTCTCCCAGTTCAAAATCATCTTCTGCAACCGTCCGGGTCCCTTCGACATCACCTTTGCCGACCGCCAAAGCAGCTACACCGACCACCAACGCCAAGAGGAAGAGGGAGTACATTCGTTCCAATGGCGGCTCGACAGTGCCACCACCTCCGTGCGCCTCACAGTCAGCGGCAATGCCGACATCTACGGCATCATGGTCGACAACGGTCCCGGAGTAGCTGTCGACAACATACCTATGCGCGGCTGTTCGGGACACCAGTTCACCCAAATCAACCGCCAGCAACTCGCCTCCGCCTATAGCATGATGGACATCGGACTCATCATCCTACAGTTTGGCGGAAACTCCGTGCCCTACCTCAAGAGCCAGAAATCCATCGATGCCTACTGCACCAACATGGGCCGTCAAATCGACCGCCTGCGCCAATGCTGTCCGGCTGCCAAAATACTCTTCATCGGTCCCTCCGACATGTGCTCCAACGTCGAAGGCGAGATACACACCTACCCCCTCCTGCCTCAAGTTGTCACCTCCTTGCGCGACACCGCCTGCGCCCACGGTGCCGCTTTCTGGAGCATCTATCACGCCATGGGTGGCAGCAACTCCATGACCGCATGGGTGGCAAAAGGTCTCGGCGGCGCCGACTACATCCACTTCTCCCAACGGGGAGTCGACATCATGGGCGACCGACTGGCAAAGGCTTTCGACAACATGTACACCATCTACAAGATGAGAAAGGAGATTACCCATGCACAAGATTAACATACTCTTGCTCACATGCCTGCTAGCCGGCATCCCCCTCAAGGCACAGGACTACCCCTTTATCCGCACCGATGCCAACAAGCTGCACTACGACAGCACTTCTGCCACTATGCAGACCTTCTTGCAAAAAATGTACCGTCTTCGCACCACCGCACAAGGCAATGTCAGCATCATGCACATCGGTGGGTCGCACGTGCAAGCAGGCACATTCCCTCACCGCGTCCGCACCCAGCTACTGGGCGCTTATCCCACCCTCATACACGGTCGCGGTCTACTGTTCCCCTACTCGGCTGCCGCCAAATGCAACAACCCTTCTGACTACAAGGTACACTGCGCCGAGAAAGTCATCCTCACCCGCAACGTCTACAAGCAACCAGAATACCCGCTAGGCCTCTGCGGCATCGCCGTCACCGCCCACGACGTTCCCACCAGCATTCAGATTCTCTCCAACGAGAGCACCATCGACTATGGCGTGTCGCGCATCGTAGTGCTTGGCCACACCCCCGACGGCATCGTCCCCACCATCGGCTACGGCTTAGGCGAGAGCACACCCCCCTCCTATATCGACAGTGCCAACCACCGCTACGTTTACAACCTGCGACAAGAGGTCGACTCCATCGATATCCGCATCCCCTGCAGAGAAGGGCAGCAGTTTACCCTCACAGGCGTGATGCTCGACAGCCGCCATCCCGGCATCACCTACCACTCCATCGGTGTTAACGGTGCTGCAGTGCCCGACTACCTCCGCTGCAACCTCACTAGCGACCTCCGCCTTATCCGCCCCGACCTCGTCATCTTCGGCATCGGCATCAACGATGCCCATGCCACCGACTTCGACTCCGTAGCGTTCAAAAACAACTACCTCCGCCTGTGCGACTCCATCCGCAACGTCAACCCCCAGTGTGCCTTCATCTTCATCACCAACAACGACTGCTACCGCAAAACAGGCCGCCGCTCCTACAGCGTCAACCGAAATGGACTACAGGTGCAAGAGGTCTGCTACCGTCTGGCGCAACTCACCGGCGGCGCCGTGTGGGACCAATTCGAAATCATGGGCGGCCTCAAGTCCATGGAGAAATGGCAGAAAGCAGGGTTGGCACAGAAGGACAAGGTACACTTCACCCGCACAGGCTACCAACTGCTGGGCGACCTCCTCTACCAAGCCCTCTGCCATGAGATAAACAACTACAAGCCCGTCCTAGACAACGAACCCCAGCCCAAACGCCACACCGTCCAACCTACCTCCAACGGCGACAAGCCGCTGCCGCGCGGACTCCGTCGCAAACCCAAAGCCAAACGAGTCTCCATTACCCCCACACCTTCTACCGACCATGCCACCCCTGCCACCTCAACCAACGACAACACCTCCTCTCGTGACCGATTTCCTTACATATCTGACTAATCTCTTCGCCTTCGACGACCAGCACCCCCTGCTCTTCACCCAGTTCCACTTCTGGGCATTCTTCTTCATCGTCTACATAGGCTTCTGCCTCATCGTCTCGCTCGGCGAGAAACGCTCGCGCCGCCGCCTCACCCACCTTCCAACCAATCTGCGCATCTCCAAGGCTCGCCGCCTATGGCGCAATGGCTACCTCTTCTTTGTCAGCCTCTTCTTCTACTACAAAACCTCGGGCAACTACGTCGCCCTGCTCATCTTCTCCACCATCGTAGGCTACCTGCTGGGCATCTGGTTCGACAACCTCAGCCACCGCCAAGCCGCCACAGGCCGCTCCACCCAGTCCACCCGCAAAACCCTTATGGTTGTCGGTGTGGTCATCAACCTTGCCGTGCTCTGCTATTTCAAATACGCCTACTTCTTCACTGACATCTTCAACACCATCGCCTCCACCCACTACTCCATTGCCAACGCCATCATCCTGCCTGTCGGCATCAGCTTCTTCACCTTCCAAAACATCAGCTACATCGTCGATGTCTACAAAGGTAAAGTGCGCCATGCCGACAATATCCTCGACTTCGGCTTCTACACCACCTTCTTCCCCCAGCTGGTGGCAGGCCCCATCATCCGTGCCGACCAATTCGTACCGCAACTTTACAAACCCTATTTCCTCACCCGCAGGCAATTTGGCATAGCTGTATTCTGGATTCTCAACGGACTTGTAAAAAAACTAGTGCTCAGCGACTATCTGGCGGTATCGTTCGTCGACCGCGTGTTCGACAATCCCCTCCTCTACACCTCCTTCGAAAACTTCTCTGCCCTGCTGGTCTACTCGCTACAGGTCTATGCCGACTTCTCGGGCTATACCGACATAGCCATCGGTGTGGCGATGTTGATGGGCTTCTACCTGCCCACCAACTTCAACTCGCCCTACAAAGCCACCAACCCCGCAGGTTTCTGGAAACGGTGGCACATCTCGCTCAGCAACTGGCTCAAGGACTACCTCTACATCCCCCTTGGCGGCAACCGCAACGGCACCGTCGGCACCTACCTTATCCCCACCATCATGCTGCTCATCGTCGCCCTAATGGCGAAAAGCCGCTGGGTGTGGCTGGTCGCAGGTGGTGCAGTGGCGGTGCTGACGCTGGTCTACCTCCTCTTCCCACGCCACCGCAAAGACTTCACCACCAACCTCAACAACTTCGACACCATGCTCCTCGGCGGCATGTGGCACGGTGCCTCGTTCAACTTCATCACCTGGGGCGCACTCAACGGTTTGGGCATACTCGTCTACAAAAGTTGGAAACGATGGGGTCCGTGGACACGCATCATCGTCATCGCCCTAGTTTACCTTGCCATCAAGGCCGCCTACCACTACTACCCATACCCCGTGCTGAGCATGTTCCACTTCGCCTTCATGGTCATCACCGCCGCCATCCTACTGCTCAACCTAGTGCCCGCCTTCGGTGGTAAGCACTACCGCGGCTCTAAATTCAAGAGCACCGTCACCCTAGTGTGGAACACCTTTCTCACTTTCATCTTCATCAGCTTCACCCGCCTCTTCTTCCGCAGCGGCTCCAACCTCGACCCCGCCACCGCTAACGAAGTAGCTTGGCGCACCGCCACCCAGATGGTAGAACGCATCGGTGGCCATTGGAACCTGGAGCAAATCCCCGCCATCCTGCACAACTACTCCACCGTGTTCGTCATCTTCCTCATCGGCATGGTGGTACACTGGCTGCCCGACCGTTTCAAACGCCGCTACCGCCTTTGGTTCGCCCAAATGCCACTGTGGTTGATGGTGCCGACCGTAGTGCTGACCGTAGTGGTAGTCTACCAATTCATCACCGCCGACCTACAACCCTTTATTTATTTTCAATTCTAATAAATACTAGAAATACTAGTTAAACTAGTAAATACTAGAAACACTAGTTATACTAGAAATACTAGAAATACAAGAAACCCTAAAAAGAACATGAAACTCCGCCCCCTACACCCCCTGCTGGCACTACTCTGCAACATAGCACTGCTCTATCTGCTCTATTTCGTTTGCAGGGTGGTCTACGTGGCCGAGTTCTGGGACATCTATTCCACCAGTTGGAACCAACTCAACCCTTGGCAGCTGCTATGGGGAGGCTTCCGCTTCGACACCGCTGCCATCTGCTACACCAACATCCCATACATTCTGATGGTACTACTCCCCTTGTCACCCCGACTGAGAGACAGCCGAGGTTGGCTGACCACCACCCGTCTACTATATGTTGTGGTAAACACCCTTGCCCTTTGGCTCAACCTGTTCGACACCGTCTACTCGCGCTACACCGGTCGCCGTACCACCAGTTCCTTCCTCTCCGAATTTTCCAACGAAGGCAACCTCGACAACATATTCTTCACCGAACTCCTCAATCACTGGTATCTGGTGCTCATCGGCATCGTGTTTCTTGTAGCCCTACTGATGCTCCACCGCACACCCAATCCCGAGTATACTCACCGCCACCGTCTGCAAGGCACCCTCTGCACACTGGTAGCCTTCTTCCTTGCCGTAACAGGCATCCGTGGCGGACTCTCCTACCATCGACCCCTCTCGCTCGCCGACGCCAACGGCTATG
>JAEEGL015349880.1_pt1 | contig 11893 bp, 5 predicted proteins | sample 9134231 | NCBI WGS metagenome assembly JAEEGL01 (sample SAMN16246548, study PRJNA631951) | gut metagenome | biome: gut microbiome; feature: rumen; material: fiber-attached | host: Bos | place: Iran: Karaj | collected 2018-10 | reverse complement strand
CGCCACGCTCCACGTGCCGACAGTCGCCGTCAATGACTATAAGGCTACCGAACCTTGGAGCGGGTTCAAATACATCTATGGCAAGTGCGCCAAGCCCACCATCACCCTCAACAACGGCAAACTGACGTTCAGCAGCGAGGACGAGGGCGTGGAGTATCACTATGAGATTGCCGATGCCGACATCAAGCAGGGCGGCGACGCCGAGGTTAGCCTCACCTTCCTCTACAACATCACCGTCTATACCACCAAGCCGGGACTCGACGACTCCGACATCGCCACCATGAAGATTCAGCTCTCACCAGGTGCCGGCGGCGGCATGAAGGGCGACGTGAACACCGACGGCGTGGTGGATGTGGCCGACATCGCCAACGTCATCGACATCATGTCCGGAAAGTAGGGACGCGACGTGTCGCGTCCGCACACAGCGACCACAGATTACACGGATATTACAGCGACCACGGATTTCACGGATTACACAGATTATTCTGCCTGTTAAAGCGACCACAGATTACACGGATTACACGGATTATGTTGGATTGTGCGCAGCCAAAATCTGTGAAATCTGTGAAATCTGTGGGCTATGTGCTTGTTGGCCTTTCAGGCCGTATGTCCCCACGTCGCACAACTATTCAGCCCCTCCCTTATAATAGTGGTCGCTTCGCTCAAAATTATAAAAAAATTCTTTTGAAAATTATAAAAAGGCTGCGCGATGTCCGTTGCTTGCATAGTTTTTGTAATTTTTAATTCATTTTTTTTACAATTTTGAGCGTAGCGACCACCATTTCTTTCATTCTCATTCAGATATTCGTTCCAACCGTACAGGTCGGAACAATTTCGACCTGTACGGTTGAAAGTCTATGCAAGGAAAGCTCCGAAGGAGCGATAGACTACAGACGGGGGTGAAACCCCCGGTAATAGGAATTGAAATGTAACAAAGCCCTGAAAGGGCGACAGAATCCAGTTGCAGTGGTTGGGGGCTTACACCCCCGCCGGTAATCTATCGCCCTTTCAGGGCTTTCGTCTTGTGCCGACTTACCGGGGGTTTCACCCCCGTCTGTAGTCTTGTCGCCCCTTCAGGGCTTTTCAACCGTACAGGTCGAACAATTTTGCGGAAAAGTTTTGCCGTTTCGGGGAAAAGTCGTAAATTTGCCCGCAAATGTATATTCACTTATTTATAACCATTAATATTATGAAGAAAACATTATTTACCCTCTTCGCCCTGCTGGCCATGACCACGGGCGCAAAGGCCTACGTTGAAATCAACGAGACGAAGTTCCCCGACGAGGCGTTCCGCAACTTCCTGTTCGACCAGAGCTACGGCAAGGACGGCTATCTCACCGACGAGGAGATAGCCAAGATTACTAGTTTGGACCTCAGAAGCAAGGGCATCGCCAGCCTGCGGGGACTAAAGTACTTCACCGCTCTTACCAGCCTCTACATTCAGGGCAACCAAATCAACGAGACTGAGATGGAGCACGTAGTCAGGGAGCTGCCGACGCCAGAAGTCAAGGGTACCCTCAGGGTGAAAAACACATCAAGCAGCAGCGACGAGAACTACATGAGTTCAGTGCAAGCCGGCGTTGCGCGGCGAAAGAACTGGAACGTATGGGAAATGAAAGGCAACACGCCATCCGAATTTCCCATCTATCAATCCACCATCGTGGCCACCAAAATCAACGAGGAGACTTTCCCCGACGAGCATTTCCGCAATCTCATCCTGGAGTTCGGCAACGGCTACAACTACGGCGACGGCAGCGGATACCTCACCTACGAGGACATCGAGGGCACTAAGGAAATCTCAGTCTTCTATAGAGATATCGAGTCTATGAAAGGCATAGAATACTTCACGGCACTCGAAAAACTGGATTGCTGGCTAAACTACAAGCTCACAGACCTTGACGTGTCGAAGAACACGAAGCTGCGGTATTTGACCTCCTTTGCAAGCAATCTCACCGCCCTCGATGTGTCGAATAACACGGCACTGGAATTATTGAACTGCAGCTACAACAAGCTTACCACCCTCGACGTGTCGAAGAACACGGCACTGACAGATTTGAGCTGTTACCATAACAATATTAAGGGCGACGACATGGTCAACCTCATTCTCGGCCTACCGAGGAACACCTCAAATCATGAACACACTTTTGTGGTGATGAATGAAGTTGAAGACGAGTGCAACGTCTGCACCAAAGAGCAGGTGGCCTTTGTCAAGGCGCTTGGTTGGACAACCTATTGCTCATCCAACCAAAAGTTGGTACCCTACGAGGGCAGCGACCCCTACAAAAAGGGCGACGTGAACGAGGACGGCGTTGTCAACGTGGCCGACATCGCTACCGTCATCGACATCATGGCAGCAAACGCCAGGAGATTGAAGATTGAAGATTAATTCGCAACTTATAGTAAATACTTGGTATGAATTTTAAAACACAGAGGACACTGAGGTCACAGAGATTATTATCTTTGACAAGGAGTTTTCACGAGGAGGCTAAAGCCTCTGCACTGAGGGCTGCGCACCCTGTCCGTAGGCTCTCGTAGGGGCAGGCTCTGTGCAGTGCCTTTAGGCACCTCAAAAAAACTCAAAAAAAACTCTGAGTGCTCAGTGTCCTCTGTGTTGAAAAAAGTCCCAGAAAAAAGTCCCAACTAATTTTTTCATCATCACTAATCCTAAAAACTCTAATTATTAAACTTATACTACTATGAAATCGAAACATTTATTATTGATGTTCGCCCTGATGGCCATGGCCACGGGCGCGAACGCCGCCGAGGAACTCTACGTCGGCGGAAAGAAGGTCGACCTGACCAAGTCTGGCACAATCACCGCCAGTACCATCAGTGGCGGCGGCAGCGTCTCATTCGATGCCTCCACCAAGACGCTTACCATCAAGAATGTGAGCATCTTGTGCGACGACAACAACCAACGGTGCATCAACAGTTCTGTAGAGGGGCTGAAAGTCGTCATCGAAGGCGACGTCTATTTCCGCACTTTCGATGCAGCATCCGTCCGCCTCAGTGGCGGGGTGAGCAACCTCATCACCGGCGATGGCTTTCTGGAGATAAATTCCAAAGAGGAGGCTTTCTTCCTTGGAGGCGGCTCGAAGCTCACCATCTCCGTCGCTTCCCTCAAAGCACACGGCAACACCGAGACCATCGACGGCGACGGCCGTACCAGCGGCAGCTCGGTCACAATAGAAAACAGTCTCGTTACGCTCGATAACAGCTACTTTCTCGACATCAACAGCACGAAAGGCACAGCCATCAAGGCGCTGGGCTCCTTCACCGTGAAGGGCTTCTCGGAGGTAAACATAAAGGGCAACGGCAGCTTTGTCACCATCGACCAGCTGGGAGCACTCAAACTGCAAGACAACATCAGCATCTTCCAACCCTCATCGGGTAGGTTCGACAGCGACTCTTACACCGTCTGCGCCTCGGGAGCCTCCACGCCCCACAGGGGCGACATCGTGCTGACGAGGGCCATAAATGTGACGGCGGCGAACTTCCCCGACGACAACTTCCGCGACTTCATCTTATCGCAGGAATACGGTAAAGACGGTGCCATCATCAACAGCGAACGCGCAGCTTTGAAGGAAATCGACGTTAGCCGAGAGGGCATCGCCGACCTCAAGGGAATAGAGCTGTTCCCCAACTTAGAGAAACTCAACTGCCATAACAACAAGCTCACCTCGCTCAATGTGTCGAAGAACACGGCACTGATAGAACTGCGCTGTAGCTACAATCAACTCACTACCCTCGACGTGACAAAGAATACGAAACTGGAAAAATTGACCTGCTACTATAACCAGCTCACCTCGCTCGACGTGTCGAAGAACACGGCACTGACAGAATTAACTTGCTCTGAAAACAAGATCATCGGCGATAATATGTTTGACCTCGTCTCTTCCCTGCCGAAGAACACCACAGGCGAAGAGTACAAGTTGTATGTGTTCATGACTGGCAGCTACGACGAGCACAACATCATCACGAAGACGCAGGTGAACTACGCCATGAACCGCGGCTGGACACCCCTCTGGTACATCAACGGCGATTGGAAGCCCTACGAGGGCTGGGACTCCAACAACATTGCCATCAACGAGGAGAACTTCCCCAACAAGTACTTCCGCAAGTGGCTGATCTCACAAAGCTACGGCAAGGACAACACGCTCACACCGGCGGAGATTGCCGAAGTGAAGGAAATAAATGTCAGTGACATGGGTATATCATCGCTGAAGGGAATAGAGTTTTTCACAGAACTGAAATACCTGTACTGCGATGATAATATGCTTACGGAGCTCGATGTGTCAAAGCTCACCGCATTGAGAGCACTGACCTGCATGAGTAACCATCTCGGCTCGCTCGACCTCTCGAAGAACACTGCACTGGTACATCTGTGGTGCGACGCTAACCGGTTCACCTCGCTTGACGTGTCGAATAACACCGCACTGGAAAGACTGCGTTTCGCCGATAACCGAATCGAATCAATCGACCTCTCAAAGAACACGGCACTGAAAGAACTGTACTGCTGGCGTACCCAACTTACCTCGCTCGACGTGTCGAAAAACACGGCACTGGAAGAACTGAGCTGCCCAAGCAACGGGATCACCGCCCTCGACCTCTCAAAGAACACCGCTCTGAAAAAACTGAACTGCAGCAACAACCGGCTCACCTCGCTCGACGTGTCGAAAAACACGACCCTAATATATCTCCAATGTGAACAAAACAACATCAAAGGCGCGAACATGGATGCCCTCATTGCCAGTCTGCCGAAGGGCGATAGTGACAGAGCGTTCTACGTTAAAAACAACAACGTCAAAGACAACACAAAAGACAATGAAATCACCAACGCCCAGATAGCCGCCGTATGGGGCAGGGGCTGGACGCCCTATTATTACGAAGACCACGAATGGCACAAGCTCTACGTGGCCATCGACATCAACGAGGAGAACTTCCCCGACTCGAAGTTCCGCAGCTATCTGCTCGCCCAGGACTACGGCACGGACAAGCTGCTCTCCGTGGAGGAGATAGCCACCATCACGTGGATGGACTTGAGGGACAAAGGCATCGCCTCGCTGAAGGGCATCGAGTTCTTCACCGAACTGACAAGCCTCAACTGCAACAACAACAGCATTGAGGATCTGAATCTCTCGAAGAACACGAAGCTCGAAACCCTCAGCTGCACCAACAACCACATTGGCCGCCTCACCCTGCCGTATTGCCCCAACCTGTGCAACGTCTTTATCTACATGAACCGCATAGGACTCGCCGAGATGGAGGCCATCGTCAATGCGCTGCCCACCCGCGACGCCTCGGCAAAGGGGCAGATCATCGTGAAAGACCCCAACCACGAAGACGAGGGCAACATCTGCACCGTCGACATGGTGAACATCGCCAAGGGAAAGCAGTGGAACGTGATTTACTTCGATCAGAGACTGAACTACTCGTATTTCTTCGACGGCGACGTGTTGGCCGAGGGTCTGCTCATCAACGAGAAGAACTTCCCCGACTACTACTTCCGCCGGTGGCTCTCGCAGCAGGACTACGGCAAGGACTGGGTCATCACACAGACGGAGCGCTTAAACATAAGCGAAATCGACCTTACGGCAATCTCTGAACTCACCGGCGACTACATAGAGTCGCTGAAAGGCATAGAGAATTTCAGTAATCTGAAGACCCTCTGGTTTATGATGATTCCGGTTACCTCGCTCGACCTCTCGAATAACATCGACCTGGAAGACCTCATATACTGGGCCCCGATTACCGAGCTTGACGTCTCCAACAACAGAAACCTGAAAAACCTGTCCTGCTTGGGCTACAAAGAAACCGGAGAATGTCTTACATCGCTCGACCTCTCGAAGAACGGTAATCTGACTACGCTTTACTGTAACAGCAACGACCTCAACTGGCTTGACCTCTCGAACAACCCGCTGCTCACAGAACTCAATTGCGGTGAAAACCAGCTCACCGGCCTCGACCTCTCGAATAACAGCCTGCTGCAAAAGCTGTACTGCTACGACAACCAGCTGACGACCCTCGACCTTTCGAAGGCCAAGTCTCTCGAAGTGCTGCAATGCTACAAGAACCAGATCAAGGACCAGGGCATGGACCAGCTCGTCGCCAGCCTGCCCAATCGCAGCATAGGGGAGACCCGCTTCGACGTGTACTACAGTGGCTATGACTTTACTAATGATGAATACACCGTCGTCGACGGCAACGTCATGACCAAAACCCAGGTGGCCGCCGCCAAGAAGCGCGGATGGGTGCCCTACTGGTATGACGATTTTGACGGCAAGTGGAAACCCTACGAGGGCAGCGGCGTAGACGGCGACGTAAACGGCGACAATGTGGCCGACGTGGCCGACATCGCCAGCATCATCAGCGTCATGGCAGCATCCATCGGAGACGATATACAGTCCACGGCTGCCGACGTAAACCGCGACGGCACTGTCGACGTGGCCGATATAGCCACCGTCATCACCATCATGGCTGCCAACGCGAGGAGATTGAACATTGAAGATTGAAGATTGAAGATTGCAAAAACTGGGCGAATTGTTTGGCAGTTCGCCCAGTTTTTCGTAACTTTGCCGCCAACAATAAAATACGCCAACAATGGACACCAACGAACAAACCGTGAAACAACTGCCATTAGGCATTGCAGACTTTGAGCGCATACGCCTACAGAATTTCTACTATGTGGACAAGACCATGTTCATTCCCCGACTGGAGTTTGCCAGCAGCTACCTCTTCCTGGTGCGGCCGCGCCGCTTCGGCAAGTCGCTGATGCTGAGTATGCTCAAGGCCTACTACGACGTGAACATGAAGGACAGCTTCGACAAACTGTTCGGCGACCTGTGGATAGGCAGCCACCCCACGCCCTACAAAAACTATTACGCCGTGCTGCACTTGGACTTCTCACTGGTTACAGGCACCATCGACGAGCTGCACGAGAGTTTCGACTCCTATTGCGGCATGAAGGCAGACACATTCGCTGAGCGTTATGAAAGTCTGTTCTATGAAGGCTTTGCCAAAGATGTGAAAAAAGAGAACTGGGCCACGAAGAAACTCAACTACATTGGCAACAAGGCCAAGGAGTACAGGGTGCCGATGTACCTTATCGTCGACGAGTACGACAATTTCACCAACACCGTGCTCAACCAGCACGGCGAGGATGTCTACATGGGTCTGACACACGGCGAGGGCTTCTACCGCGACATCTTCAAGATTTTCAAGCCCAACTTCGAGCGCGTGCTGATGCTCGGCGTCTCGCCTGTGACGATGGACGACCTGACCTCGGGCTACAACATCGCCACGAACATCACCGCCCGCGCCGCGTTCAACCAGATGCTTGGTTTCAGCGAGGACGATGTGCGCGAGATGTTCATGTATTACAAGGATGCCGGCTGGCTGAAGGGTGCTCCCACCCCTCAGTCTGTTGAGGCGATGATTGAGGAGATGAAGCCGTGGTACGACAACTATCAGTTCAGCCCCGACCCCGACAGACCCTCCCCCCTGCCCCTCCCTGCAGGGAGGGGAGTAGATACTTCTGCCGCTGATAAATCTGACACAAAAGGCAACTACTCCCCTCCCTCACAGGGAGGGGTCGGGGGAGGGTCTGGTAGGGCTACCATGTTCAACAGCGACATGGTGCTCTACTACTTGGGCAGCCAAGTGGCTGAGGGACATTCGCCCAAGGAGATGATCAATCCCAACGCCCGCACGGACTACAAGAAGATGAAGAAACTCATACAACTTGACAAATTAGAGCCACAGCGCAAGAGCATCATCTATCAGATAGCCGAGCAGGGATATATCAATGCCAACATAGTACCCTACTTTCCCGCCTCGGAGATGGTGAAGTTCGACAACTTCATCTCCCTATTATATTATTATGGTATGCTCACCATTGGCGGCACCGACGGCTTCACACTGTGTCTGACCATCCCGAACAACAACGTGCGCAAGCAGTACTACGGCTACCTGTTGGAGGAGTACGAGCACATCCGCGACTTCGACCGCTTTGCCCTGAACGACCGTTTCCGCCAGGCTGCCGTCAAGGGTGAGTGGCAGCCGCTAATAGCAATGGTGGCCGACGAGTACGAGAAGAACTGCGCCGTGCGCTGCCTCATTGAGGGCGAGCGCAACCTGCAGGGATTCTTCACCGCCTATTTCTCGCTCTGCCCCTACTACCTCACCGCCCCCGAGGTGGAACTCAGCCACGGCTACTGCGACTTCTTCCTCATGCCCGACCTGATACGCTACCCCATGGTGGCCCACTCGTACATCATCGAGCTGAAATACCTGAAAACCGACGACAGCGAGGCCACCGCCGAGGAGCAGTGGCAGCAGGCCCGCGAGCAGCTGATGCGCTACGTCCAGGACGAGAAGGTAAGACTATTGCAAGCCAACACGCAGCTGCACCTCATAGCCGCCCAGTTCCGCACACACCAGTTAGTGAGGACAGAGGAGGTCGAATACTGAATAACCTTTAAAAAAAATCTAATATGAAGAAATCATTATTTACCCTCTTCGCCCTGCTGGCCATTGCAACGGGCGCAAAGGCCGACGTGGAAATCAACGAGACGAACTTCCCCGACCAGGCGTTCCGCAACTTCCTGCTTGCCCAGGATTACGGCAACGACGGCAAGCTCACCGACGCAGAGATTGCCAATATTACCAGTCTGGACCTCAGAAACAAGGGCATCGCCAGCCTGCGGGGCATCAAGTACTTCACCGCCGTGAAAGAACTGAGGATAAGCGACAACCAGATAGGCGAGGCCGAGATGGAGCACGTGGTGAGGGAACTGCCAAAGCAAGAGAAAGCCACCGCCTACGTGTATAACTTATCGAGCGGCACAGAGAAGAACTGCATGAGCATCGTTCAGTACCTCGCCGCCACCGAAAAGGGCTGGGCAGCCTACTACACCTACAATATCGGTGGATATGAAACACCACAGCCCATGCTCATGTTCTCGCCCACGATTGTCGCTGTCGAAATCAACGAGGAGAACTTCCCCGACGCAAACTTCCGCAAGTGGATCACCGATACAAATCACGGCTACAGCTACCGCGGGTTAAGATACCTCACATACGAGGACATCGAGGGAGTCATTAGTATTTACCCAAAAGACATGGGGATCGAGTCGATGAAAGGCATAGAATATTTCACCGCACTCCTCTCTTTGAGCTGCAGCGGCAACAATCTTACCTCCCTCGACCTCTCGAAGAACACGGCTCTGACAAGTTTGAAGTGTGACAATAACCAGCTCACAGCCATCGACTTATTAAATAATACAGCGTTAACAGATTTGCATTGTAACTTCAACGAACTCACCGCCCTCGACTTGTCGAAGAACACGGAACTGAAAAGGTTTTATTGCGAAAGCAACCGGCTCACCGCCCTTGACCTGTCGAAGAACACGGAACTGACAGTATTGTATTGTAGCATGAACCAGATCGAGACATTAGACTTGTCGAAAAACACGGCATTGAAAGAATTGAAATGTTATGAGAACGGCCTCAACACCCTCAACCTGCCGAAAAGCACGGCACTGACAAGTCTGGAATGTCGCAGTAATCCGCTTACCGCACTCGACGTGTCTCAGAACACAGCACTAACGTTTCTGGATTGCAGCAGTACCTATCTCTCCACCCTCGACCTGTCGAAGAACACAGAACTGACAGAACTGAAATGTTCTCGAGACGACCTCACTGCCCTCGACGTGTCGAACAACACGAAACTGACAAAATTGTATTGCGACAACAACCGGCTCCTTTCACTCGACGTGTCGAACTGCCCGGGACTGACCATTCTTGATTGCTATTGTAACAATATTAATGTCGACAACATGTACACCCTCATAGCAAGCCTGCCAAAGAACACCACTGATAAAGAGCACAAGCTTCGTGTGATGTATAACAGTAGAGACGAGGGCAACGTCTGCACCAAAGCGCAGGTGGCTTTTGCCAAGGCTCTTGGTTGGACACCCTATTGGTACTATCGCGAGTGGGTGCCATACGAGGGCGGCGAACCCTACATGAATGGCGACGTGAACCACGACGGCGCTGTCGACGTGGCCGACATCTCACGCATCATCACCGTCATGGCCGACTCCTCAGCGTACTCTGCGCCCGCCGACGTAAACTTCGACGGCGCCGTAGACGTGGCCGACATCGCCACCGTCATCGACATCATGGCCGGAAAGTAAGGAGGGTGTTTAATCCGTTGTTTAACACAAAGGAGGGTATTTTGAAGTGCCCTCCTTTGTTTTTTACGCTGAGAGAGATTGACTTGAAACAATATTTTGGTATCGCGCACAAAAATTAATTACCTATTTGTTTTTTGTTTCTAAAAATATTTCGTAACTTTGCAGCCCAACTCCAAAAATCCAAGCATTATGAAACGAATAAAGACCGCGCTCGTCTCCGTGTTCCACAAAGACGGCCTTGACGAGCTTCTCAAAAAACTGAACGACGAGGGCGTGCGTTTCCTCTCCACGGGTGGCACACAGCAATTCATAGAGGGTCTGGGCTATGAGTGTCAAAAGGTGGAAAACCTGACCACCTACCCCTCCATCCTGGGCGGCCGCGTGAAGACGCTCCATCCCAAGGTGTTCGGAGGCATCCTGGCCCGCCGTGACAATGAGAGCGACCGCGAGCAGATGACACAATACGACATTCCCGAAATCGACCTCGTCATTGTCGACCTCTACCCCTTCGAGCAGACCGTCGCCAGCGGCGCTCAGGAGCAGGACATCATCGAGAAAATAGACATCGGCGGCATCTCACTCATACGCGCAGCTGCTAAGAACTTCAACGACGTGGTCATCGTGCCCTCGAAGGCCGAATACCCCGTGCTGCTTGACATCCTGAACCGCAACGGAGCACAGACCGACCTCGCCGACCGCCGCATGCTCGCCGCAAAGGCCTTCGGCGTGAGCTCGCACTACGATACAGCAATACATAACTGGTTTATTTCTGGAGAGAAAGGGAAGTGAAAATGAAGTGAAAGGGGAGTGAAAGGGACGATAGTTCTTTATGCTCCATCAGCGTAAAAAAGTAATGTCCCTTTCACTCCCCCTTCACTCCCTTTCACTCCCTCTAACTCCCTAAAACTTGAAAAGAAATGGGATTATTCAGCTTCAGACAGGACTTGGCCATGGACCTGGGCACGGCCAACACAATAATTATAAGTAACGACAAGATTGTCGTCGACGAGCCGTCGGTGGTGGCCCTTGACCGCCGCACCGACAAGATGATTGCCGTGGGTAACCAGGCAAAGATGATGTACGAGAAGACCCACGACAACATCCGTACCATCCGTCCGCTGCGCGACGGCGTGATAGCCGACTTCTCTGCCTGCGAGCAGATGATGCGCGGACTCATCAAGATGGTCCACACGGGCCGTCACCTCTTCTCGCCTTCGCTGCGCATGGTCATCGGCGTGCCCAGCGGCTCTACCGAAGTAGAGCTTCGCGCCGTTCGCGACTCTGCCGAGCATGCCGACGGCCGCGACGTCTACCTGCTCTTCGAGCCTATGGCCGCAGCCATCGGTATCGGCATCGACGTGGAGGCTGCCGAGGGTAACATGATTGTCGACATAGGCGGCGGCACCACCGAGATTGCCGTGATCTCGCTGTGTGGCATCGTGGCCAACAACAGCATCAAGGTGGCTGGCGCCGACCTCACAAGCGACATTCAGGCATACATGTCGCGCCAGCACAACGTGAAGGTGTCGGAGCGTATGGCCGAGCGCATCAAGATCAGCGTGGGCAGCGCACTCACCGACCTGGGCGACCAGGCTCCGGAGGACTACATCGTGCACGGCCCGAACCGCATCACCGCTCTGCCGATGGAAGTTCCCGTGTGCTATCAGGAGATTGCCCACTGTCTGGACAAGACCGTT
>JAEEGL014696342.1_pt1 | contig 11893 bp, 11 predicted proteins | sample 9134231 | NCBI WGS metagenome assembly JAEEGL01 (sample SAMN16246548, study PRJNA631951) | gut metagenome | biome: gut microbiome; feature: rumen; material: fiber-attached | host: Bos | place: Iran: Karaj | collected 2018-10 | reverse complement strand
GTGGAGATTGGCGGCTACCTCTACCTCACCCGCGGCGCGGTCTTCTCCTATCGGGAGTTCCACGATGCATACGAAAAGCCCCGTCACACCGACGAGGAGTGGCAGGAAATATTGAAGACCAAGCCCCGCCTCGGCGTCCCCAAATGGATGGAGAGCATCATCGCCCCCGTCAAGGTGCAGAAGGATGACGATTTGATTTATTACAGCACAGGGTGTTAATGGTTATTGGTTATGGGTTATTGGTTATTGAGAGGTTAGAGTTTAAGGTTTAAGGTTTAAGGTTTAGAGGGTTAAAAGGTTATTGGTTATGGGTTAAACAATTTCCTTAAACAGCCCCGTCAGGGGCAAGAGCTCGGCAGAGATGGTTAAATAATTTCCTTAAACGGCCCCGTCAGGGGCAAGAGCTCGGTAGAAATGTCGATCGTTAACGTTTATTGTGTGTTTATATTTGCGGTGCTGATCTCCTTTCAGGGCGGTTGGGCGCAACCGGTGCGGCCGTCGGGCGGGGATACGCTGACGGTGGCCTTCACGGGGGACATTCTCCTCGACCGGGGCGTGCGTCGGCAAATAGAAAGCCACGGCATAGAGAGCATTTTTGATGCGAGGGCGGATTCCCTGTTCCGCAATTCCGACCTTGTGGTGGGGAATCTGGAATGCCCGGCCACCGCGCTTAAAACGCCGATGATGAAGAAGTTCGTGTTCCGCGCCGAACCGGAGTGGTTGGAGGCTTTGCGCGCCCACGGATTCACCCATCTCAATCTGGCCAACAACCATTCGGTGGACCAAGGTCGGCGCGGATTAGTCGATACGTGGCACAACGTGGAGCGATACGGCATGACGGCCGTCGGGGTGGGCAACACCATGGCGGAGGCCGCGCAGCCCGTCCTGTTGGCGGAGCATCCCCGGGGGGTCTGGCTGATCGCCTCGCTGCAAATGCCGTTGGAGCATTTCCCCTATCTTCCCGAAGCACCCTCCGTCAATCAGGAATCCATCGACTCCCTGGTGGTCCGCATCCGTGAGTTGCGCGCGGAGGACAGCACCGCCGTCATCATCGTGTCGTTGCATTGGGGGCAGGAACACACTTTGGAGCCGACTCCGATGCAGCGCAGTGCCGCCCACCGCCTGATCGACGCCGGTGCCGACGCCCTGATCTGCCACCACACCCACACCCTGCAGACCATCGAGTCCTATCGCGGCAAGTGCATCTACTACAGTCTCGGCAACTTCATCTTCGACCAAGACCGAGACATTAACCGCCGCACGTGTGTCCCGCAGGTGAAGGTTACGCAAGATAGCGTGGTGGTAACAGATAATTTTTTTCTTATGTAAGTTTCATTCGTTTATTGGTTTCAGGCTTCAAGTTTCAGGTTTCAGGTGCGGCACCCTACTTGAAACTTGAAACCTGAAACTTGAAACCAAAACGTAGTTTACTTTTCCTCTTACTTAACCACCTTCCATTCCCCTGGCTGAAGAGATCCCAGACTGAGGTCGCCGATCTGGACGCGGATGAGCCGCAGGGTGGGGAAACCGACGGCTGCGGTCATGTGGCGTACTTGGCGGTTTTTGCCTTCGGTGAGGGTGAGTCGCACCCAGCTGGTGGGGATGTTGGCGCGGTAGCGGATGGGCGGCACGCGCTCCCAGAGGTTGTCGGGTGGCAGTGCCTTCTCGGCCTTGCAGGGACGTGTGCGGTACCCTTTGATGACGACCCCTTTCCGCAGTTTTTGCAGGGCCTCGTCGGTGATCTCGCCATCGACTTGGGCGAGGTAGGTGCGCGGGTGGGCGTTCTTCGGGTCCAGCAGCCGTTTCACCAACCGTCCGTCGTCGGTCAGCAGCAGGGCGCCTTCGCTGTCGTGGTCCAGCCGTCCCGCGGCATAGACGCCGGGCGGGAATCCGAACTCGTTGAGGGCGGGATGTCCCGCCTCGGGGGTGAACTGGCTCAGCACGCCGTAGGGTTTGTTGAAGAGGATGACCATAGGGGGTTCTTTTTGGGTGGCAAAGATAGGAATATTTTGGAATGTGTCGCCTCTGGTCCAACTCTACACTAAGTTTACACTAAGTCTGCACTAAGTCTGCACTAAGTCTGGACTAGGTTTCAGGTTTCAGGGTTGCACCGTAACTTGTTGACAGCCAAGGGTGGAAGAAGAAAGAAAGAATTTTCCAACTTTCTTTCTTGCTTTCAGAGTTCCGTGGTTGTATTTTTGCCGTCGAAATCAGTTCGCGAGCTGTTTGAGACGTTCTTTGACATATTGTTTAGTAGTGAATAGTGAATAGTGAATAGTGAGTAGTGAATAGTTGTCCAGTACCAATCACAAACACAAATTATCCTTTTTTTTTATTAACCTTAAAATTTTCAACATTATGGGAAAAACCGATTTTAATGGTCTCAGTCAGTGGACCGGCCGCATTGGCGGTTTAGTTTTCAAAGTTGTGAATGGCCAACAGGTCATTGTGCCTTACAAAAAGGAGGTGTTCAACCCCCGTTCCGAGGCGCAGATGTCGCACCGCGCCAAGCTCGCCCTCGCGGGCAAGATCAACAAGATTGTACCCAAGGAGGTTCTTGTAGGCATGAGTTCTGACCGTCGGAGTCGCCGTCAGCTTTTCGCCAGCAACATCATTCGTCGCGCGAACGTGAGCGTTGCAAACGGGGCGTTCAGAGCCACGCTCAACGCGAACGACTTGGTGTTCTCGCAGGGCATAGCCGCTCCGGTCGCGGTGAGCGGGATGTCTGTCACGAATGGCTTGGTGGGTGGAACTTTGGGTGCTCTGCCGGAAAAGGTGGACGCGGTGATGATGATCGCCATGGTTTATGACAGCACGGCGGGTCTCTACACGCGCACGGTTTACGAGGTGTTGCCTGCCGGGGAGACCGCCATCCGTCTTGACACGCAGACCACCGAGAGCGGCAATGTGGCGCATCTTTACGCGGTGCCCATGTCGCTCACGTCAACGGGGCTCAGCCTCACCGGCGGTTCCGACGGGGTGGAGCGCTCGTCAGACGAGGATTTCGCCTACACGATGATGATGCGTTCCGACGAAGGGAGCTATCGGTACGGCCGTTCGCAGTACCTGACCACACTTGCCCTCGGGTAGGGTTGTTCAGTGCGCCGCAACGTTATTCCTTGAAAGCATGGAGTGTGTCAAAAGGCATTTTGGCACACTCCATTTTCAACAAAAATCAGCAAACTACGCTTGTAATTTGCTGATTCTGATTGGGTTTCGGACTTTAGCGGAGAGAGAGGGATTCGAACCCCCGGAGGTGTGACCCTCAACGGTTTTCAAGACCGCCGCATTCGACCGCTCTGCCATCTCTCCGTTTTGAGGCAGCAAAAATACAATTTTTTCGAATATGAAGTTTATGGTGGGTTGTTTTTTTGAACGTTGGCTATGTTGTTGAGCGTCAAGGGAAAAGTTCAAAACAGGGGCGTATCGCATATGTACAGGCGGGTTTCAGGTTTCAGGTTTCAGGCTTCAGGTTTCAAAGACGACAGCGAAAAAAGCTAAAGTTTCTTCGTGATAAACCCCTCTTCGGACACATCATACCGCTCGGATAAGTTGAAACAGCTTCGGATGTTTTCCTCGGTTAAGACTGCGTCTTTGTCTCCAAAATGGAGCACATCCCCACCCTTCAACAACAACACCTGCTTGGAATAAGCCTTCGCAATCGGCAGGTCGTGCAGGATGATGAGCACCGTGACCTTACGCTCCTCGTTCATCTGCCGCAGGATGTCCATGATTTCGAACTTGTGCGTGACATCGATGTTCGACAACGGCTCGTCCAACAGCATGACTCCCGTCTGCTGCGCCATTGCACGCGCGATCATCACCCGCTGGCGCTCTCCCCCACTCAATGACTGCAACAACGTGTCTCTGTAGTGCCAGACATTGCATTTCTGCAACATCTCTTCCACAATCTCCTTATCCTCAGTACGTTGCATCTCCCACGGGGTTTGATACGGATTGCGCCCCAACATGACGTAATCGAACACCGTGATGTCAAAGACAATATCTTGATACTGCGGCACATACGCAATCTTTCTCGCCAAATCCATCTTCTTATACTCCGACATCGGTCTCCCGTCCAGTCTAATCGTGCCGCCGCCCGGTTGCAACAACCCCACGATACACTTCAGCAACGTGGTTTTGCCCGACCCGTTCGGGCCCAATATCGAACAAAACCCGCATTGTGGGAAACTTACGGACAAGTCGTTGAATATTAAGCGATTGTCGTAGGCGAATGTTAGGTTGGCTATGTTGATGCAGTCCATGTTTAAGATTCAGGTTTCAAGATTCAGGTTTCAGGTTTCAGGTTTTCAAATCTCATTCAAAATAACGCCGCAATTCCTCGGTCCCGAAAATGTGCAGCGTGCTCTTTCCCGACGGGGACAACGCGGGCATGTCGCTTTCGAACAGTCTTCGTATCAGCGACTTCACTTCCTCTTGCGTGACCGGAACGCGTTGGCGGGAGCGCTTCTGACGCGCCAAACTTTGCGCGATGCCGGAGATTTTGTCGCCTTTATGGATGACTTGGTTGGTCTGGTAGGCGGAAAGCACGTTTTCGATAAGTGCTTGAACATCACCCTCTTCCTCTTCGTCGTTAGGGGTGGCATTGACTGCAATATGGGTGCTGTCCATCTTCTCCAAATCGTACCCTAACCGCAGAAAATCTTCCTTCAGTGAGATGGCCAAGTCGGCCTGCGCGGCAGTCAGGGTGATGGTTTGCGGGAAAAGGCTCTGTTGCGGACGTATCGGGGTGTTTTTCAGCGCATTGACATAACTCTCGTACAAAATACGCTCCTGGATGTTCGGCAGATCGCCGACCATCACCTGGCCGTTCAGCTCAAAAAAGAGATAACGACCGCCGAAGACGAAAAACGGGAGGTTTTCGGGTATTTCGAGCTCGTTTTTCTCACCTTCCGACTGGAAATCAACCGTTTGCTGCTCTTCTTTCGGGTATTCCACTTTCTCGACATTCAGCTCTTTCAGGAAGTTCTCCCAATCGTTGGAGGTGGGTGCCTCACGACGGAATCCGCCGCCGCCAAATTGCTGGAAAGGAGAGCTGTGTTTCTTCTCCGGTACCTTGTCGAAAGGGTTATAATTGGGATTGGCGCCGATAGTGGGAACAATAATCTCCTGATTGGCAGGACGTTCTTTGATAATATCGGGGAAAGAGTCGTCGAAATCGATCATCGGGGTGAGCGACATCGTGCCGAGGGCTTTCTTCACCGTGGAGTTCAAAAATCCGAAAATCAGCCGCTCGTCCTGCAGCTTCACCTCCACTTTCGTGGGACTGACATTCACGTCGATAGTCGAGGGATCCATCTCTATGGCGATGAAATAAGGCGGATGAGAGCCTTGCGGAATGAGGTCGGCATAAGCCTTCTCCACCGCGAAGTTGAGCAGACTGTGACGCACATACCGCTGGTTGATGAACATATACTGCTCGCTCTTCTTCTTGGCATTCTCGGGTTTCGCGATGAAACCGGTAATGCGCATCAGCTCGTGGTCGAGTTCCACGGGGAAAAGCTTGTCGTTGAAATGCTGACCGAAGATATTGACGACTCGCTGCCGCATGTTGGAAGCGGGCAGCATCAGCACCAGCCGGCCGTTATTGTAATATTGGAACGCAATGCCATAGTGAATGAGCGCGACACGGTAGAGTTCCTCCTCGATGTGGGTGAGTTCCACCTTGTCGGACTTGAGGAAATTGCGACGGGCTGGCACGTTGAAAAAGAGGTTCTTCACGGCTATGGAGGTGCCGTCGGAGGCCGTGACGGGCGCATGTTCCTTGATGTCGGCGCCTTCGATGAGCACGAGGGTGCCCATTTCGTCGGCGGCGGGCTTGGTCTTGAGCTCCACGTGCGCGATGGCCGCGATGGAGGCGAGGGCCTCGCCACGGAAACCCTTGGTGGAGATGCGGAACAGGTCGTCGGCCTTCCTCAGCTTGGAGGTGGCGTGCCGCTCGAAACAGAGACGCGCGTCGTTGAACGACATGCCCTTGCCGTCGTCGATGACCTGGATGAGCGTCTTGCCGGCGTCTTTCACCACCAATTGGATGTTGGCCGCACCCGCGTCAATGGCGTTCTCCAACAACTCTTTCACGACGGAGGCGGGGCGCTGCACCACCTCACCGGCCGCGATTTGATTCGCCACCGCATCGGGCAGCAATCGGATGATGTCTTCCATAGGGTTAAAAATGGTTAAAAGTCATGTGGTTTCAGGTTTCAAGATTCAGGTTTCAGGAGAACCTCAACTTGAAACCTGTTCGGGTTAGAAGAATTTCCAGAGCACGAGGGCGAGCACGATCACGAAGAAGATCATGAAGATGATGGTGATGGAGGAGGTGTTCTTCTTGTCACCTGTGTGATTGCGCTTGCTCTGCCACTCGTCATGCAGGTTGCGGGCGAAATCGCGGCGTGCGTCGCCTGTGGATTCTTCCTTCTTCGGGTCGTAGTAGCGGGGTTTGTAGTTGAACTGCCTGGGTTCTCTGTTGTTAAAAAACGTGAATGCCATAACTATGATTTTTGTTTGCAAAGATACGATTTTTTCGGTTAGCGTGCGGTGAAGAAAAAAATCTTATCTTTACACAAGCGAAACAAAGTGGATCGCAGTGTGGGGTAACAGCGACGCATGCGGGAACGGCGTGCCCAAAGCACGCTACTTCGAACACACTACACCTAACGTTGTTTTGCGGGGCACAACTGTCACGCCGGGCGCAGCTCCACCGTCAACCCCATGGCGGCAGCAATGCGGTAAAGCGTTGAAACGGAAGGAATTATCAAACCGCGTTCCACACGGGATACGTACCCTTTGTCCGCCCCAATTCTTTCAGCAAGTTCCTGCTGGGTCAGACCCGCATTCTTTCTGGCATCCAACAATATCTGCGCGTTGTACTCCTCCCATGCCTTGTCTTCCGCCAGTTTTCTGCTTTCAGACCCTTTGGGACCGAATTCGCTTTCCAATTCGGCACTCACATCAAAGATTTCCTCTTTTTTTTTCATTTTTATATTCCTCCTTTAACTTTATGGCTTTTTCGATTTCTCGCTTAGGTGCTTTCTGTGATTTTTTTGTGAAACAGTTAAAAAGTACAACTATTTGCTCTCCGTCATAGATGAAGAACATTCGAAACTCTTTGTTCCCATGACTTACCCGAAATTCATACAATCCATCACGAATGTAATGGATGTAATGTTGCGGGATCTTGTCTTCCGTCTCAAAAAGCAGCAAGGCTCGCTTGATTTTAGCACGTTCAGTATCAGAGAGTTTCGACATAAACTCTCTATAATAGTTTTTATATGCGATTAACTTTTTCATCGGTGCAAAAATAATAAAATTGTATTATCATACAACTTTTATCGAAAAATAACTTTCCCGTTACATGATGCTTCCACTTGGCTCTCGGCGACCCCCTCATCCTACTGGCAGAATAAACCTAAAGCGTTTTTAAGAAGTTATTCCTCAAAATATTCTCAACACTTAAACATTGGATCAACCAGTCTTTAGTTTGTTTTGTCATATATTCCGCTGACAACCAAACTTTTACACAAAATTTTCACTTTCCTGTCGCACAATCGAAAAAAAGTGTATTTTTGCAGCCTCAAAAAAGGCGGGGTAGCTCAGTTGGTTAGAGCGTCGGATTCATAACCCGGAGGTCTCGAGTTCAACTCTCGATCCCGCCACGAAAGAAGGCGACTGTTTCAGTTGCCTTTTTTGTTTCAAGTTTCAGGTTTCAAGTTTCAAGTGAGTCCTGAAACCTGAAACTTGAAACTTGAAACCTCTTTTTTTGTATCTTCGCCCGTTATTTTTTAAACATCAAAGATCATTTATAGTCTATTATAACATGTTGAAAATTAAGACGATATTTATTTTGCTCGCTATGGCAGCGATCCTGCTTCCCGCTTGCGACCGCACCAAGAAAGCCCCAAAAGACTCCCCTCAACCCTCTGTCGCCCTGCCGGCATTCGACAACGATTCCGCCTACCATTTCGTGAAGGCACAAACCGACTTCGGACCGCGCGTGCTGGGCACGGAAGCGCACGAGAACTGCCGCGTCTGGCTCCTCAACAAACTCCGCGACTACTGCGACACCGTTTATAACCAGTCGTTTACAGCCAAGACCTACGACGGCAAATCCTGGCCCTGCGCCAATCTCATCGGCAGCTTCGCGCCCGAAAAGGCCAAACGCGTGGTGCTCGCCGCCCACTGGGACGCCCGCCCCTTCGCCGACCACGACCCCAATCCCGCCAACCGCGAAACCCCCATTGACGGTGCCAACGACGGTGCCAGCGGCGTCGGCGTACTCCTCGAAATCGCACGTCAACTGCATGAGAACCAGCCGAATGTGGGTGTCGATATCGTCTTCTTCGATGCCGAAGACTACGGTCCGAAAGAAAGCGAATCCGTTCCTGGCGACTGGTGGGGCTTAGGCGCTCAACACTGGGCAAAAAATCCTCATATCCAAGGATATACAGCCTCTTACGGCATCCTCCTCGACATGGTGGGCAGTCCCAACGCGCAGTTCATGCAGGAACAGTTCTCCCTGCGCGACGCGGAAAACGTGGTGCGCAAAGTGTGGTCCACCGCCTACGAACTCGGCCACGGACAATATTTCCAGAACAAGCCCGGCGGCGTCATCACCGACGACCACTACTATGTCAACAAATACGCACCCTTCAAGATGATCGACATCATCCACTACGACGCGGCCTCCGGCACCGGTTTCGACCCCGTCTGGCACACGCTGAACGACAATATCCAGCACATCGACAAAAACACCCTCGGCGTGGTGGGAACAACCTTATTGCAAGTCCTTAAAAACGAATAACTTGAACTATGAAAGTATTTAAATTCGGAGGAGCCTCGGTGAAAGACGCTCCAGCCATCGAGAACCTGAAAAACATTCTCCAACGCTATGAGAACGAACAACTTGTGGTGGTGATCTCCGCCATGGGCAAGACCACCAATTTCATGGAAAAGCTCCTGGAAGCTTATTACCGCACCCCCGAAAAAGTTGAAGGTCTCGTCAATGAGCTGCGTGCCAACCATGAATCGGTGGCTGAACAGCTTATGGGCAAAGACAACCCCTTCCTCATGCACTCCGACCGTCTCTTCACGCTGCTGAACGAACAACTGCAACGCCCCACCTCCGACAATTTCGACTACGACTACGACCGCATCGTAAGCTTCGGTGAGTTGCTCTCCACCACCCTCATCGCCGTCTATCTCGACACCCAACACCTTGAGACCAAGTGGCTTGACGCACGACAGCTCATCCGCACCGACAACACCTACCGCGAAGGTCACGTGGACTGGACCGTGACACAGAAGCTCGTCTGCAACACCATCAAACCCTACTATCAGGACAGACCGCACGGCATTGTGCTGACACAGGGCTTCATCGCGGGCACAGCCGAGAACCAGACCACCACGCTCGGTCGCGAAGGTTCCGACTATTCCGCCGCCATCATCGCCAACACGCTTGACGCGGAGTGCGTCACGGTCTGGAAAGACGTTCCCGGCATCCTCAACGCCGACCCGAAACGCTTCCCCAATGCCGTCAAAATCGACACACTGACTTACCATGAAACGGTGGAATTGGCCTACTATGGCGCGAGTGTCATCCACCCGAAGACCCTAAAACCCCTGCATAACAAACAGATACCTTTGTTCGTGAAATCCTTCTTCCATCCCGAAATGGAAGGCAGCAAAATCACGCAAGAAGCCGACACCGTGGAGGTTCCGTCATACATCGTGAAAGACAACCAACTGCTGATTTCCGTCTCCCCGCGCGACTTCTCCATCATCGGGGTCGAAAACCTCTCCATCATTCTCGACATTCTCTCGGAATACCGCATCAAAATCAACCTCATCCAAAACTCCGCACTCACCTTCTCCGTCTGCACCGACAACGTGCCGCTTCGCCTGCAGCCCTGTCTGGAGGCTCTGCAGAAAGAGTTCCTCGTCAAGTTCAACGACAGTATTCGCCTGGTGACCATCAGGCATTACGATTCCGCCTCGGAACAAACTGTCCTGCAAATGTTTAAAAATGAAGAAGTTCTAATCCGACAGAGCAACCGGCACACCCTGCAGTTAGTGCTTAAATAGCCAACCACATTATATTATATACGGCCATCGCGTTTTTTTTTGTTCAAGCCGTTGACAATTTGAAACAAAAGTGTATTTTTGCAGCGTGAATATAAGAATGAATTAAATATCGTTTAATCAAAAATCGTTTTTATGAAAAAATTATCTTTACTTCTTTGCCTCTGTGCATTCGTCATGACCTCCTTCGCCCAATTGCCGAACGGAAGTTATGCACCCGCATTCACCGGGTATGAAATCAACAAAACCAACGGCACTATCATCAGCCAAGCTCCTATCTCGCTTTACGACTACACCGACGCCGGCAAAATCGTTTACATCGACGTGTTCGCCACCTGGTGCCCCCCGTGCTGGAACTACCATAACACTGGTGCCCTGGAGAACCTTTATTCCCAATATGGTCCTGAAGGCACTGACGAAGTGCGCGTTCTGGCCATTGAAGGCAGTAACGGCAACTACGCCTCTTTGAGCGGCACCGGCCCTGATGCAAGTGGTACTGCCACGCAAGGCAACTGGCTTGCAGGTGTGGAGTATCCGGTCATCCCGCTGAAGATGTCTCCCAACACCACGCAATTCGACAATGACTACGCTATTTCCTATTTTCCGACTCTTTATATGATTTGTCCCAACCGTTTGGTGTATGAAGTAGGCCAGCAGAACACTGCCAACCTCTATGCAGCCAAAAGTACCTGTCCTCAATTTGACGCTTCACTGGCCGACAATGCTCTTCTGCTTACCATCAATGGCATTGAAAAAGGCTATTTCTGTGAATTCAATGCAACGCCTTCTGTGACGCTCCAAAACGTGGGTTCCGCCAATCTGACCTCTGCCGTCATCTCTATCGATTTTGATGGTCAGACCTCCACTTACAACTGGACAGGCAACCTTGACAGATACATCACCACCGAAATCACTCTGCCCCAAATCACCTCAAACACCGATGGTCAACACACTTATACCTTGACCATTACCTCAGTGAACGGCCAGGCAGATGCTGATCCTGTCATGAACTCCGCAACATACACTTTCAATGTTGCCGTCAGCCCAACCTCTACCACCATCGACGAGGACTTCTCCGATGAGATTCCTTCCGATTGGAGCAACCCCGACGAGCTCCTGTTCACACACGATGTCGAAGGCACCCATGGCAACGCTGTGATTTTCTACGCCTACCAATTCGAAAGCGGCGTGATTTCCAACCTCTACTTGCCTTATGAAAATCTCTCCTCCCTGAACAATCCTGTTTTGACTTTCGACCTTGCTCACAGACGCTATAGCAATAACACTTCCGAAAGACTTCGCGTGATGTACTCCACCGACTGCGGTAACAACTGGACCAGCGCTTTCAACAAATCCGGCGCTTCTCTGGCAACGGTCGCTTCCCCCATCACCAGCGCCTATATTCCTGCCGAATCCGATTGGCGTGAGGAAATTGTGAATCTTGCCAACATCGCGGACAATGACGATGTGATTATCCGTTTCGAATTCAGAAGCGGCTATGGCAATGATGTCTGGATCGACAATGTGAAAATCATGAACGGCACTGGCATCGTCACGATGGACGAGAACCTCAGCATCTATCCTAATCCTGCCACCGACCAAATCACCATCAACAGCACCGACAATGTGCAACGTGTTGAAATCTACAACATGCAAGGTCAACTGGTGAAGGCTGAAACCGGCGCTGTGAACAACATCTCCGTGAAAGACCTCGCCAACGGCATGTACACTCTGAAACTGACGACCGACAACGGCACTTCCGTCCACAAAATCGTGAAGAAGTAAGTTGTTGATT
>JAEEGL012510608.1_pt1 | contig 11893 bp, 10 predicted proteins | sample 9134231 | NCBI WGS metagenome assembly JAEEGL01 (sample SAMN16246548, study PRJNA631951) | gut metagenome | biome: gut microbiome; feature: rumen; material: fiber-attached | host: Bos | place: Iran: Karaj | collected 2018-10 | reverse complement strand
CAATACAACCAACTGTTCTCGTTCATTTGGAACATCGCAACGGACGTGTTGGTCTATGCCTTCGAGAAAGGCGAATATAAGAAGATCATAATGCCGATGATGGTGCTGCGTCGTATCGACGTGCTGCTGGAGCCTACCAAAGACCAGCTCCTGAAGCAGAAACAGATGCTCGACGACAACCACATCCAAAACCAAGACCCCATTCTTTACAATGTCACTGGCTATCCGTTCTACAACACCTCGAAGTTCACCATGAAGACACTGAAGAGCGAGACCGACCCGCTGCGCCTGAAGATGAACTTCATCGACTACCTGAACGGCTTCAGCAAGGACGTGCAGGATATCATCGACAAGTTCCACCTGCGCCAGATGGTCGACAATCTCACCGAGGCGGAACGCCTGGGCAGCATCATCGAGAAGTTCACCGATGATAAAATCAACCTCTCCAATAAGCCTGTGCTTGATGACGACGGCAAAGTCCGTCTTCCTGGTCTTGACAACCACACCATGGGCACCATCTTCGAAGAGCTGCTCCGTAGGTTCAACGAGGAAAACAACGTGACTGAGGCTGGTGAGCACTTTACGCCTCGCGACTATGTGAAGCTGCTGGCCGACCTTGCTTTGATGCCCGTTGCCGACAAGATAACCGACAACACCTACCATGTCTATGACGGCGCTTGTGGCACTGGTGGCATCCTCACCATCGCACAGGAGCGCATCAAAGAGATTGCTCAGGAGCGCGGCAAGCAGGTTCAAGTGAACATCTTTGGCCAAGAGCTGCAGCCCGATACTTTCGCCACCTGCAAGGCAGACTTGATGATTTCCGAAAACATCCGCTCATTCCGTTACCAGCATGGCATGGAGCAGCGCGAATATATCGCTTTCGATAGCACCATTTCCCGCGATGGACATCCTGGTGAGACCTTCGACTTCTGCATCTCCAATCCTCCCTTCGGCACGCCTTGGAAGGAAGATCTGAAGAAGCGTGGTCTGGGTGAGAACGAGAAAAAGAAATTCACTGATAGTCGTTTCGTCATCATCGACAGTGAAGGCCATGAGATTTCCTTCATACCCGATATTGGCGACACTCAGATGCTGTTTTTGGCCAACAACCTTTCCCGTATGCGCGAGGATACCGCCCTTGGCACCCGTATCGTCGAAGTGCATAACGGCAGCAGTCTCTTCACGGGCGATGCAGGCAGCGGCCCCAGCAACTTGCGCCAATACATCATCGAAAACGACCTGCTGGAGGCCATCGTGGCCATGCCAGAGAGGGATTTCTACAATGCTGGTATCGGCACCTATATTTGGGTCGTTACCAACCGTAAGGAGGACCGTCGCAAAGGCTATGTGCAACTCATCGACGCTACTGAAATCAAGACCCCGCTGCGTAAGAACCTGGGCGAAAAGAATTGTGAGACCAATGAGGCTGACCGCGCCCAGATTCTGAAGCTCCTCATGGACTTCAAGGAAACGCCCCAAAGCAAGATTTTCCCCAACAATGAGTTTGGCTATTGGAGCGTGAAGGTGTATCAGCCCCAACGCGATGAACAAGGCAACATCGTTCGGGACAAGAAAGGCAAGCCCGTGATGGATAAGAAGTCCAAGGACACGGAAATCATACCTTTCCGTTATGAGGGCGGTATAGATGGTTTTTTCGAAAACGAAATCAAGCCCTACGCACCTGACGCATGGATTGACCCGCAAAGCATCGAAGTGGGCTACGAGCTTTCGTTTACTAAATACTTCTACAAACCAAAAGAGCTGCGCACCATTGCTGAAATCTCAAAGGACATCCGTGATATTGAGCAGCGCACCGATGGCATGTTGAACGAAATACTTGGGTGAGCATGGAGCGGTATAGTAAATATAAAGAAAGCGGCGTGTCATGGGTTGGCCAAATTCCCGAGCAATGGGAAATCAAACAATTACGCTCTTTCTTATCCCTGTTTTCGGAAAAAGGACACGGCGATGCTCAATTATTATCTGTTACGAGGGAGCAGGGCGTTATAGTTCGTGACAAAGATGACAAGGACGAAAACCATAATTATGTCCCTGATGATCTGAGTGGATATAAATACATCGAAAAAGGCGATTTTGCCATCAATAAGATGAAAGCATGGCAAGGCTCATATGCTGTATCTTGCTTTGATGGCATTGTTAGTCCTGCATACTTCACTTGCAAGTTACGAGGAGTAGACAAAGAATTTTTCAGCAGAGCTATTCGCAGTAAAGCTTATGTCCCATTTTTTACACAATACTCAAAAGGAATTAGGGTTGGACAATGGGATTTAGACCCCAATGCCTTAAAGTCAATACCTTTCTTTCTTCCCCCACTTCCCGAGCAGCAAAAAATAGTCAGTTATCTTGAAAGCAAGACATCAAGTATTGATGCCTATGTTGCCGAGAAAGAGAAAGAACTTCAACTGCTTAACGAGCTAAAAGAGGCCGAAATAGCCAAAGTAGTAACACACGGATTGAATCCAAACTTAAAATTGAAAGACAGCGGTGTGTCTTTCATCGGTATGATACCTGAGCATTGGGAAGTAGAACCTTTTGGAAGGCACTTTACATTTGGTAAAGGATTGCCCATCACCAAAGCTGACTTGTTGCCAGAAGGTTTGGCAGTTATTAGTTATGGCCAAATCCATGCAAAAACAAATACTGGTGTTACAATGGATGAAAGTTTGGTACGACGAGTGTCACCTTCATATCTTGAATCTCATCCACAATGCTTGTTGCATCAAGATGATTTCGTTTTTGCCGACACGTCAGAAGATTTGGAAGGCTCTGGAAATTTTGCTTTCAACGATTATGAGGATGACATCTTTGCCGGCTATCATACTTTGGTAGCTAGACCAATCGACCTTCTTTGTCCAAAGTATTACGCTTATCTGTTCCAATCAACGAAATGGAAGAGCCAGGTACGCTCATTGGTCAACGGTGTTAAGGTCTACACAATAAGTAAACGTATTTTGAAAAACTCATATATCCTTATCCCCACCATAAAAGAGCAACAAGAGATAGTGGCCTATGCAGATGAAAAAACTGTCAAGGTTAATTCTCTCATTTCAGAATTAGTATCTGAGATAAACTACTTGAAAGAATACAAGCAACGCCTCATCGCCGACTGCGTGACGGGACAAGTGAACGTGCAAAATGTTAATAATAAAACAAATGTAATATGAGTAAAGTATTAGATTTCATAAATAATAAGGGAATACTTTATTGTACCATAGGTATGTTTATTTTGATGATTGCCTCCACTGTTTCTGATTTCTATGAAAAAAAAGGATTATTTCTGGCATTTGTCAATGACAAGGAAATGATTCCCCCTATAAATCGTAATATTTTAGTGTATATGGATAAGGATTCTACTGACCTATCAGAGATTGATGGTATCTTTCCTCTTATATTTAACCCCGCCAGATATGCCCTGTTAGATGTATCATTAAAATATACGATTGAAGCGGACTCAGCAAACATCAGCTATTCCAATGGCTATAGAATCGATAAAACATCTAATGGGGAAAGGGCAACAAATATAACTGATAAACTGTATGCGAAATCAGATTTGTCCAGTCCATTCAATCGTTTTGTAATGAAAGACAATGGACAAGCAAAAATTAATCTAAGAGCAACGTATCAAGGTGTCAAAGATCCTTTTGTTTATCAATCAAACATATATACAAAGAGAATAAACAAGAAAGAGAATTTATCACGAGAACGATCTGCTTTTATTGATGCGGACGTTTTCTTTAGTAAAAACAATGATATCGACAAAATTGATTTGTATATCCTTGATAATGATAGCATTGCTGTATTTGAGAATTTTACCAAGGATAGCGTGTATAAAAGATACTCGTATAATTATGGCCGCATGAGAGGTTATAAGTCAAGACAAAATACAGAATTATCATCTGGACTACAAGCCATAGATAAAGGTAATATGCCTTGGTATATGTATATCTTTGGAGGTCTATTAGGTATATTTTTTGCCTCAGGTGCTTTTTTCCTGGTCTATTTATTGATTATTATTTTGATTAACGATTTTCAAAAGAAAAAATCTGAGTTTAGATATGTGAATATAGTAGTCTTTACAGTTGGTTCATCAGTTTTATCGTGCATTGCTTTTTATTATTTAATGCAAGTCTTCTTTCCTGAGGTTATAAATCTTAATTGGCAGTTGATTGTATGTATATATGGAATAATTGGTACAATAATAATTGTTCGCTTGTTGATCGAAAAACTATTTAGAACAACTAAAAATCAATAGCTGTATTCATAATATGACTGAAACTTACTATCACTTCGTACATTATCTTTTGAATAATTATTACTATGCATACTGATACTTCTGAGAAGCAACTGGAAACCATCCTCGTCAATTACCTGCGTGACGTTCATCACTACGAACAGGGTGTTTCCGAAGACTATATCAAAGACTATGCGCTCGATACGGCGCGAGTGAAGCGCTTTTTGCTGGCCACCCAAAAGAATAAGGTGGAAAACACTGCCTGCTTCGCCAACGAGATTTCTGAAAGGAAATTCTTCACCGAACTCAACAAGCAGTTGGCTCAGCGTGGCGTCACCGATGTGCTACGCAAAGGTTTCCGCTTCATTTCGGAGCTTTTCGACATGTACTATCCGCTGCCGTCCGAACTGAATCCTACGGCTCAGAAAATGTATGAAAAGAACATCTTCTGCGTCACCCGCCAGCTCTTCTACAGCAAGGAAAACCAAAACAGCATCGATGTGATGGTTTCCTTGAACGGTATGCCGCTGATGACCTTGGAGCTGAAGAACCACTACACTGGCCAGACTGTGGAAAACGCCGTGAAGCAGTACCAGACCGACCGCGACCCTCGTGACCCGCTACTGGCTCCCAAGCGTTGCGCCGTACACATGGCTGTCGACGACGACGACATCAAAATGTGTACTTGGCTTAGTGGCAAAAACTCGTGGTTCCTGCCTTTCAATAAAGGCGTGAACGGCGGTGCAGGCAACCCCATAAATCCCAACGGCGTAAAAACCGCCTATCTTTGGGAAGAGGTGTTGGGAAAGCACTCACTTTCCGACATCATCGAGAACTATGCCCAGGTGGTGAAGAAACTCGACCCCAAAACCAACATCGAGAAACAGAGTGTGGTTTGGCCCCGCTACCATCAGCTCGACTGCGTTCGCAAGCTTCTCGCCGAGACCAAGGCGCACGGGGTAGGTCAACGTTTCTTGATCCAGCATTCTGCTGGCTCGGGCAAGTCCAACTCCATCACTTGGCTCGCTTATCAGCTTGTCGGCTTGCTCGACGGAACACAAGCCTTGCTCGATAGCGTCGTTGTCGTCACCGACCGCGTCAACCTCGACAACCAGATAAAGAACAACATCGTTGCTTTCAAGCGGCTGCAGAACTTGGTAGCATGGGCTGACAGTGCCGAGGCACTGCGCAACCACCTCAGCAGCGGCAAGAAAATCATCATCACCATCGTCCACAAGTTCCCCTACATACTGGAAGCCATCGGCGGTGAGCTGAAACACAAGCGTTTTGGCATCATCATCGACGAGGCTCACAGCAGTCAAAGCGGCTCACTCTCAGCCAAGATGAATATCGCGCTAAGCGGAAACGCTGGTGAGGATGAAATGGATTTGGAAGACCGCTTGACGGCCATCATCGAAGGCCGCAAGATGGTACCCAACGCCAACTACTACGCCTTCACCGCAACACCCAAGAATAAGACCCTTGAAATGTTCGGCACACCGTTCCAGCAGCCTACTGGAGAATTCGGACACAAGCCTTTCCACGAATACACCATGAAGCAAGCCATCGAAGAGGGCTTCATCATGGATGTGCTTGAGCACTACACCACATACACCAGCTTTTACAAGATTGTGAAGGCTGTCGAAGACGACCCGTTGTTTGACAAGAAAGAGGCACAGAAGAAACTCCGCGCTTTTGTCGAAGGCCAACCCGAGACCATTCAACAGAAAGCCAACATCATCGTTGAGCATTTCCACACGCAAGTCATCGACAAAGGCAAGGTCGGCGGTCAAGCCCGTGCAATGGTGGTCACAAGCAGCATCCTTCGCGCCATTGAGTTCTATTACGAGATTTCTCGCCTGCTCAAAGAGCGCAAGAGTCCCTACAAGGCCATCGTCGCCTTCTCAGGCTCGAAGAGCTATGGCGGCAAGGAAGTGACCGAAGCCGATGTCAACGGATTCCCCTCAAAAGACATCGAGGAGAATATGGAACACGACCCATACCGCATCCTCGTGGTGGCCGACAAGTTCCAAACCGGCTACGACCAACCTCTTTTGCACACCATGTATGTAGATAAGATCTTGACCGATGTGAAGGCCGTTCAGACGCTTTCGCGCCTGAACCGCTGCCACCCAAAGAAACGCGACACCTTCGTCCTCGATTTCGCCAACGAAGCGGAGGACATTCAGGCTGCTTTCCAGCGTTTCTATAAGACCACCATCCTTTCACGTGAGACCGACCCCAACAAGCTCAACGACTTGCTGACGCAGATAGAGGAAGCCAACATCTACACCGAAGAAGAGGTGCATCTGCTGAACGAAAAGTATTGGGGTGGTGCAACGCGTGAAGAAATAGACCCAATAGTGAATGAGGCCGTAGAGCGTTTCAAGCAGCTGGACGACAACGGTAAGATTATCTGCAAGAGCAGTATGCGTGGCTTCCTGCGTACCTATCCCTTCATTGCTGCGGTAATGCCTTACAAGAGTCTTGAATGGGAAATGCTTGAAACCTATTTCTCACTCCTCATCCACAAACTGCCAGTCCTGAAGGGAGAAGATTTCACCGAAGGCCTTATTGAGGCAATCGACTTCGATAAATACCGCTTGATTAAAAACGAGGAGAAAAAGATACAGCTGGAGAACCAGGACACCGAGATAGATCCTATCCCTGTTGGCAAAACCCAGGGCAATAAAGAGCCTGAGCTTGCAAAACTCAGTGACATCCTTGATGAATGGAACAACCTGCACTTCTCTAACATGGAGAAAGCGAAGGAGCAGCTGGAAGAGCTGCCTCAGCGTTTACAGGCCGATGCCACCTTCATCAATGCTGCCCGCAACAGCAACCGCGAGACCGCAATGCAGCAATGCGCTGCATCCTTGATGATGATTGTGGCCGGCATGTTGAACGAAAACACCGAGTTCTGCCGCTACTATCTTGACAACCCCGACTTCATGAACGCCATCAACCTGCGTGTCTTCGATACCGTCTACAGCCGTTTAGGTTCAAGCCCCTCGGTTGCAAGCGACACTCCCATCAGCTATGGTTACACTCCCAGCAGTAATGTCCCTATGGCAGCAGAAAATCCTCCTAGCTAACAATTAAACAATGATTACAACAGTAATTATCTAATCAAAAATAAATACTCATGGACGAAAACGAAAACATTGAACCCGTCATCACTTATAAAGAGATGTTTGATTTAGCCCTTGGTGAAACCATTGAACCTGTTACTAATGAAAAACAATTGAATGACATCTTACACAGTGAAAGCTTTGAATTGACAATTCGTGCTTTAGGTGACAGAAATCCTTATTTTGCACGTCACGTTTTTAGGCACCATGATATAATGACCATAATTCATAAGTTTTGTGAAATAACCAACCATGTAGAAAAAACCTTTGAGTCACACATCAGGGAAATGTATGATGTATCCCTTGAAGAGTACGAAAAACTCTTTGGTGAAAGCATCGATGTTGCTAAAATGGAATACTATGGTGACTATCTCATAGAAGAAGAGCCTCTGCCGATTAGCTATGATGTTATTATCGATGTATTGAATGACTCAAATATCAAAATAACACCTGAACAAGACGAGAAACTTCAAAAGCAATTAAGTCCCTTCACTGATGAGGAGTGTGAGGACCTCATCAAGCGTTGCCGTCAGGCTCCAGAAGTATTTGGCTGGTGCAATAGGGAAGGTGAACCGTTGTGTAAATCATAACCCCCAAAAAACATAACCAATTATAATACTTTTCTAACGAATTGGTATGGCTGAAAAGTTTGAAGTGCAAAAAGAATTATTGATAAAATCAATATTGGAACAGTATTCACAAAACAACGTGAATATTCAATACTCGTCTCTATGGGCTGCAAAATATGGTAAAAGCAGACTGATTTGGCCAATTCGTATTATATCTAGTTTGTTGGCTATTACCCCAATTGTGCTTGAAATCTTGAGAAGCTATGAGGTGATTGACAATTCCAGTCGAAGCGTTATGTGGATTATTGTTATTTGTATGAGTATCGCTGCATTAATGTTGCTGATAAATCCTGATTGGATGGAATCGGTGTTGTCGATGAAAAGAAAAAAAGCAAATGAACTATTAGATTTGAATAAAAGGTTGCAATTGTACGAATACAAATTAGAAGGACTTTACAATGATACACTTGCATCAAAAACTAATATCAGTGCATTGAAAAATAGGTTTGATGCCTTACGTAGTGAGTATATAAATGATGTGAATTTACATGACGAGTTAACTGGAGAAATAGACAAAATGTTAGAGGAAGAAGCAAAAAAGAAAACAAAAGAAATTATGGATATTAAACAACTAGTAATATATGAGTGAAAAACAGCAACAAAACAACCCTAAAGTGAAGATTGAAGAGGGGAAAATCACACCTCCTCCTGTTCAAAGACCAAGAGTAGATAAACCTAAATCAAAGTAATGGAAAAAGCAGTTTACAAATCAGACCCTAAGAAATCTCAGGCTGGTAAAATAACACCTCCATCAGTGTTTCGCCCAATTGATACAACAGAGAAATCAGACACTCCTGAAAAACCTGAAAAAGGGAAAGAATAGTTTTATAGAAGAATATAATGACATGAACAGAATCATTCTCATAGGAAATGGCTTCGATTTAGCGCATGGCTTGAAGACGAGCTATGCTGATTTCATTGATTGGTATTGGGACAAAAGAATATTTGATCTTCATGATAATTATTCAAAAGTGTCTAAAGACATATTATGTACTATTACATCATTGTCTGATAACACATGGCAGTACTTTTATTGGCTCAATCAAAGTGTGTTGCATTCTACTCCAGGCAAAGAAGTTATTAAACAGCTTTTGGCTGATAAGGCAAATTATCAAATTACGAAGTCTGACTTTTTTTCAATGATTTCAAGCTCTGATCCTCAGTGGTCAAATATTGAGAACACATATTATCGTCTTCTATTTCCATTTGTTGGCAATAGTTTTTCCCCTTATTATAACAAGTCAAAAGAGTTAAATGAAGAGTTGGCTTATGTTCGGACTTTGTTGATTGAGTATTTGAAAACGGTACAAGAGAATTGTATTAGTGATGAAATTGTCTATCTAGATATAATAGAAAAGCTATATGCGCCTTTTAAACCAAGAGATATTTCAATTGGTGCAAAGCTTGAATGGAAGAGGTTTGTAGATGAGAGATTTAAATTTGATTCAAATATAAGATGGGATGATGTTTCGGATTGGGATGAATTGTTAGAAGCATTTGATTTAAAAGATAGAAAACAAAGTAAACAAGAAATTGAACAGTTTATCAAATCATATCAGGAGCAAGTAGGGTATATGGGAACAGAATCAATCGTGAAGCATGAATTTCCTGAGCATTTCTTGTTGCCAAATAGGATTATGCTTTTGAATTTTAATTATACCAATACGGCTGATTTATATTTGCGCAAAAACGAAAGGTTTGTGATAAACCATATTCATGGCAATTTGAACGAACCAGATAGCGTGATTTTTGGTTATGGGGACGAATTAGATGAGAATTATAAAAAGATTTTAGAGAAAAACGATAATGAGTATTTACGCAATATCAAGTCTGTCAAATATTTAGAATCGTCCAATTACCGTAACTTGCTTGAGTTTATGGAATCTTCACCGTATCAGATTTTCATTATGGGCCATTCATGTGGCAATTCTGACAGAACCTTGCTCAATACTTTATTTGAACATAGGAATTGTGTCTCCATCAAACCGTTTTATCACAAATGGGGTGACGGCACCGACAATTATATGGAATTGGTTCAAAACATTTCTCGAAACTTCACGGATATGAAATTGATGCGCGATAGAGTAGTAAATAAAACCTTTTGCGAAACGATTTAATTGTATATCTTTGCCACAAAATTAAAATAGAGTTATAATGATCAAAACTATTCAAATTGATACAATTGATGATATTCAAAGACTGCTCAAAAATTATGAGAATCAAAAAGATATCAAAAGGTTTAGATCAAACTATTTGTATAGGGGACTGCCTAATTCGGATTATAAATTGGAAACCAGCCTAGCGAGGAATTGTAAGGGAAAAAAGTATGATTTGGAGGGGCCTCTGCTGCGTAATTTTTCAAAATATGCCTTGGCAGAGAAGGGGATGAGTAATGAATCTGTCTGGTACCAGTTATCTATTGCACAGCATCATGGATTGCCAACCAGATTGCTAGATTGGACATATTCTCCTCTTATAGCACTTAATTTTGCAGTTTCAGAATCCAACTTTGAAATGCTCCCAAAGCATGATTGTGTCATTTGGGCAATTAATATCAATGAGTTGAATGATCTTCTTCCTACTCGATACAGTGATAAATTGAAGGAACAAAATGCTTATTTCTTTACAATTGATATGCTTAAGGATGTAGAAACTTTAGATCAATATGACAAAGACATGGAAGGTAAAGGAGCCCATAGTGCCATGGTACTTTTGGAACCACCCTCAATTGATCAAAGAATCATTAATCAGTATTCATACTTCTCGATTATTCCTAAAGATATGGAAGACATTGAAGATTTTTTAGATAAAAACACCAATTTTACTAGAAAATATATCATCAATAAGAGTATTCGTTGGGAAATTAGAGACTTTCTTGACATTCTGAATCTCAATGAAAGAATCATATTTCCAGGTTTGGACGGCGTTGCAGCATGGCTAAAGCGACACTATTATGTTAAATAGGGTGCTGTGACGACCTTAATTTTATAAGGTGAGCTTTGGTCTGAAGTCATACAAATGAACTCTTCCCACTTAGAAGAACACCTTCTGTTTTCATGATATGCCCACAGTCCTTCTCATTTATCTTCTATTTATCAACCTCATAGGCCTCATCCTCTATGCCTTAGACAAGGCCAAATCAAAGCGCAAAAGAAGCCGCCGCATCCCGGAGCGCACGCTGCTGTGGGTGGCTCGTTTAGGTGGGGGAGTGGGTTGCTGGCTCGGCATGATGCTCTTCCGACATAAGACCAAGCACAACCGTTTCATGATTCTCGTGCCGTTGTGGACGGTACTATGGGCTGCCGCTTTGGCACTGCTGTCAAGGTTGGGGTAAGGTGTGTCGAGTTCATCGGCGGCTTGAGACAGCTCTCGCAGGGTAAGTGTCGTTGGCCGCCGCTGGTCACACTTTATCTGGATCGCTTCTTCCGTGAAGGTGTAGGGTGCGGTAGCCGAGCCCCGTAGGGGCGATAGGATGTAAAGCAGGTTTTGGAGCGAAGCGTAACTCCTGCGTGTAAAGTAAACCGCAGCCAAAGATGCCTGCCATTGCACCTGTCCACGCTGGCATGACATGGCTGCTGTACTCACCCGCACCCTAATGCAATATCCCCCAAAACAATTAATGATAATTCGTGGTACATTAACGGTAATTCGTGTAAAACAGCCAACTAATGACAATTCGTTGTAGTAGAATTTTCTCCATCCCTTTGCAGGTTTGTGGAAAAGTTGTAATTTTGCGGTGTCGTTCTGGAAGGGAGTGTCTTTCAGGTAAAATCGGCAATGAGTGCAGTCCTGTCGATTATCGGACGAATAGCCCAGTTTCATCTGGGCTTTTTTCGTAAGTCAAAAGCTGAAAGGAGAAATGTTTTTTCTTTCCCATT
>JAEEGL012053631.1_pt1 | contig 11893 bp, 6 predicted proteins | sample 9134231 | NCBI WGS metagenome assembly JAEEGL01 (sample SAMN16246548, study PRJNA631951) | gut metagenome | biome: gut microbiome; feature: rumen; material: fiber-attached | host: Bos | place: Iran: Karaj | collected 2018-10 | reverse complement strand
ACCTCCCTTTAATAATCTTGCTTCACCGTAGTGGCAGATTTCCCGAATTTAATCGGTGGCTGCTCGAATGGTTCAGGGCTTACGCCTTTATGTTGATACATAAGAACGACGCAAATATACAACCAAATCCTCCCGTTGTCAATAGCAATTATCATCTTTCTTCTTTCTCTCGCGTAACGATAGCGTTGCGACTTTGCAGGCGAGCGTTAAGAAAATCTTTGAACGGAGCGTTAAGAACTCTCGGCTTGGCGGCGTTGGCTTGTGGGAGGAGCCATCCCCGAGAGTTTAGCGGAGAGAGAAGATTTTTAGCGAGAATGCAGCGTCGCCGGCGTTCTTTGGTTACTTTCTGTCGCTGTAGACAGAAAGTAACAGAAAAAATGGGCTATAAAAATACACAACGCGTTGGTGCCTTGTAACGATACCCTGTGTTATACGATAGTGCAGCACTTCAACGCCTTTAGCGGAACGCAGTTGATTTTTAGCCGAGCGGGTCCGTCTTGAACTTTTTGGTTACTTTTTCTTTCAAGAGAAAAAGTAACAGAAAGGAGAAATGTTTTTATTTTGTAGAGACGTAGCGCGCTACGTCTCTACAGCACGTCCCCCGAAAAATTTGGTCTAATTTCGCATTATTTTTTTATCTTGCACCCGTTTTCGTAGAGACGCCACAATGTGACGTCTCTACAAACAATAGACGATGAATCTACCAGTAGAGACGATGTGCACATCGTCTCTACATAAAAAACAAAATAAACAAATATGAAAAAATTATCTACCTTATTCATTCTCATGGCAATGGCGCTTGCCACATTTGCCGACCCCGACTCCTTTACCGTTTCAGTTTCGGGTGGAAACGTGTTCACTATTTCGCGTACCGACGCTTCGGCGGCGAGCTGGGTGGAATACTACACGCAGAGCGGTAGCGCCGTGGCGGGCATTCACTACGAGGATGTTGCTGGACGGCTTGAATTTGCAAAAGGCGAATCTTCCAAACTTGTTACCGTGCCGCTTTATTCTGTTGCTTCCATTGATAAATACAACCTCCAGTCTGGCATCTCGCGGCTGTTCTATTTCTGCATTCACAACAACTCTATGGCCAACACGCCTCGCTCCACCGGCTCGTGGAACGACGCTACGATTATTTCGGCAAGCGATATTTCTGCTACTCGAAAACAGAAAATTGTTGATGACTTAGAAATAAGTGGAAGTAACCTGAGTAAACCCAATAGCAAGGAATATAAGTGCAGTTCTGCCATAGGCGACGTATTTTCTAGTGTTACAAATGAATATTATGCCCTTTCTGGTCAAACACTTTCACTCGATTTTAATGTGCAATTGACGTATGATATTAGTAGCGACAATTATTCTAAGTTGCAAGGCGTTGGCGTTACCTTGGATGGTTATTCAAGTGAAATAGCTTCAGTAAAATATACTGGCGGTGCATATACTCCTTATTCTTGGGACCAAACATACACACCTTCGGGATCACGACAAAATCTGTGTAATAATACTTTTAGCAACAGTTGGCATACTGGTGATACTAAAACATGCTCATTTCCAAACGAAAATTCTAAATTAAATCCTGATTATCAAACGCATTATTCCAATGGATGGTTTGTTGATATGGACCCGACAAAGCATGTGGGATTTATAATAACGACGCAACATGCTAAATTATCAAATATTGTGGCAAATGTAAGGATAGAAGACAAAGCAGCTCCTATAATTACAGGAGTTTCGGCGAACGTCAACCGTATTTACACCAGCGGCGAACGCCTCTATGTGGCTGTCCACTTCAATGAACCTGTTACGGGCAACGTTTCCGGCGCATCGGTCAGCATCGGCTCGCGGTCGTTCTCGTTCAACTATGCCTGTGGTCTCAACACCAACACGCTGGTGTTCTACTCCGACCTCACAACCACGGCGGCTTCGGGCATCACGGGAACTGTGAAGGTCACGGGCATCAACGGCACCGTTACCGACGCCTGCGGCAATGCCGCCTCGGTTTCGTCAATCTCGGCCAACAATTCCGTGCCTAACTTCAGAATGTATCCCACCTACGCCGTTTCGCTCAATCCAAACGGCGGTACCATAATCGACGGCAATTTCGGCCGCTACACCTATTCGGTGGGCGCCACGCTGCCTACCAACATCGAAAAGACCGGCCACAACTTCGAGGGCTGGTATGCCAGCGAATCCCTCACGGGAAGCCCCGTGACGGAAATCTATCCCACCGATATGGGCAACAAGACTTTCTATGCAAAATGGAGCCCGAAAAATTTCAAGGTGACGCTCGTGGGCAACGGTGCGGAACTTTCGTCGGACATCGACGTCACAACGCACGTCTATGGCACCGCCCTGCAGCTCCCCGTGCTTGAAAAGCCCGGCTACACGTTCTACGGCTGGTACCCCAACGCCGAACTCACGGGCGACCCCGTCTATTCCATCGGCGCCACCGATATGGGCGACAAGACTTTCTACGCAAAATGGACCACAAACACGTACTACATAGCATACAATCCCGCTGGTGCCGACGATTCCGAGGCGATGTCTAACAGTGCCTGCACCTACGATGCCGAGTCGCCGCTTGCTGCGAACACCTACACCCGCACGGGTTACGAATTCCTCGGCTGGGCTACGGCCGCACAGGCGTCGTCAATCACCTACACCGACGGTCAGAGCGTGAAGAACCTCACCGACGTGAACAACGAGGTGGTGGAACTCTTTGCCGTGTGGAAACCTAACACCTACACCGTAACATTCAGCCAAGGTGAGCCGACCACGCTCGGCACGGCTTCAATCGAGGCGACCTACGACGCACCGTTGCAGGTCGTTATCTGTCCCGACAGCGTTGGATACGCCTTCGGCGGATATTTCACCGAGGAGAACGGAGGCGGCGTGCAGTATTACACGTATGAGGGAAAATCGGCTGTGGCACGCTATAAAAACACGTTCGACATTACGCTCTACGCCTTCTGGACTGTCCGCGACTATGTGATTTCGTTCAACAACAACGGCGGAACCATCACCACCGACGACTACGCCACTTCGTACCACTACGGCACCGAAGTCACGCTTCCCGCCATCGAGAAGGACGGCTGTACCTTCGGCGGCTGGTTCGCCAACGTGAACTGCACAGGCACGGCTGTTACAAAAATCGCCTCGTCGGAATACGGCGACAAGACATTTTATGCAAAATGGAACCCCATAACGTATAATATTACGCTCCACGAAAACGGCGGAACCATCATTACTGGTAATGTGGCGAACTACACTTTCGGCGTGGGTACTGTTCTTCCGTCGTACTCCAATATGGAACGCGACGGCCACATGTTCGCCGGCTGGTACGACAACGCACTATGCGAGGGCGACGCGGTGAGCATGGTTTCCGTGGCAGATTTCGGCGACAAGGAATTTTGGGCAAAATGGGAGGAAAACGGTTACTTTGTGACCTTGCACACCAACGGTGGCACAATCAATAGTGGCAACGTGGTGCTGTATAAATACGGCAAACGCACGGAGCTTCCTTCAAATGTGACAAAGACTGGCTACGACTTTGCCGGCTGGTACGACAATTCAAGTTTCATCGGCTCGGCGTTCACCGAAATCACCGACACCGACTTGGGTGACAAGCAGTTCTGGGCTCGCTGGAAGGAACAAGATTATCCAATCACGTTCCACACTAACGGCGGTACTATAAACAACGTGGTGGTTGAGTCCTACACCTACACCGTGGGCGTGGTTCTTCCAGCCGACGTTACGCAACGTGGCTATCTGTTCCGTGGTTGGTACGACAACGAACAACGCACGGGCAACCCCGTCACGCTTATTTCCACAACCGAATTTGGCGAACGCGAATTTTGGGCCGACTGGAGCGTGGTTGACTACGACATCACGCTCAACTACAACGGCGGCACCATTGGCGACGACGACGTTCCCGCCACCTACCGCATAGGCAGCGAAATCACACTGCCTGTTCCTACACGCGAGGGCTACACCTTCGGCGGCTGGTACACCAATTCGGCGTATGTAGGCGAAGCCGTGCAGGCAATTTCGTCAACCGAAATCGGCAACAAGGAATTTTGGGCAAAATGGAATGTGAACTCATACACCGTCACACTCGAAGCGAATGGCGGAACCATCAACTCGGGCAACGTGGCGAACTACACCTACGGCTACGGCATTCCGCTCCCGTCCGACGTGACCAGGACCGGCTACACCTTCGATGGCTGGTACGCCGACAAGGACTGCGCAACGGCACGCGTCACACGCATTTCCGAGTCGAAGACGGGAAATCTCACCTTTTATGCTAACTGGAACGTGAATTCATACATAGTAACTCTCGAAACCAACGGTGGCGTTATCAATTCTGGCAATGTAGAACGATACACCTACGGCAAAGGAGCAACCTTGCCTACAAATGTTACGAGAGACGGCTACACGTTCGGCGGCTGGTACACCAATTCGTCATATCTCGGTTCGGCCGTTCAATCTATTTCTTCAACCGAAATCGGCGAGAAGGCCTTCTATGCAAATTGGCTTGTTAATTCATATTCAATCACGCTTGAACCAAACGGTGGAACAATCAACAATGGAAATGTGAAAAACTACATCTACGGCACGACCGTAATTCTTCCAAGCGATGTGACAAAAACAGGTTTCACCTTCGACGGCTGGTACGACAATGCCGAATTTGAAGGCGAACGCGTTGCAATGATTTCGTCTGTCGAACTCGGTAATAAAGCATTTTATGCAAATTGGATTGTAAACACTTATAACATAACTCTTGTAACCAACGAAGGCACAATTGCCGAAGGACAAAATATAGAACGTTACGAATACGGCAAAGGCGCAACCTTGCCGACCGACGTTACCAAAGAGGGCTACACATTTGCTGGCTGGTACAGCAATTCGTCGTATATCGGTTCAACCATATTGTCAATCTTGTCGGGCGAAACAGGCGACAAGACGTTCTACGCCAAATGGACTATCAACGAGTACAAAGTTTCCGTTGATTACAACAAGATTATGGGAACCGTCGCAGGCGAGGGTTATGTTGAATACAAATCGACTGCGACGCTGAAGGCAGTTGCCAACGAGGGCTACGAGTTCATCGGCTGGAACGACGGAGATCTGAAAGACGAGAGAATACAGTTTACGGTGACGAAAGACACGACATTGGTTGCCAACTTCAAGGAGAAAGAGAAAGTTCAAATCAGTGGCGTTCTCGAAATCCCAACGCTAAAAACTGAAAGAGAATCTGCTCCAATTGACCTTGCAGGCTTGTTCACGACGACCGAAGGCGGCGAAGTGACCTATTCAGCCACAAGTTCCGCTCCAAACGTGGTAGCGGCAACGGTGAGCGATGGCAAACTGTTCCTGACTGTGTATGAATACGAAGGTTCAGCAGATATTACGGTGACGGCAACCTTGCCGAACGGCGAGAAGAACTCGGTGAAGGCAACTGCAAACGTTGTTTTGGCTTGCAACATTCAAGTTGAGGAAACAATTACAAACGTGTCTTGCTTCGGCGAAAGCGACGGCGAAATCGCCCTGAAGGTGACGAACGCGGCTGAACCATACACAACGAAATGGGAAAACGAAACTTCGGTGGAAGACACGATTCGCAACATAGTTGCTGGTAACTATTCAGTCGTAATAACCGATAACGAAAATTGTGTTTACAACAAAACATTCACGGTTTCTCAACCAGAAGAAATGAAGATGTCGGCAAAAATCAAAAATCCTACTTGCTCCAACGCCGACGGCTCAATCGCAATTACTTTGACAGGTGCCGAAAATGCTTCATTTGCTTGGAGCAACGAGGCAACTACGCAAAACGTTGCCAACCTTGCAGAAGGCGACTATTCCGTTGTGATAACCAACGCCGAAACTGGCTGTCAGATCGGCGACAACTTTACGTTGGTGGAACCGGAAACCCCTGTCGTTACAGTCTCTAATATCATTTCTACTGCCTGCAACGAAAAGAGCGGAGCGGTAATCATCAGCGGTGACGATAACCTTATCTATCATTGGAACAATGGCCGTTCAAGCAAGAATTTGATGAACGTCAGTGCAGGCGACTACACTCTGGTTGTGACCGACGAGAACAATTGTACTGCAACATTGGACGTAACCGTTCCTTCAATTCCGTTGAAACAGCCCGAAATCGCCCTCGTGACCGTGAGCGAACAAACGGGCAAGAACTTGGTGGTTTGGTTGAAGGAAAACACCGATTTGATTGATTTCTACACCATCTATCGTGAATCCGAAAGGAAAGACGTGTTTGAGGAAATAGCTCAAGTAAAATATTCAGAATTAAGTGTTTACGAAGATGAGGAAGCCGACCCGAACATTCAGCCGTGGCGATACAAGATTTCCGCAACCGACGTGTGCGGCGAGGAAACCGAGATGAGCGAGCATCACACGACGATGCACATCGCCAAAGTTGCCGGTGCCGACACCGAGGAAAACAAAAATCAGACAAACCTGATTTGGAACGCATACGAAGGTATTGATTACGAGTCGTTTATAGTGATGTGCAAACACAAAGAAAACGGCAAAATCCTTGTCGATACCTTGGCTACGCTTTCGGCAAACTTCACGTCATACACTGTCGATACGGCAATCAACAACGTGATTTCATACTACGTCGGCGTAAAACTGCCCGAAGTGGTAAATCCGAAAACCCAATTCCTGAAAGCCGAATCGGGACCGTTTGTTCTTGCTATTTCCAACATTGCAGAAGTTGAAACCGTCGAAGATGTTGCCATTCGTACGATTGCAGAATCCAACGCGAATGTCTATTCTGTCGGTCACACTATTTATGTAAAAAATGCCGCTGGTGCCGAAGCAACAATTTACGACATCAACGGACAAAAAATAACTTCAGCCCAAGACCTCGACGAATATGCATTCTCAGTAAAACTTGACGGAGTGTATATCGTGACGGTTGGCAAACAAATAGTTAAAATTATTGTGGAATAATCCCTTGTAGAGACGATGTGTACATCGTCTCTACAACAAAATGTATATTCGAATGAGGTTTGTTCCAAAACATTTCCTACATTTGTACATATATTAAAAATTTAAAACTATGGTAACATTTCTTATTGCTGTCTGCATTCTTGCATTCTTTGTCCTTACTGGAAGTCTTAAAATCGTGCCTCAACGCGAGGCGTATATTGTTGAACGTCTTGGTAAATATCACCAAACACTTCTGGCTGGTTTCCACATTATTATCCCGTTCATCGACCGTGTGGCATACAAACATTCGTTGAAAGAACAGGCTATCGATGTGCCTTCGCAGACGTGTATCACCCGCGATAACATTTCCGTTGAGGTTGACGGTATTATGTATCTTCAGGTGATGGATCCAAAAAATGCTTCGTATGGTATTGATAATTATGCATTTGCATCAATTCAATTGGCACAAACCACTATGCGTAGTGTGATTGGTAAATTGGAACTCGACAAAACATTTGAGGAACGTGATTCTATTAATTCTGTAATCGTTTCTGCTGTTGACAAGGCAAGCGATTCGTGGGGAATCAAAATCACCCGTTACGAAGTAAAGAACATTACGCCTCCGCAAAGCATTAAGGACGCGATGGAAAAACAAATGCGTGCCGAACGTGAAAAACGTGCCATCATTGCGGAATCTGAAGGTGCAAAACAAGCGAAAATCAACGCGGCAGAGGCTGCCCGTCAGGAATTGATTGCAAAATCCGAAGGTGAGATGCAGGCAAAAATCAACGTGGCAAATGCTGATAAACAAGAGTTGATTGCCCGTTCCGAAGGTGAACAGCAACGTCGTGTGAACGAAGCCGCAGGTAAGGCGAGCGAAATTGAACAAATTGCCCGTGCAACCGCAACAGGTCTCCGCGAAATTGCAGCTGCAATCGGTTCCGAGAATGGTACTGAGGCGGTGAATTTGCGTATTGCCGAACAATATTTGAATGAATTTGGCAAATTGGCAAAGGAAAACAACACGATGATTATCCCGCAAAATATGACGGACGTAAGCAGCGTGCTTGCTACTGCAATGTCGGTAATTGAAAATTCAAAGAAGAAATAATCCTTATTTTTGAAAAATAGGTAAGGACGGAAGTGATTCCGTCCTTTTTTTTGTCGTTACAATCTGAGATTTATGGCTTCAGACCATCGTTTGTAGGCATCTTGATACGCAGCTGAATTTTCCACATCGGGTTCGATGACTGCAATTTTTTGTAGCGATGCAAATGCTTCTTCGGCGTTTGTATAGAAGCCTAATCCGATTCCAGCTCCGCGGGCTGCACCTACCGAACCATCGGTGTTGTAGAGTTCTATTGTCGCTCCCGAAATGCTTGCCAACGTGCTTCGGAAAATCGGGCTTAAAAACATATTTGCCTTGCCTGCACGAATTACCGACGGATTGATGCCGATGGTTTTCATTATCTCCATTCCGTAGTGAAACGAAAACGCAATTCCTTCGTGCGTGGCACGGATGAGATGGCTTGTTGTGTGTTTCGTCAAACTGAGACCGACAACCGAAGCGTTTACATTTTTGTTTTGCAAAACTCGTTCTGCTCCGTTTCCGAACGGAAGCACCGAAAGTCCGTCGGAACCGATTGAAACAGTTTCCGCCATACGGTTCATTTCATCGTATGTTGTTGTAGGACAAATGTTTTTATGAATCCAAGAGTTCATTATGCCCGTTCCGTTGATACATAATAAAACCCCCAATCGATTTTGTTCCTTGGTGTAGTTTACATGAGCAAATGTATTTACGCGCGAAAGCGGGTCGTATTTGATTTCGTCGGTCACGCCATACACCACGCCCGATGTTCCTGCCGTTGTAGCAATTTCGCCTGGATTCAACACGTTGAGCGACAATGCGTTGTTGGGTTGGTCGCCGGCACGGTACGAGATGGTTATGTTGGTATGCAAACCCAACTCCTTTGCTGCCTGTTCGCTAATTTTACATTGTTTTCCAAACGTAGGTACAATGTCGGCGAGCAGAGAAGAAACTATGCCATAATGGTCGAGAAGCGACTGGGCTGGCTCACATTGTTTGAAATCCCACAAAATTCCTTCGGAAAGACCGCTGATGGTTGTCTGCACTTCGCCCGAAAGTTTCATCGCGATGTAGTCGCCAGGCAACATTATTTTGTGGATTTTCTCGTATGTTTCAGGTTCATTTTCCTTAATCCATCGTAGTTTCGACGCGGTAAAATTTCCCGGACTGTTCAGAAAATGCGAAAGGCAATGATCTTTTCCCATTGCGTTGAATGCAGAATCGCCAATGGTTGCCGCACGGCTGTCGCACCAGATGATGGCAGGACGAAGTACGTTTTTGTTTTTGTCAACACACACTAAACCGTGCATTTGGTATGAAATACCGATTGCGGATATTTCCTTAACGTTGATTTGTGCCGTGTTGAGCACTTCCGCCAAAGCCATTTTTAGGTTTTTCCACCATTCTTCGGGTTCTTGTTCCGCCCAGCCAATTTGTTTGGCAATAATGGGCATTTCTTGTTTGGGATAAAACGCTGAAGCAGTGCAATTTCCTGATTCAGCGTTGACTAACGAAACTTTTACCGAAGAACTTCCAATGTCAAAACCTAAAAAATACATCTTTCACACATTAATTATTGTACAATACAAATGTATGAAAAGTTATGGATTAATAATTCTCAATCACCACGACTTTGAAGATTAATTCATCGGTCATTGCGTCGGGTTCAAATCCATCCAAATCCTCCACAACGAAAACCACGGTTCCTTTTTCGTATTCAAAACGAGTGTTTTCACCAATAGTTATAGAATTGCCTTCGTCGTTTTGGAACGTGTAAGGATATACATACGGCATTAGATTCCAAGAACTTGCGTTTTTCTCAATGTCGTAGGTGAACCAAAGATAGCCTAACACGGCACCGTTTTTCATCACATTGTCGGTGATGTCGGGATTGTCGCATTCAGCGTAGAGATACGTTCTGCCATTGTCGTAGTGGCCAACTTGCCAATCCTTGCCTTGGATGGCGTATTCCCTTGTATAAACTTTTGCACCGTTGTAGTATTCCGAGATATACTCTTTTGTGATGTATTCTCTTTCACAACTTGTTGTCAAAAAGGCAGTTATAACGGCGATTGACGAGATTAAAATTGTACGAATCTGTTTCATAGCTCTAAAATTTTTTCTATAACCAATGCAAAAGTGATGCCATAAAAAGATGATTTACAGCGAAGCGTTGAAATATCCCAATTCAGGAGATTTCTTCATTAAATCGGCAAGAGTATAATTGTCGAAAAACGAGTTTATGGTTTGGTATAATTCTTTCCACATCGGTAGTGTTCTGCATATAGGTTCGCGTTCGCAGTATTTTGCGTCGCAACCCAAGCAGGCTACGGGAGCGAGCGTTCCTTCGGTAATGCGGAGAATTTCACCAATAGTGTAATCGTTAGGTGTTCTGTTGAGTTTGTAACCGCCGCCGCGTCCGTGAACGCCGTCGATTAAACCAGCTTTGGAAAGCGTTGTGGTAATGCTTTCGAGGTATTTTAGGGAAATGTCTTGTCGTTCGGAAATGTCTTTCAAGCGGATGTAATTTGACGAACCTTGTTCCGCCAAGTCTATCATCACTCTAATCGCATATCTGCCGCGTGTTGAAATCATCATTCTTAATTTTTAAAAATCATACAAAGATACGTAACTAATTACAAAACGCAAAAAAGAATCACCACAAGCTTTGCAGCGATTCTTTTTGCATTCAACAATTGAAACTGCCTGTTAGTCAGCGAATAATGGAGTGCTAAGATAACGGTCGCCAGTATCGGGAAGCAATACGACAATGTTTTTCCCTTTATTTTCGGGACGTTTTGCTACTTGCAAGGCTGCCCACACAGCCGCTCCCGACGAAATACCAACCAACACGCCTTCCTTGTGGCCAATTTCTTTCCCAGTGGCAAAGGCGTCTTCGTTTTGCACGGGAATAATTTCATCGTAGATTTTTGTGTCGAGTACATCGGGAACGAAGCCTGCGCCAATACCTTGGATTTTGTGGGCTCCAGCAACGCCCGTTGAAAGTACTGCTGATGTGGCTGGTTCAACGGCAATTACTTTTACGCTTGCTTTCTTTGATTTCAGATATTGGCCTACGCCTGTGATAGTTCCACCAGTTCCAACACCAGCAACGAAAATGTCAACAGCTCCGTCGGTATCCTCAAAAATTTCAGGTCCAGTGGTTTCAAAATGAGCTTTTGGATTGGCTGGATTTACGAATTGGCCTGGAATGAAGCTATTTGGAATAGAATCTGCTAATTCCTGTGCTTTTGCAATAGCACCTTTCATTCCTTTTGTGCCATCGGAAAGAACCAATTCCGCACCATAGGCTTTCATAAGTTGGCGGCGTTCCACACTCATCGTTTCTGGCATAGTGATGATGATTCGGTAGCCACGTGCAGCCGCAACGCTTGCAAGTCCAATACCAGTGTTTCCACTTGTCGGTTCAATAATCACCGAATCTTTCTTGAGTTTACCCGACTTTTCCGCTTCGTCAATCATTGCCTTTGCAATACGGTCTTTCACGCTGCCGGCAGGATTGAAATATTCCAATTTTGCATAAATCTTTGCTTCAAGATTATATGCTTGTTCAAGATGTGTGAGTTCCAATAGGGGAGTGTGTCCTATTAACTGATCTGCTGATTTAAATATCTGTGCCATAATTATTTAAGAGTTATTAGTTATGAAATATGAGTTATTTGTTTTTCTGTTATTGTATTGCTTGGAATCCAGTTTCCAGATCGGCGATAATATCATCAATATGTTCTGTTCCGATTGAAAGACGAATTGTACCTTGTGTAATTCCTTGGTCTGCAAGTTCTTCGTCACTTAATTGTGAATGAGTTGTTGAAGCAGGGT
>JAEEGL011722067.1_pt1 | contig 11893 bp, 11 predicted proteins | sample 9134231 | NCBI WGS metagenome assembly JAEEGL01 (sample SAMN16246548, study PRJNA631951) | gut metagenome | biome: gut microbiome; feature: rumen; material: fiber-attached | host: Bos | place: Iran: Karaj | collected 2018-10 | reverse complement strand
CGTCATTTTCTTGTAATAAGTTCATCTCTTTTGCGAGCGTGTGCGGTGTCTTCGAGGTGTTTTTCTTGTCGTACATTTCGAGGAACACTTCCTTACCGGCAGTAGAGGAGAGCTCTTTCTTTTCGACCATTTCGGATAACTCAACCAATTCAGATGCGGTTGCGAGCGCAAAGTCTTTGTCGAGATTTTCCTCAGCCAGCAAGATGCTGGAGAACCAGTGCGCAACCCGCGGGGCGAGTTTAATATCTTTGTCGCAAACCTCGCTGAGCCTTTGCGCCAAAATCGGATAATTCAAAATTGCTTCTTGTTCGCTCGGATCTAAGTTCAAAATGCCAAACTTTGAACGATATTCATCTGGCATCATTGGCATATTTGCTGCAACTTTATCAACATAGGATTGTTCGAGTACAATTGGCGGCACATCTGGCTCTGGCATGTAGCGATAATCCTGCGCCTCTTCCTTGCTGCGCTGCGAAGTGGTCTTACCAGTTGCGTCGCTCCAGCCACGCGTTTCCTGAATTACTTTCTCTCCCTTTTCGAGCAAAGCTTTCTGGCGCTTGAATTCATATTCTACCGCACGTTCAACGCTACGGAAGGAGTTCAAGTTCTTAATCTCTGCGCGCGTACCGAGTTTATCGGTGTCGGAAATCGAAATGTTTACATCGAAGCGCATGTTGCCTTGATAAAGATCACCATTCGTAACGCCGGCATACATCATTAAGCGATGCAACTCTTCGCAGTATAAGCGTGCTTGTGCGGCGGAATGAATGTCTGGCATCGAGACAATTTCGATGAGTGGCGTACCGGCACGGTTCAAGTCCACTAGGGAATAAGTACCGAAGTGCGTGAGCTTGCCGGCATCCTCTTCCATATGTGCATGCTCAATTTTCACAGTCGAACCATCCGGCAAATGAATTTCGCCAGCACCAATAATTGGCTTATACATTTGGGAAATCTGGTAGCCTTTTGGCAAATCTGGATAGTAGTAATGTTTGCGATCAAAACGGCTGACGAGATTAATCTTACAATTCATCGCGAGGCCGGCCTTTACGGCTTTCTCTACGGCTGCCTTGTTTAAAACTGGCAGCATGCCTGGAAGTGCGTAGTCGATTGGACTTACGCAAGAATTCGGCTCCTTGTCGACTGCGTCATTATCTACGGCGCTAAATAGTTTGGTCTTCGTATTGAGCTGCACGTGGCATTCAATACCGATAGTCATCTTATATTCGCTCATTATATTGCTCCTAAGTCCTTTAACGCCTGTTTATAAGTCTCTAACGCGTGCTGTGCTTGGCGGAATTCTGGCTTGAAATCAGTTTCGTGCGCAATCTGGTTGCGGAGTTTATGCGCATGCCACACGGCGTTTAGCTCAGTAAACTTTTCTTTGCCAACTTTCTTGAGGCGATCGCCCATTGTGCGACCTGGCACGCCCATTTCGCAGAGTGCCTTATCGAGTAACTTGTCGCCCTCGATAATCGTCATCGCATAGCTGGCCTCGTTTTCTTTCTTTAATGAATTCTCAATTTTGAGGTAAGCAACTTGGTAATCTTCTTTATTGAAGCTTGGTCCACGTTTTTTCGATAGGGAAATAACGACATATAGCAAGATACCCACCACGACCACCGCAATCAAGAAGGTGATGAGGGATCTGTCCATTACTTACTCTCCTCGATCGTCTTTGCGATGTTCAGCAGTACCTGGTCGCTTTTGCGTGGGCCAATCAACTGCACACCAATTGGTAAACCAGTCTTCGAAGCGCCAGCTGGTACGGCCATTGCTGGGAGGCCTGCCATGCTTGGCGGAACGCTCATGACATCTTCCATGTACATTTGAAGCGGATCATTCACTTTTTCGCCGAGCTTAAATGCTGGGGCTGGTGCCACGGCACAGAGCAGGGCATCGTATTTTTCAAACGCCTTGTTATAGGCATCAATCAACAACGTGCGGGCTTTTTGCGCCTTCAAATAGTATGCGTCAAAGAAGCCAGAGCTAAGCACGAAGTTGCCGATCATAATGCGGCGCTTGTTTTCTGGCATAAAGCCCTCATCGCGAGTCTTGCTATAAACACTATCGAGGTTAGTTACATCAGCCGCACGGTGACCATAACGAATACCGTCATAACGGCTCAAGTTCGAAGCTACTTCGGCTGGCTGAATAATGTAATAAATCGCCAAACCGTACTTTGCAATTGGCATTTCAATTTCTTCAACCTCAAAACCGGCTTTTTCGGCTTGCTTGGCGTAATCGAGTACGGTCTGTTTAACTTCTTCGTCAACGCCATCACCCAAGAATTCCTTGATAATACCAATCTTTTTCTTCTTTGGCTTGGCATCCTCGAGGTTCTGTGTCCAGAAATCATCAAGCGTGGTGGAATCTTTTGGATCCTTACCAGCGATAATGCCCATAATCATATCAGCGTCTTCAATCGTGTTCGCAAAACAGCCCATTACGTCAGTAGAGGAGGCCATTGCGACGACGCCATAGCGGCTAACGGTGCCGTAAGTTGGCTTAATGCCGACGACGCCGTTATAGCTAGCTGGCTGACGAATCGAGCCGCCCGTATCGGAGCCGAGTGCGAAAGGCACAATTCCGAGCGCTACCGCTACAGCGGAACCACCAGAAGAGCCACCCGCCACGCGACTCATGTCGTGCGAGTTAAGCGTTGGACCAAAATATGAGTTTTCCGTACTGGAACCGTGCGCATAAGCATCCAAGTTGGTACGACCAATCATGATTGCGCCTTCAGCTTCGAGCTTAGCAACAGCAGTTGAAGTTATTGGTGAAGGGAAGTTATCGAGCATGCGCGCAGCGGCAGTCGTGACGCCCTCACGGCTCAAATAGTTGTCCTTGAGCGCGTATGGTACGCCAGCTAAGCGGCCAACTTTTTCGCCCTTCGCAATCTTTTCATCAATCTCGCGTGCACGTTCGAGCGCATGCGATTCATTCATCGAAATAAAACAGTGATACTCCTCGTACTTTTTGGCTTTTTCTAGCGCTTCGCGGACGAGGTCGACGGCTTTGGTATTCTTATCTGCAATTTTCATAGAACTTTCGGCACCTTTATCTGATTATCTTCATTTTCGACCGTCAAATTCAGCAAATCCTCGCGATTCGCTTCGAATTCTTCAATTTCATCTTCGCGCCAAACATTTTGCATATCGAAACACTGGTAAGTTGGCTCGACGCCATCGGTATTAAGTTCGTCTAGCTGAGAGATGTAGCCGACGATGTTGTCGAGATCTTTCATGAGTGGCTCAATCTGTTCTTCGCTTAGGTGTATATTTGACAAATCTGCCAAATGTAAAACGTCTTCTCTTGTAATAGCCATAGACCAATTATAACAGAGATAACGCGCGAATTAAACTATATTTCAGACAACGGTTCAATATCTGCGCCAAGGCTCTTTAAGCGGTTCGCAAAATCTTCATAGCCACGCGCAATTGAATAGATGTTGCGTAGTACTGATTCACCTGGGGCAACTAACATTGCGAGCATGATTACGACCGCTGGACGTAGCGCTGGTGGCGCCATCATCTCAGCCGGACGCCAGTTGGTTGGGCCGGTCACGAAGATGCGGTGCGCATCCAAAAGTTCCACTTTTGCGTTCAAATTTGAAAGTTCCGTACTGTAAATTGCACGGTTCTCGAACACCCAGTCATGAATCATCGTGCGGCCTTCTGCCGTCGCCGCAATCAGCGAGAAGAATGGCAAACTATCGATGTTTAGACCAGGGAATGGCATCGGGTGAATCTTATCAATTGGCGCATGCAAGTCGGACTTTTTCAGCACCAAATCCACGAGGCGCGTGCGGCCATTTTCGGCGAGGTATTCATCGCTGACCTTCATCTTCTGCCCCATGCTGCGTAGTACTTCAAGCTCAACTTCCAAGAACTCAATCGGTACGCGTTTCACTTCAATTTCGGATTTCGTGGCGATGCCGGCTGCGATGAAACTCATTGCTTCAATCGGATCTTCGCCTGGAGCAAAGCTCACGTCCTTGCTAATTCTCTTCGCGCCATGTACGACCAGATTCGTCGTGCCCACGCCATCAATTTGTACGCCAAGTTTCTGCAGGTAGAAGCAGACATCTTGCACCATGTAGTTCGGGCTAGCGCCGACAATCGTCGTTTTACCCGGATAAAGCGCCGCTGCCATAATGGCGTTCTCTGTCACCGTGTCACCACGCTCAATTAACACGATTTTCTTATCTACCGGCTTAAAATCTTTTACTTTTGCTAGATAAAAACCAGACTCTTTCTTCGAATCAACCTCGAGGCCAAATTCTCTTAGTGCATGCAGATGTGGTTCAACCGTGCGCGAACCGAGTGAGCAGCCACCAGCGTATGGCAAGCGAAATTCTTTGTAATGATGGAGTAGTGGCCCCATGAACATGATAATTGAGCGGGTGCGACGTGCCGCCGTAATATTCAAGTTTTCAAGCTGCAAGCGTTTTGGTGGGGTAATGCGCAAATCGCGGTTATCGTTAATCCATTTGGTTTCCACGCCAATCGATTCCAATACCTCGATGATGCGATAGACTTCCTCAATATGCGCCAGATGAACTAAAGTGGTGCGTTTCTCATTTAACAGAGAAGCGCATAGAAGACCAACCGCGGCGTTCTTAGAAGTGTTTACGGTTACGGAACCATGGAGAGTCTTACCGCCACGAATTCTGTAACCAGAAGTACCACTGTCGCCAACCGTCACAATCTGAGTACGGAGTGCTCTTCCTATCTTAGAAATAATCTCGAGCGAGGCATTTTGTTTACCGTGCTCGATGCGGTTAATCGCGGACTGGCTAGTGCCAATTTTGGCCGCAAGTTCCGCCTGAGTCATATTTTGTCGGGAGCGCGCCATGGCGATCAGCTCACCGATTTCCACCATGTAATCTGCTTGCTTCATCATACTATAAATATATCACGATATGCATATTCAGCGCTGAATTCGGTCCCGGTGTTGTAAATATTACAAAAAATAGTGTTTGACAATTAACCACAAACGCTATATGTAGCGTTTGAAGCTTAAAAAAGTCTATCTATAAACGTTGTATTATTTACATTTTCTATTGAAAACCCCCATATATAGCGTTAACATTATTTCATCAAACACTAAATGTAGTGTTTAGGGACAGAAAAAACGCAATTGATTCAGAACGACGGAGGTAAAAATGTTCAAGTCAATCCGAAAGCGCGATGGAAAGGTCGTGTCTTTCAAACCAGAAAAAATCACTGAAGCTATCGCAAAAGCTGGCGCCGCAACTGGCGAATTCGGTCATGATCGTGCCGAAAACATTGCTGAAAAAGTTTTGCGCGTCGCTCAAGATAAAATTACTAGCCGCATCCCAACTGTCGAGCAAATCCAGGACATTGTCGAAGAGGTCCTCATGGAGTCCGCCTTTAAGAACACTGCCAAGGCTTATATTGAATACCGTGCTGAGCGTACTCGTGTCCGCGAGGCGAAGACTAAGCTCATGCAGACCTATAGCACCATTTCTCAGCTCGACGCCGAGGAAGATTCCGATGTTAAGCGTGGCAACGCTAACGTTGATGGTAACTCCGCCATGGGCAAGATGCTCCAGTTCGGCGCTGAGGGTTCCAAGGAATATGCTAAGATTTGCATCTTGAAGCCAGAATTTACTTGGGCTCACGATCACGGTGATATCCACATCCACGACTTGGACTTCTTAGCAACCGGCACGCTCACTTGCTGCCAAACCGACGTTCTTAAACTCTTTGAACGCGGCTTTAATACTGGCCATGGCTTCCTCCGCACCCCACAGTCTATCGGCACCGCTGCCGCTCTTGCCGCCATCATCCTCCAGGCCAACCAGAACGAACAGCACGGTGGTCAGTCCATTCCTTACTTTGACTACTGCTTGGCTCCATCTGTCAATAAAACCTTCCGCAAATCTCTCAAGGAAAACCTTGCTAAATACGAAGAATTCACTGGCAAGAATCTCAATATTACCATTAAGGACGACATCACTCTTGGCGACGATAAGAAGCTCAAGAAGGCTAAGGTCCCAGAAAAGGTCATCGAAGAAGCCCATAAAGATACCGAGCATCAGACGCTTCAGGCCATGGAGGGCTTTGTACATAACCTCAACACCATGCACAGCCGCGCTGGCGCACAGGTGCCATTTACCTCCATTAACTTCGGTACTGACACTACCCCAGAAGGCCGCCTCGTTTCCAAGATGCTTCTTGAAGCGACTATGAACGGTCTTGGCCATCATGAGACTCCAATCTTCCCAATCTCCATCTTCAAGGTTAAGGAAGGCATCAACTACAACCCAGGCGATCCAAACTATGACCTCTTCAAGCGTTCCATGGAAGTTTCTGCCAAGCGCCTCTTCCCGAACTTCACCTTCATTGATGCGCCTTACAACCTCCAGTATTACAAGCCAGGCCAGCCAGACACTGAAATCGCAACCATGGGCTGCCGCACGCGCGTCTTTGGTTCCTGTTTCCCAGAAACTGATGGACATGTCGCCGGTCGTGGCAACCTTAGCTTTACTTCGCTCAACCTTGTCCGCATCGGTATCAAGCACGGTATTTGTCTCGGTGAACGCAAAGAGCCAGACTGGGACGGCTTCTATCGCGAGCTCGACGAAAAACTTCAGCTCTGCGCCGATCAGCTTCTCCAACGCTTCGAGTTCCAGGCCAACCAGAAAGTTAAGAACTTCCCATTCCTCATGGGCCAGGGCAACTGGGTTGGCAGTGAAAAACTCAAACCAAATGATAAGCTTCGCGACGTCATCAAGCACGGTACGCTCTCTATCGGCTTCATTGGCCTTGCTGAGACGCTCGTCGCTATGATTGGCAAGCATCATGGTGAATCCGAAGAGGCTCAAGAGCTCGGTCTCGATATCGTCAGCCACATGCGTGAATTCTGCGATGATATGACCAAGAAGCGCCACCTCAACTATTCGCTCCTCGCGACCCCAGCTGAAGGTCTTTCTGGCCGCTTCACCCGCATGGACCGCAAGGAATACGGCACTATCAAGGGTGTAACTGACCGTGATTTCTATACCAACTCCTTCCATGTTCCGGTCTACTACCCAATTTCTGCCTTCGATAAAATCGATATTGAAGCCCCATACCACGCCCTCTGCAATGCTGGCCATATTACCTACATTGAGATGGACGGTGATCCTTCCGATAATATTGAAGCCTTCGAAGCAGTCATCCGCCACATGAAAGAGAAAGGCATCGGCTATGGTTCCGTCAACCACCCAGTTGATCGTGACCCAGTCTGTGGCTTCTCTGGTATCATCTCCGGTGATGTCTGCCCAAGCTGCGGTCGCCGCGAATGTGATGGCGAAGTTGGCTTTGAACGCCTTCGCCGCATCACCGGCTACCTCGTCGGTTCCCTTGAACGCTGGAACGATGGCAAGAAAGCCGAAGAAAAAGCCCGCGTTAAACACAATGTTTCCGTTGGTCAGTATGATGTCGATACTAAGTGCAAGCGTGAAGCCAAGAAAACTAAGCAGAAAGCTGCAGTAGGAAAGAAATAAAAATGCCAGCTAAGGGCGATTTAAATCCAAGCACCGTCGCCGACTCTAAAGGACGACGTAAAGTTAATCATTTATGTGAACCACAACTTGATGTTCCAGAGGGGTATATCCGCCTCTCTGGCGACCTCGAGCGCGATTCTATCGTCAACGGTCCTGGCCTCCGTGCCGTCCTCTGGGTACAAGGTTGCCGCCAGCAATGTCCTGGCTGTCAAAATCCAGAAACCTGGACCGAAGATCCAAACGTTGGCGCCACCGTCACGATTGAAAAAGTCAAAGAAGAACTCCGTGCCTTGAAGGGGCAGAGCGGTATCACCTTCTGTGGTGGCGAACCGCTCCTTCAGGCCAAAGCTCTCTGTGAAATCGCCAGGTTTTGCAAGAAAGAGCTCGGCTGGAACGTTTGGTCCTTCACTGGACTCGTCTATGAGACGCTTCCAGAAGAGGGTCCAGTTCGTGACCTCATCTGCGAGCTCGATGCGCTCATTGACGGTCCGTTTATTCAGTCTCAACGCGACTTAACGCTTAAATTCCGCGGTAGTCGCAACCAGCGCATTCTGCATCTGAAGAATGGCAAAATCATTTCGCAAGAATAAGAAAAACCACCCCGCAGGGTGGTTTTTTGATGATGAGATTCAGTTCAGTAGTTCGAGATAGAAAATTGCATCACGTGCATTGGTAAAAATCCGGCAGTACAGGTCGATGTCATCGGAAAAACCCTTCCATCTTGCAATGCCGAGTTGGCGAAGCAGACTGTCGTAATAGCCATCCAGATTCAGGATAATAATCTTTCCGTCAAACTGATGAGTTCGTGCCGCCTCAATTGCGGTCATAATCTCATCAATTGTGCCGATTCCACCCGGCAGGAAGACCATCACGTCCGCCAGCTTTATCATAGCGTCTTTCCTCTGGCCAACCGTGTCCAGTAGATAGGCGGTATGATACTCAATCTTTTGCAGGTCATCCTCGTACTCGGTCGCCAACGCCGCATAAACTTTGCAGTCCGGATTCTTTATCACCTCACGGTATGTAGCGCCCATCAGGCCGGAATTACATCCGCCGAACACGAAGCCGTAGCCTTTCTTGGCAATAAACTCGCCGATTGCCTCCGCCGCACAGTTGAAGCATTTTTCGTCCGTTTCTCGAGAGCTACCGCCCACAAAAACCAACATTGATAACTTCATCTCCTCTCAAGGTGCTATTTAGTCTGCTCGCTATTATGCTATAAACGCCCATCTAATGCAAGCATAAGCAATTTGAGTAATAAAAGTGCTCCGCCATGAAGGCGGAGCTAAGGGGGCGGGAATTATTATCCCTCATTCTTTTCCGTTTCCTGCGCTTCCTCAGCAGGCTCAGTGGTGTAGAGCTGAACTACGGATACATGGCAATGGTGGTCGAAGGCGGACGAATTGAACGCGTCACAGCAGAAATCTTCCGCTGTTTCGGGTGCTTCGACGATTTCAAACGCCTTTGCTTCATCGACGAAGCCGTAAGGTATTTGCGACAATACCTCGGCGACGCTGGGCTTGAATAACCCGTAGTATCCGTATCCGTGCAGACATTTGAACGCTCCTATCGGCTTCAGGACGATGCCAGAAGCGGCGATCTTTTCGCCGACATCTTCAGGCTCCCAGATGTAGGAACAGCCCCTGAGTTTGTCCAGCGGAAAATCTTTCAGCCAACACGGATCACCATCCTCATCTCTTCGAATCGGCCGAATGCGGCTGTAGAGCTCGAGCAGCTTTTCGTTGGAGATGCTTGGAAGCATTGCAGTAATTGGTAAACTGGTGGACACACATTTCACCTCCTAAAATTATTTCGCATCCATCTTTTATACTACATCACATTTCCACTAAAAAGTAAATAGAAAGCGATTGTCTAACTGGCGTGTTAAACTAAAAATATGGAGAACAACGCAGAACAACAGCCCGTCAAGCTGCCTAAAAATGCTTTTACGCCACCAAAAATCTGGCAGATTTACTTGCCGATTATCCTTATCGCCGCTTCATCTCCGATATTCTTATTGGCTACGAATCATGCCACTGGTGCGATATTCTACATACCGCTATTTTTTCCTTTAGCGATACTCGGTATGATAACTTCGCGCTCATTAGGGCTATCTCTTTCAAAAATGAATTATGACGCCATTAAACAGGGCAAAATCACTGTCGTTAGGCAAAAAATCGGACTATGCTACCTTGCCACGCTACTCTGCAGTATGCTAGTTCAAGTACTTTTGTATGGCAGTTTTCCGATTCAACAATGCTGGGCAACCTGCCAAGTTGTTTCGCCCCTCGAACAGGTCAGTATTAACTTAGTTGTTATCGGAATTCTACTAATCCCAGCTTTCATCGGCATCAACCACTACAAGAATTGGGTTATAAGATATAATTTACCAAAACCGGCCATATCAAATGAGCATCAAGATAATCGTTCGTAAAGATATTGAACTCGGCACCTGGCAAGGCCTCGGCAGCGCCATCACTGAGGCTACTGCCTATAATTTTTCCAAGCTCAGTAAAGAAAGGCAGAATAAGCTCATCGATGCTTTTTATGGCAAAAACGGCCTTGATTATCACCGGTGCCGCCTCAGTATCGGTAGCAACGATTTCTGTCTCGAGCCGTATCAATACACTCGCCGTGCGAGCCTCCGCGACTTCAATATCCTTCACGATAAGCGCTGGGTGCTGCGCATGCTTAAGAAGGCGCTCCAACAGAAAGATCTCCAGATTATCGCCAGCCCTTGGTCGCCGCCAGCCTGTCTCAAGACCACGCATCTCCAGCGTTTCGGCGGTCACCTCAAACCATGGCGCTACCGCACTTATGCCCGCTACATCCGTAAATGGCTTGACGCTTACGGGGAAGAGGGCGTCAAAATCCGTTATATTACTCCTCAAAATGAGCCGCGCGCCGTTCAGGTCTGGGAATCTTGCGTCTATTCTTATCGCGCTCAGCGCCGCCTCGCTAAACATCTCGCTTCCGCACTGGAAGGTCTCGATACCGAAATCCTGCTCTGGGATCACAACAAAAAAGAGCTTACCGAGGTTGCCGATCAGCTTCTGAAAGAGTCGAATCCAAAGGTTGCCGGCCTCTGTTATCACTGGTACGAAGGCACCTGCCCTGAGCAAATGTGGCAAGTTCGCCAAAAATACCCAGACATCACCATGCTCGGCTCCGAAATGTGCGTCGGTTTTTCGTCGTACGACCCCAAAGATTGGGCTACTGCCGCCAACCCTTATTACTACGAGATTATGTCGGATATCAACACTGGCGCCATCGCTTTCCTCGACTGGAATATGCTTCTTGATTGGCACGGCGGTCCGAGCTACTGCCAAAACTACGTCAAAAGCCCTGTTATCCTCAATGAGAAGGGCGACGATTTTATTCTGACTCCCATCTATGATGCGCTCAAAAAGTTCAATCAGCTCTATCCGGCGGGTAGCCAAATCATCCGCTGCGACTATGATTCCAAAGATATCGCCGCCGTCGCCCGCAAAACTAAATCTGGCTACGAAGTCGTCGTCGCGAACGTATCTAATGGGGAACAGCAGGTTAAAATCGGCAAACAAACCCTCTCTCTGATGCCCCTCGAGATTACAAAGCTTAAGCTAGATTGACTTTTTGCCAAAAGTATGCTATAATAAGAATGATTGGCCCATAAAACGGCCATTTTGTACATATAGAGAGAAAACGAGATTTTATCGGAGGGGAAAAAATGAGAAAAGTCACAAAAGGAGCAAAATTCCTATCACAGTTCAAAATGATCGATGTCACCCAATGCAGTTTTACTGTCTATCTCGCATATGCTGACGGCGATATCGAGGGCGTCGGTCTCGATTACCATCCTGGGTACGAGGAGTATCTGAGCTGTCACGCGGATTTCCGTCACTGGACCCAACAGCAGTTTGCAGAGAGCATTATCGACCCCGAGAATAGGGAAAATAAATCCAAAGACGCCGAAGTTGTCGCCATCGTTGTGAGCTTCAAAGTTCCGGACGACAATAATCTTTATGTCCTGGAGTGCACGGATTTCAAGACTATGAACCGCTTCAATCGGCTTATTATCGAAAACAACTACAAGAAATCCATCGAAGTGTACCTGACGCCGAAAGAATCGCAGACACTCCACAGTACTGCTGATATTATCAAGCTCTGCGGCAAAATTTCTACCGAACGGCATAACGCCAACTATGAAGGTGATACCCCGATCGTGGTAAAGAATCACAAAGGCGAACAGAACAGTGACGGCTTCATACGCCCCGGCGCCATCGCTTAAATCTCTCTATCCTACGCCCCCGACCAACACGGCCGGGGGCTTTCTCTTGTATTTCTCCGTAATATTTGCTAAAATAACCATTAGTGGCATGTGTGGAAAAAACAAAT
>JAEEGL011354748.1_pt1 | contig 11893 bp, 11 predicted proteins | sample 9134231 | NCBI WGS metagenome assembly JAEEGL01 (sample SAMN16246548, study PRJNA631951) | gut metagenome | biome: gut microbiome; feature: rumen; material: fiber-attached | host: Bos | place: Iran: Karaj | collected 2018-10 | reverse complement strand
CTCTACCCCTTGTTCCTTTCCTTCTATCTGAAAGATTAGGAACTCTGCCGTACTGTTTCTTATTTTTCTTTTTTTTGCCATATCTAGTTTCGCTTGCAAAATTAATCAAATATCTCGAATTATTGTATTCTAAATTCTAATTTGAATCCCTTCTTTCCTTCATTGCAAGCATTTCTTGCGTTGCAATCCTCAGCAACCCTGCTTTGTATCTTGTTGCCTTTAGCATATACTCTTCAAATTCCATATCGCTTAGAAACTGCATCTCTTTTCCATCGTATGCAAGGTTGATAACTGGATCGGCTTTCGCATCAAAGTAATGTGCAGCCTCAGTAATATAGTTTTGGTTCTTTTCTACAAAGCCAGCTGGACCATCAAACAAAATAATCAATGGAACAATCATCTTGAAAAATGATGTGGACTCCAGGAAACACGATGCCTGAAACAGTTCTTTGTCTGTCAACTGCCCTTTATTAGTGATACTATCCAAAGCCATTTGGCACAATACGCTGTAGTTTAGGTCTTCATCTTTATATGGAGGTTGGTTGTTCATACCGCTCAGCGTATAGAACAGTTGCATATTCAGAATAGAGCCGAATCTTATGACATTCCACGTTTCAATGTCTCTATAGTTCTCATCAACGATTGCCTGATGCAGAGAGTCACTACTGGCCAACATGTCCCTCAAAACATAGTTACATAGCATTATCGTGTCATGTGGAAGTCCAACAATCGCATTGAAATAAGACATGCCGTATGCGATGTAGTTTTGCATCTGATATATGTTGCTCGTACTCTCCAAGAAAGACCGCTGACCTTCCTTTACACGTTGTGTCATTGTATGTACGGTGTCAGCCGCCCAAGCCGACTCTGTATCGCCGCCAACGATAGGCATTGCCATTGCAAAAGAGTCAAGAGCGTTGACATAGTCGTATACTATCCTTTCCTGAGCAGATTCAGACAGAGTAAACCAATTAATCCCATTGAGCTTATTTGAACCAGCAGATATTTGCATGTTTTCCATAGGCACTGGCCAGATATACACACAGAGCACAACGCCCAGAATCACAGTTATTAAAAGAAACGCCTTCCTCATCATACTATCTCTCTAATAAATTTGCAGCCAAGCCGTCTGCTGCTTGAATCAGCGCCAAAAGTGGACACCGCTCTCTGGCTGCATTCAAATTGCCTTTCATTTCAGGCGACTGAAACGCCAAGTCCCATGCCGTCATGTGCCAGCGTATGGCCATAATCTCATCAGCTGTCAGCCTCAGTCCATTCTGCAACAGCCAAATGACAGACTTCTCACCATGCCCCACCGGGAAGTTACTGTAGTCCACATCATATCCAGGAACGTCGCACCACACACCATGCTCGTTTTTCTGCCTCTTGACGGCTGGCTTATAGATATCAGCCTTACACACATCATGGAGCAGAGCCGCAATGATTACACTTTCTTTCGGCAGTAAGTCGCGCAGCCCCTCTTTCTTCCTGATCATCACTTCCCGCAGTTCCAATGCCATGTCGCACACGTTCATCGAGTGCTCCAAAAGCCCACCCTCATAGTTCAGGTGAAACTTTGTACTGGCAGGAGCCTTGAAGAATCCTTGTTCTTCCAGCCTCTCAATCACATTCTCCATGCCCTCCCTATTCGTCAAGAGCAGCATCTCCTTAAATTTCTTTTGTGCTTCGTTCATATATTCCTCTTTCGCTTAAATAGACCGTACTGACAGCGATAACCTTTTTGCAAGTCTCAACATCAAACATCCCTATATGTGTATAGTCTCGCTCTGTTCCCAACTGCTTCGACAGCCATGTATAGGCTTGTGCCCTTTTCATAAAGTGCTTTTTCCAGATAAGGTCGAACACATCATGTGCTTCATGCTTATATTTCCTCAACTCAGCATTAGCCAAACGGCCAAGAGCCTTTTTCGTTCCCTTATAGCAGCCCACGTATGCATCGCATGGCCTACAGATATACATCCACCCATACGAAACCCCTTGATAGGTCTCCGCGCTGTCTATCAATTCCGTTTCCTTGCCGCAGTATGGGCAAATCTTGCCTGATAATATTTGTTGTCGTTTATCCATATATTATAAGGTCTCCACAAGCCTTGTGAAAATGCTATCTCATTCCCAAACAACCAAATTGCGTGAGAGTGCTATTCTTTTTGCATCTCCGCTCTTACCAGCAATGTAGTATTGTTCGGCAATAGAAGCATCGACGTGTTCCAGAAATGCTGCCTTTATGCGTGAACACTTCTCGTTTATCGAATTAAGTGTAGGATTCGTCACGTCCTCTATGCTTCTAATTGCCCTGTCATTGAGGTCAAGAGGTTTCATCTTCAAATACAAATTCGTCAACTCCTCTCTGAAGTCTGGCAATTGCTTGAAGGCGATACCCTCTGGATGATTTAGGAACAGCAGATAGACCGCCTTAGTTAAAGGCTCCATTCTGACTTCCTTGTTATCATAGTCTGCAAGCAGGATTGTGTAATCCTTTTTTATGGTCAGTTGGCTGAGTCTGATTTGCTGTTTCCCCTCTCTGAATCCCAACCGCCAAATGGTTTTCTCACATCTTTCCCCGTTATAGTATTTATGCAACACGTCGTTGAAAATGTCATTTGGAGAGACTATATCAAACAGCGTCATGCACGAACGGACTTTCAGCACATCGGGAAATCCGAAAATGCTGCCTGCGGAAGGGTTGTTGCATTCCAACAATGCTTGCGTTATCTCTCGAAGCCGAACACCCAGAACGGGATGACACAAATATGCCTTGGCCTCCTCCTTACCACTGATTCCATAGAACTCTGAGTTGTAGCTATGCCCCAATCCCTTAATCTGTGGAAAGACATACCAAATCCAATGTCCTCGCTTCTGACCGTTCTTGATTTCACGAAGAGCCATTGGATATACGTAGCTCTGTGCATCTACAAATCGTTCCAAGTCGTAATTCGTTTCCCCGCCACTCAGACATTCTACAAAGCTTTTTGGGAGGCTGACATTATTCAACGCCATAGCATCTTTAAAATACTGCGCCATCTCTTCGTCACGATAGCCAGCGATGCCGCACCCCACTCGTGTAACCAGAAAGAACAATTCCTGGTGCGCTTTGGCAAATGTAATGAAACGTTCCACAGCAGATTTCACTTCCAAATCCTTTCTGACATCCTTTCCATAGTCAACAGGAATTGCATAGCTTTGTCCCTGCAAGCCTTCTGCCTGCCCCCATACAGCCCCAAACTTTTTGCGTGCTGTACCAGAAGCACCACCGGTATGATACCCCAATGCATTACTACCAAAGACAAAGACTTGATTGGGTAGCAATCTGTCTATAAAGTTAGGGGTAAAACCTTTATATCCTTTTTCTTCCATAATTACATGATTACAAGTGAATAGTCATCATGACCAATTAATCCTTTCTTTCTTAGACTCCGAATATGCTGTAAAAAGTTTCCGTTGTTTCTGCAATTAAGCAACTTCTGCAGCACTTTCTTTTCAAAGTCAATCTTTCTCAAACTCATTCCCGTTTTGACAAAGTTGCTATCCTTCGTCTGTGCATTGACAGCCTCTTGCAATTCATCTGCGTAGCAATCCTTATGCGCCAACTCATACATCATTAATATATAATGGGCCAATGCATCACTTGTAGCAAAGGCTACACTGTTGTCGTGAATCTCAAATCGCCCACATTTAAACCCTTTTTCATCAGTAGGGTCTTTGCAGTTTACTAAAAATGGAGGGTTGTTGAAGTCAGTTATTCGGCCGAAAGTATGCTGCAACGTTCCAGTTTCCTTGTCATAGCAGAATGCGACGCTATCACCATAGCTTATCCATTGGCCATTATTCCAGACAGCAACAATGGTGGCAAATGAACCTTCGTCGTAGAACTTATTCAGGAACATTCCACCTTCTTCTTTGGCTACGGCTTCACATTCATTATAGAACGCTTCCCAAATGCCATCTATCCATTTGTCGAAACCGCCATAATCCGTGATAGGATCATCAGGCAGATGTTCAACAAGATACTTTGACCATTTGTCGGCAAACACGCCGCCACCTCCAGCACCATCGGAAACGGCAATCCATCTCTCTGTTGCTTTGGCGGCATCCTCATTGATGCTACCCTCGTCTATCTTTGCTATTGATAATGCCTTCATTGATTCTGGTTGATATTTGTGGGGGTTCCTATATCCATCAGCTTTATTAATGTTGTCGCATCAGCATTAACGCCCATTGCCACATGGCGTCCTGCTCTGGTGTCGTTGAGACAACGGGCAATATCTTGATTGTACCGTTCGGGAAGCAAACTCGACATATCGAAAAGGGTTTCGGCGTATGAGTTCCCCCTCAGTTCGCTTTTGTTAATTGGGCAAGCTACGGAATTGGTATCATTGTCGGCCGTAAAATGAATATTGAACAGTATTACGTTGCCGTCGTTAGTAAACAGTGATTTCAGCTCGTTGGCCTTTTGCATTACAACATCTTTAGTCGAATGGTTGAATTCTCCGTCAGTGACATGAATAATAGTTGGTGGGTAGCAATCTTTCTCATGGTGTTCTTCCATCCATTCATCTAATAGATTCTTAGCATAGTCAAACGCCTCATGATAATGAGTCCAATGACCATCATGTCGAGCACTCACCCATTGTACTTGTTCCACTTCCTTGACCTGTACGCCTTTTCTTGTACGGGTTTCTTTCCTCGTAATAATCTTCGTAAATGGATGGATCTTCAATTCTTCAGGAGAGACAAACCCACGTCCTTCCAGTTCACCTTGCCACCCACTATAGGCTTCTTCGCCATAACCCACGACGGCAATATCATAGTAATGTCTGGTATCACCAATCCTTACACATCTATACACCAGTTCGTTAATCTGGTTATTCACTATTCTTGCTGCCGCCTCAGCCATTGTCATTTCCTCACCATATAACAATGTCATTTTCTGCATACTCACAGAGTGATCCACCAAGAAGATGAAAGCCGTCGGCGTATTTCTCGTGATTTGAGCAGTGTATGGAATCTTTGCCTGTAACTTCTTGGGCTGTGCAGGAATGGGTATGCCAAAGTTACCAATGTTCTTGATGTATTCCAACGGGATGAAGTTCTTTACCAATATCTCCGCCTGATAGTAGGGCTGTTCATCATCTGGCAAGTCAAAATGCTTACGTGCCTTTACGGACTGGAAATGTATTTGGTTGAAGTCCTCTATTGTCCCACCAATGTTGGCACCCGACCTTGTGGCATTCATGTTGGCATACTTGCTGTCTTTCCATAAAACCACCTCTGGGTCAATCTCCAGGATTACAGGATTTGAAAGACGCCCATCTTGCATGGCGACAAACATCATGGGATGTTGCGTAGTAAAACTCACTCTGACATAATGCTGCAGATGGTCACGTCTGTCAAGGTCTCTTGAAAGGGAACCTCCGCCTGGCTTGGCAATGCTAATTCCCTTATCGTCGCAATCGCCCCATGAATACAGGCCACCATTCTTGATAATCGACTCCAGATTGTCTCTATCTGTAAAGTGATAGAGCTTCTTTATGCCATGTTGGTCTAACACAGTCTTAAACTCTTGCCAATTGCTTTTCTTTTCCATATCTGTGATTTTTATAGTCGTTCTGTATATGTTTTTATTAATGACGCATGAGATAGCGGTTTTGTTGCATCTTCTATGTCACTATTTGTGTCATAGTCAAGAAGCACTATTGTTTTTCCGCTGTCACTTGCGGCTCTCAGTCTCTCTATGATGTATGCGACCTTGTTCTCCAAGACCCAACGGTATGTGGGAATATAAATCTGCTTTCTTGCCTCAATATACCCCAACAGTTCAGTTCCGTGCACACCCTTTCTATGACCAAGTGGCTTTCCGAATCTCCTTACTGTTCGTTTCAATCCCTTCATGGTGTCATTGGTGAACAGTGAAATGTCCACATCACACCCCTCAAAAACTTTCAGCCCCTGCCAAATAGCTTCCACACAAGTGGCTGTGTATCCCTCGCTAAACGGCACAGGTATTCCACCATGCGGATAAAATGGACTCATTTTCACCAGTCCATCCTTCGCACTACTGGTCACGTCTGCCAGAATCGCATCCGGATATTGTTTCAATATCGTCTCTGGCTTCTTACGCTTTGATTCTATGATAATCATGATATTTCTCTTAGATTCCTTTTAAACTTTACTTGAACTTTATACACCAAGTTTCTCATAATCGCCTGATGCTAAAACATTTAATTCTTAAGTTCTCTCAAAGTTCTCTCAAAGTTCTCTCAAAAATTATTGTTGTGAGAGAACTACCTGCGTCTCCAAAGTTTCTTTTCTCCAAAAACAATTTCATTAGCTATTCGCAGAGCTGTCAAAAGATGGCCTATCTTTGAAACCTTCTGCTTATCTGTTAAAGCCTCTGGCAATTTCGTCATCAAAAGAGAATCAATTTCTGGGCGACTCATTGTTACATGTTGATCCAAAGCCTTCAATATAAGATCTTTGTAATAATTATCATCAAATCCCTTGTTTCGAGTGTACTCGGCTTTTTGACCTGTGGCTTTTGCCACGCTCTTCGCAATGTAGAGCGATGATTTTCTTCCTTCAACAAGCTTACGTTTTCTCAGATAGAAGATTTCATCATCACTCAAAGGTCTGTGCATCTGCAGCCTACTGAGCATTTCTATTTCAACCAGACTGAGCATTTTGTCTTTGGTCAGAAGCATCGCGTAGTCTATGTCAATGACTTTACCAATAATCGTCACCTTTACCCTATTGTCGCTAAAATCGTAATCCGGCATTGGGAACAAACGCTCGCGTTGCTTGATAAACATTCGTCTGATACCACTTCCGATGGTATCAACCAAGCCTAATTCAACCATTGCATTGGCCAACTTTTTGTTCCTATAGTTCTCCTCTGGTGCATCGTTTTCTAACACACTCTTTATGCTGTTGGGAATAAAGCTACCAAGATTACTGAATATGAGTCTGTCTTCTTCCTCCACCACATTTATCATACCATGACATCCGTAGTCTTGATGGGCGACGGCATTATTTAATGCCTCACGAATGATAAAGGGATCGTAGGTGTCAAGTTCTTCCGGCACCAACGAAAGAAGTGACGGATTCATATAACGGTATTTGAAATTACGTATCTTCTTATAGACGGTTTCTACCGCAATCACAAAAGGACACGTCTCGATTGAAAAGTCTCGCTCGTTGCCAGCAGAGTCTTTATATATCCATCGGATGCGTGCAACCGCAGGTGATATAAGACTCTCGCTCTCAGAACGGCCCAATAGCAAGATAGCCGTATTTGTGATTTTACCTTTCTGCGTAATCTTGGCTTTATTGAGAAACTTCACATCGTCCCACGATTTCATCTCTTCTCTCAACTTCTCGTGCTTCTTGGCATAAAGTTCACGTGCCTTCAAGATTGCATCAGGATCGAGGTCGTCGAACGTTGCATCTTTCACAATCTCTGAGCTCCAGTCTTTTTGGGAGTTATAGATTTGTCGGACATAGTCTGGGAAATCTTTGAGTTGAGTTAAGTTGCTTTGAACGCGAACATAGGCCACCCCTTTGAAATTAACGGGTTCTCCAGTTGCAGCCTGTATCTCGAAAATCACTACATGTTTGCCTTCATATTCGAATTCCTCTATTTCAAAGGGAATGATAGGTGAACAGTTCTTTCGCAACCACAATTCATAATCCTGATTTCCATATTTAGCTGTCGGTATCCTAAGATTGGTTCCAACAACATTCCATGTGCCATCTTCAACACCAAGCACCAAGTAACCGTATGGCTTGTATTTGAGGCAAGCCGAATTGGAAAGGCCAGATATGTATTTACCTACGCCCTCATATGTAATGCTACATCGAGACTCACCAATATTTGTTTTGAATTCCATCCACTCTGTCTCACCAGCATCTCTCCGCTGACGAGCCAAAGATATGAGTTCCTCTAATAACTGATACTTTTCTTCTATTGTTCTCATATTTTATATTCCTTCTGCAAAGTTACGACTTTTAATTTATATATTCTTGCATACTATCTTTATTTTCAACTTACCTCTTCCTTCTTCCATCTGCCAGAATCGCATCCGGATATTGTTTCAATATCGTCTCTGGCTTCTTGCGCTTTGATTCTATGATAATCATATAACGTTGCTTTTTAATCTTTCCAACATATTTTTTGCCTCCACATTTCCTTGTTCCGTTGCTTGCTCTAACCACCATTGAGCTGTTGTAAGAATCACAGGCACTCCTAATCCTTTAAAATAGCACATGCCAAGTTCATATTGAGCTCTTGCGAATCCTCTTTTTGCAGACTTCCTAAACCATTCTACGGCTATTTCTTGATTCTGTACTAGTCCATACCCATTTTTATAGCAGATGCCAATATAATATTGTGCAATAGAAAAATCTTGTTTATCGGCCTCTCTATACCATTTTAAAGCTTGTTCGTAATTCTGTGCCACTCCTTCACCTTTGTGATAGCAATAGCCTAATAAGAATTGAGCTTCGGCATTCCCTTGTTCTGCTGATTTTTCAAACAATTCTGCGGCTTTTTCGTAATTCAGAGTCACTCCTTTTCCAAATTTGTAGCATAAGCCTAAACTAAGTTGGGCATACGCATATCCTTGCTCTGCAGATTTTTTGTACAATTCAAGAGCCGTATCGAAATTCATTGGGACTCCTTGACCCTTTTCGTAGTATACTGCTAAGATATATTGTGCTTTAGCATCACCTTGTTCAGCAGCTTTTTTGTACCACTTTGCCGCAAGTTCATGACTTTGGGGAACTCCCACGCCCTTTTGATAACACATTGCCAAATTAATTTGGGCAGATACGTTTCCTTGTTCTGCTGATTTTGTATACCACTCAACAGCAACCACGTTATTTTGCGGAATCCCTTGTCCTTTTTCGTAACATACAGCTAAGTTGTATTGTGCACTAGGGTCTCCTTGTTCCGCAGCTTTCTTGTACCACTTTGCTGCAAGTTCGAAACTTTGAGGGATTCCCACACCCTTTTGATAACATATGGCCAAATTAAATTGTGCAGACACGTTTCCTTGTTCTGCTGATTTTGTATACCACTCAACAGCAGCCTCGTAATTCTGCGGGACACCTTGTCCTTTATCATAACATAATGCTAAGCTGAATTGTGCTCTATCGACCCCTTGTTCCGCAGCTTCTCTGTACCATTTAACAGCTTCTTCATAGTTTTGAACAACTCCCCTTCCCTTCATATAATGTACGCCCAAAACGAATTGCGCTCTCGCTATGCCTTGCTTTGCACATATTTGTAAAATCTCAATACCCTTATTTATGTCCTTATCACATCCATACCCGTTTCTCAAACAGCAGGACAAACATACTTGGGCTTCAACAAAATCTTCTGACGATAATTGTTTGAAAATATTATACGCTTCTCTTAGTTCATCTTTAGATGCTTTTCCAGAATCACATATATTTTGAGTACGATAGAAAAGATAATCTTTATATATATAACTGTAAACAGAATCCAGCAATGGGCTTGTTTCCAACTTTGGTAGCTTACCTTCACTAATTGTCATCAGGAATAATGAATACAGACGAGCAAATTCTACGTCTGAAATCAATGACAATAATTTTTGATTGGTAGTGCTATTCGAAAGATCTCTCAAATCGTTTTCGTGGAGAATGGCGAAATCATTATTTCCAATCTCTTCAAGTAGTTTTTTCTTGAGTTGTATAGCTCTTATTGTCATCATGATTAGGACAAGGGGGAAATCATCAATGTGCTCATTAAAATCGTCTTCTGTCCTTGATAGCAGACGATAATCTGGGCTTCCTAACTCACGCGATCTTTGCCCTTCCATTGCAGGCACATACATACCATCATAGTCTACAAGGACGAGGCTTCCATCTTCGCGAACCATGATATTGTCAGGCTTTAAATCACCATGAGCAAACGGTTGACTAATCAACCATTTTGTAAGTTTGCTAAACTGATATGCAATAAGTGCAAGTTCATATTTGTCATTAATATTTTCGCAGATGTACTTATCGAGAGTCATACCTTCCACCCAATCCATCAGCAATACAGGAAACTCCGTTTCGTCAGAAGCGTTGTTGTCAACGAACAACTCCTTCTCCAAATACTTAATCGGTGTAAGAAATGTGCTATTCACATACTCCAGTTCTTCCGCAATTAGACGATAAGCTTCTGCGCGCCCCTCTTGCTCTCGCAAGAAACACTTCACTGCATACATTTTTCCTGTTTGCTCATCCTTCATCTTAAACACCACAGCAAAGTTGCCGCTTGTCATCAAGGGATTCCCATCTTCATCCAAAACAGGATGAAGATGCTTTAACTGCTCAAAGTTATCTTCAGCAGACTTGATAGCTTCTACATATTCTGATAATATCGGATAATTCATATTCTGTTAATTAATTTTCCAAATGTATGCAAAACACAGAAAATGTTAAATAGAAGTATCTCTTAATAAATGTTCAATCTGGATAATCTACGAAATTAAAGGTCTTAATGTTTCTCTCTGAAATCATTTTTTCTACGGATTGAATAGGATAGGCCATACCATAGCCAACATTGTCATCAGAAAGGCCTTCTCCTGCAGGTAGACCTGTTGCCACTCCTACCACAAGTCCTTCCTTATTTATAACAGGACCACCGCTATTACCTCCTCGAATTTTTGCAGTTACTAATAATAGTTTAGGGAGCCCTTGGGGGAAGTATATCTCACCTTCTGCTGCAATTGACCCTAACGTGGGGGTCATACGCAATTCTGCCATTGCTGATATTGTCGCATTTTCTCCTGTACAGAAATTGAGGAAAAAAGGAACTTTAGGGTAGCCCATTACTAAAACATCATCTAAAACATGTGGTTCGGCTATTGTAAATCGAGGCTGTTCCTCGGTTTTAATATATGCCAAATCTATATCATCATTTTTGCTGACATAAACATTACTTCTATTTAACAATTCCGCTTTGTATCCTTTAATAGCAATATTGTTGCCATCAGTTAGGCAATGCTTGGCCGTTACAATTCCTTCAAACATTTTGAAACACGTACCAATTGACTCGCCTCTTTCCGAGTACGAGATAATTGGAAGCACGTAGGGTAAATTATGCCAATAAATATATTCGAAGCCATATACAATAGAATTGTATAATGAATAGTAAAAGTCTGGAGAGAGGTTTCTATATTTTTGGCTTGGAGGGACAGTACAATAATTATCAAATAGGCTCATGGGACCATTTTTCTTAATGCATGTCATTCTTCGACATTCGCATAACCTGTCACAGACTTTGGCTACAATATCGGGCTGTATCGGATTTTCTCCTTCTGGAACTTTATATGTTCCTATAAACTTCTTAATGCATTTTGAGTTCAGATCCTCCCCGTTGTTCAGTGAAAAGTAATCCACAATAGCCAATACTAAATCTGGATATTTTATGTCGTAATCTAAAAAATCTTTCATTTTTGTTTTGTATTATCGAATTTGTTGTTTCTAAATGATTGTTGATGCTATTCATATATGGTTAGAAATGAGGCATACAGATAGATTCTCTATTTATGAGTCCACTTAATGTGGACTCATGTTAGTATGTTTGATAACCTTAAATCTAAGAAGCTAATATCCTCGTTCTGATTTGCAGGAGCAAGTTCACCAACCTCATTAAAAATCCCAGGTTGTTCTTTCTGCTGGTATTGTTTCTCTATATCTATAATCTCTTGTACATTCATATATTCTGTATTTTAATATATGAGTCCACTCCGAAAACCTCGTTTCACACATAACTCGTCTGAAATTTGCCAGTTTCCTTGAAAAGTAGTACCTTTGCATCTCAATTTAGAAACGAGTTATGTCTTTCAAGAAGCAACATCCCTAT
>JAEEGL011108511.1_pt1 | contig 11893 bp, 13 predicted proteins | sample 9134231 | NCBI WGS metagenome assembly JAEEGL01 (sample SAMN16246548, study PRJNA631951) | gut metagenome | biome: gut microbiome; feature: rumen; material: fiber-attached | host: Bos | place: Iran: Karaj | collected 2018-10 | reverse complement strand
TATAACTTCTTCTTTAGAAATTATTTTATATGGATTTTCTACTCTATATTTTTTCATATCATCTAATGTCATTAAGTATTGTTCTTTAATTCTATCCATATGTAATATACCATTTAAATGATCATATTCATGACAAAAAATAGTAGATTCAAATCCTTCAATTGTTTTATCCTTTTTATTACCATCTATATCTAAATATTCTATATCTATCTTATAAGGTCTATCAACAACACCTGTAACGTAATTGCCGTTTGAATACATACAACTCGCACATCCTTCTAAGAATTGTGTATGGCCATATACTTTTTTTATTACAGGATTTATATACACTATCTCTTCATTATATTCTGAATCAGTATTTTTATTCATATCAGATGAAGTATTTCTAATATATATAATTCTTTTAGGAATACCAATTTGAACTGGTGCCAAAGCATATACTGCATTATTTAAACAAAATTCCCTTAAAGCTTCAATATATTCTTTATAGTTATCATTTACTATATCAACATCCGAAGATACTTGTCTTAAATATTTTTCATTATCTTCAATTGTAATTCTTTTAAGCATAATATCACCTATATCTTTCTAAACATTATTTTAGGAAAACAGCTTTTATTATATTTAGGGCAAGTAAAACATCTAGAAAAATCAGGAGAATCATTCTTGTCTATGATACTAAATCCCATTTTCTTAAATATATCTGAATTCTTCGCGACTAAATATAAATTATCACCTTCATATAAAGTTTTAATATGATTAATAACTTTATCAATTAATAGTCTACATATTCCCTTACCTTCATCACTTACGGCAACTGCTTCTATAATAAAATCATCTTTATCTTTAGATACAGTTATAGCTCCAACTATATCTTTATCTACTGCTATATATGAAAATATAGGAGTATAAAAATAAAATGGATTACTATTTTCTATACCTCTTGAAATATAAAAATCAACTAATTCATTATGATTATTAAACTCTTTAATATCCATAGTATCACCTGAATAAATTATAACATAAAAGTAGAGATATACTCTACTTTATTAATGAAAATGTGGTCCAAAATCTCTCATTAGACTCTTTACTAAATGTTGAGCGTTATATGCATCTCTACGCATTGTTTCTTTTGCATGTTCTCTTGCATTAATATCATGTAATTTTTCTCTCGCGATAAATAATACATATGCATCATATACACTTAAACTTTCATAATTATCTTTATTAGCATCAATATATTTTTCTAATTCTTCCTTTGATAAATTATCAATAAATTTTGATGCAGAATCTTTTTCTTCTTTAGTCATTCTACTAGCTACAAATGTTTCTAAGTGATGCTTTTCAATATTCTTTCTAACTGCGTCATGTTCTTCCTTAGTACATTTTCTTTCTTTATACTTATTAAATAACATAGCTATTTTATTTTGCTTACTTAATCTAGTATATCTATTTAACTCTTCAGCAGACATATCATCTATACTCTTTTTCTTACATTCATCTAAAAAATCTAATTCAGATTCTTTATAATGATTTATAAATTTTATCCATATTTCAATATCTATATTCGCTTCTGTACCTGTTACATCATAGTACAATGTTTCCTTTGGTAATTGAATTCTTTTCATAAAAACCTCCTCGTAGTAATTCTATTATAACATATTCATTTCAAAATATTTAACTAAATAATCCCAACATCCTGTTTTCTTAGTTAAGTCTTTATAATTGTTATTTATTTTATCTATAACTTCTTCTTTAGTAAACCATTTTATATCTTGTACTTCTTCTTCCTGTAATACGATATCTTCTACTTTAACATCTTTATGTACTATATAGTATTCATTAAAATGTCTATTAATTATATCACCAGATATAGTTTCTGAAGTAGTGCAACCAATAAATTCTAATTCATTTTTATCTATATCTATTCCTATTTCTTCTTTAGTTTCTCTCATTACTGTATGATATCCTAATTCACCAGATAAGACATGTCCACCTGCCGTTATATCCCATAAATTAGGCCATAATTTTTTAGAAGCTGCTCTTTGTTGTAATAATATTTTCTTATTATCATTACTAATGATAAATACAACTACAGCCTTATGCCATAATCCTTTTTTATGACATTCGTCTCTAGAAACAACTTCATTAGTATATTCTCCACGTTCATTTAAAACATCAAAAAGTTCAATCATATTATCACCTAATTAAATTATAACATAAACGTAGAGATATACTCTACTTTATTTTTGCCATCCCATTTTCTTTTAATTTTTCCTTTTCAAATAAATCTAAAATAATATTTGGAAGTACTTCATATCTAACTTTATGTCTATACTCATTTTCTTCATCTGTTCTTCCGCTAAGTAATGATTTATTTAATACTGTATTATCTGATATACAGAATACCGCAGTTACATTTAAATCTAAGATTTCACCGCATTTAAATACATTAGCTGTTTCCATTTCAATAGTTTTAGAACCTAAATTTAAAATTGTATCAATATGTATAAATTGCGCGAATATATTATCAACACTAAAATTAGGTACACGATGATATTTTATTTCTTTACTATCTAATACAGCAATTAAATCATCTGTTAATTCTTTTGATGGATATTCTTTTTTTAAAAATTCATCTTCTAAATTAGGATTTAAATATCTAGATGCACCATCACCACAAATTGAATATTCAGGTATAACTATATCACCTATTTTAATATCTTTATCTAAAGAGCCGGCAGATCCTACGAACACTAAATTCTTACATTTAGTAACTCCTAAAGATAATACATAATCCATTATAGCAGGCGCGCCTATACTTCTAAGTTCAATATAAGAAAATGATATTTTATCACTATAAAAGTTATATATTTTATCGTTTATCTTTTCTACTTCAAATTTAATACCATCAAACATATCATGTTTCCACCATGGTGCGATAACAACGTTTTCTAGTATTTTTTCCATACCTTTATCTTTAATAATATCTTCCTTAGTTGTACCATACTTTAGATGTGAATTAAGTAAATCTTTATATTCCATAAATCCTCCATTTTAATTATAAAAATAATTTTTTACTTTTAGAAAGATGGTCATACATAATTCTATTATCACTTGTTCTAACAAGTCTATAATTTGACTTATCACTAAATATATAATTAAGTAAATTATCTTTTCCAGGAACTTGATCATAAAAATATATTTTATGATCATCATCAATAAATCCTGTTCCACTTTCTTTAATAGTACTTAAATCAACATTAGAATTCGCGATAGTATCACCATTTTCTAATGTAATTTTATAGTAGCAGTTTTCACAATCTAAACAATTTGAAATAGAACATAATCCAAGAGAATCATATGCAGAACAGTGTCTTTTTATACCAGTTCTATGCTCTAATAAAGCTTCACCAATTATACCAACATAATCTTCAATTTTATCACCTGATAAATTAGGTAAATCATTCATTATAGCTAATTCTTTTTTAGTTACTTTAAAGCTATCAAAAGGTTTTTCCTCTAATCCCTCTGGTAAAACTAAATCTAACTTACCACGTTTAAACCACAAATAATCCCTTACTGATAATATTTTATATTCTAATAGTTTTATTTTATAATATAAATCCCTAAGAACTAAAAATTCTTTTGCATAAATATCATTATGTAGATAATTTTCGTATACTTTTTTGTGTTGCTTTATGTATTGTTTTAGAATTCTTTTTCTACCCATATTAATTTGATTCATATACTCTACTAGTTTTCCATCATCCATTTTACTAAGTAAATCATAATCTGCTATATAACGACAATTTTTAATGAATTTTATTTCTTTTGGTGATGAGAATTCTACAAAATCATATTGATCTTGAATACTAGAAATGAAATCATCATCAGCTACAATATCACGTATAGTTTTTGGAATATAACCTTCTATGCATGCATCATACATATCAATATAATCTAAATCTTTCTTTTGTACATATATTTTCCCGTTAATTAAAATCTTCATAAAAACACTCCCTAATAATAATTATACATTATCAAATATATGAATTCAATAAAAAATAACCCCTAAGAGTTATTTCTTGGTAATTCTATATATTTTCTTTTACAATTTCCCATAGGCTCTTTAAACATCTCAAACATTTCATCTAATTCTTTCCTATTATGTAATAATGCATGAGAATAATCTGGATACATTGAAAACCAACTATATATTTCTTCTATATCATTTGATGTTTTAGATATTAATTTACCATCTTCTAATTTAATAAGACCTAAATAATTATCAATACTAGAATTTTCCATAAGCAAACTTTTTATACGTTCTGTAGCGTCTTCAAATGTATATCCATCATACTTAGGTGCATGATCGATTTCAGGGATTTTTACTTCATCCCAATATTTTAATTTAATATGTTGTGCCACTGGTCCTTTTGGAGTATTAACACCAACTACAAAGTCATCATTAAAATTACTCATAGGATCATTTTCTTCATCATAATGTCTAAGTGATTTCCATGATATATCAGGTCTTTCTTTCAAATAATTCATACACCATAGATTTCTTGTATCAGTATATTCTCCAAATGTATGATACCCATCACTAACATCTTTAACACTTTGACCATTTTCTCTTCTTTTTATAATATCTTCATTTATCTCTTCTATAGATTTGTAATCTGATTCATTTTTCTTAGCTTTTTGTTCTTGATATGCCTTGTATGTTTTCGCGTTCATAAAAACCTCCCCTGTCTTTACTATTTTAAAAATTCCTCACATTTTTCTTTAATTTTATCTAATTCTAATCCTGTTACTTGTAATGTATTCCATCCTATTTTAGATGCAGAAATAATATTATCTAATTTATCATCTATAAATAATACATCTTCTTTTTTAAATGGGATATCATTTTGAACTCTTTCAAATATTTTAATATCTGGTTTTTCTAATCCCATTTCAAATGATAAATATACATAATCATAATTATTTAATCCTACTTCTTTATCTAATCTTTCTTTTTCAAATACTGTTAAATTAGATAATATACCAATGTAACATCTATCTTTTAATGATACTTCATAGTCTGCCACATCTTTATAGTAATCTATTTTATCAAATATTTTTTTATATAACAATTTAAATTCATCAAAATTTTTATTTAAGTTAAATTCTTTTTTGATATCTTCATATACTTTACCAAATTCTTCTTCAGTTTTAATAGTATTTAATTTATATTTGGTCAATTTATAGAATACATTATCTTTTGCCTTGTAACCACAAGATTCAAATAATTCATTCCATGCATCAAGGCAACTAAATCCTGTATGATGTGATTCTACTATATTACCCCAATCAAATAATATTAATTTATTTTTCATATTTCACCTTTTTCTTAATTGAAATAATCGCGATTACATTACTTACAATAGTAAATATATCAAATAAAGTAGCTGTATAAGATTTAACAGTAAAATCATATATTACCCATAACACTAAAGTAAATATAATTAATATTTTAAATTTAACTACATCTTTAATATTAATAAGCCATGTATATACCGCGATGGCAACAAAAGGTAAATAACCTATTATACCCAAATTATTAAACGCGATAGTAAGTACTCCAGAAGCTATAATTAATATTATTTTTGCTAAAAGATTAAATTTATTATAATAACAAAGTGTATTTCTTATAACTCCTATAATATTAATAATACATCCTGTAATACCACCTAAAATTAAATTACTTAACGCCAGCAATCCCATTTGAAAATTTTGAATAATTAAGATATCTTTTTTCTTCTTAACTATTCCAGAATATACCATTAATAATGATGCGATTAATGCCACTATATTACCTATAATTATCATAATTACTCCTTAACTTTATTTAATTTGTATATAACAAAACTTATACCATATGTAATAATAAACATCACAATATATACTATATACATAGACGATATTCCACCTCTTACAAAACCATACCAATCATATTCAGTAGGTACTATACCATCTACTTGATGTATATATGCATTAATACCATAATAAATTCCATATATCAACATTGTTGATACACCATAAAAAGTATATTTAAAATCTAGTTTTATTCTCTCTAAAAATACAAATGATATTAAACTTAATAAAGGTACTATTAAATGAAATAATAAATTAGAATTTAAATATAAAAGTATAAATTTATCACCAAACATAGGCGCTAAGTAAAATAATGTTACTGAAAATGTTAATGTAACAGCTACTGTACCAATATATTTAATAACATATACATATTTAGGTATTTCTTTTATTTTACCTTCTAATAGTAAACTTTCATAGATAACTAATATTAATGATGCAACTCCAACAAATATATTAGAATCAACTGTATAAAATCTAAATGGTGATAAACCAGTAGAAGATAATACTTCATGATTACCCATAAATTTAAATCCAGTCATCATAAATATAATTCCTAATACAACAATAATAAAAATTAATATATTTATAATAAATGATATTATTAAATTACTTCTTTTCATAATACTCTCCTTATAAATCTACTATGATTATAACATAAAAAGTAGGATAATTCCTACTCTTCTGATTCTTTTAATTCAAAATCTCCTAAATAGTTTTTAGCCATATCTTTAAGTTCATTAAAATTATATATTTTAATCGCATAATATTTTTTATCACTAGTAATAATTACTTTATCTTCTTCTAATTTAGCTAAACCTTTAATATGACCAACTTTATTATATTTACTATCCAAAATATATGAATTAGATACATCACCAATATAAATTCTACCATATTTATCTTTACCAAAATAATGATTTACTTTACCAACATTAGTTAATGTATTTAAAAGTTTTTTAGATTCTACATCATATATCGATATATCTTTATTAGTATAATTAACAAATAATAATTTATTATCTGTATCATAGAATATTTTAGATACTAAACTTCTATTTTTAATATTATATTCATCTTTAACTTTATCATATTCTTTTAAAGGTATACTATCATCACTTATATAATCTAATGTTATATCAAGCTTTTCTACATCATCACTAGTTCTAGCTTCATATAGAATGACTCTATTATCATTAGATGGTATTAATAAATATCCATTTTCAGATAATTCTACTGCATCATAACCATTTAGATTTAATTCATATTTACCCATATATTCAACACTAGCTTTAGATTTTTCATTTATATAAATAACTCTACCATTATTTAAAAAGACTAAATATACTTCACTACTAGTATATGAATACATTCCAATTATTTCACTACCTAAACTATAAGATTCAACTACTTCACCATTTAGATTTAATATATTTACTGTATCATAATTAACAATAGCTAAATGATCCGCATCTGGATATGACCTTTTAATTATTTTACCCCAAGTATTACCAAATGTTTTTATATAATTAGTATTACCATTAATATAATTATATGAAAGTAACATTGCACTATATTTTATACCTATTGTTTTATTAAGTAAGAAATATGCAGTATTATCTATTGTTATAACACCTGATACATAACCAGCATCTACACCTAACTTATTAATTTCTTTAGCTTCTTTTAATTTAATAGTGTGAATAGTTATATGATCTTCTTTATTTATATCAAAGTTTTCTTCTTCACTAAACGCGAATAAATATTTACCATCAGCTGAAAAATATAATTCTTTTTTAAAACTATCTTTAGATGTTACTTCACCAACTATTTTATCTTCTAATGTATCATAAACATATAATGTATTACCATTAACATATACTAAGTAATTATCATTAGCCGCTAAGGACCTAAATGAATTATCATTAGTAATTTCTTTTTCTACTTCACGTTCTTCGATATCAATAATATTAATATTACCATCTTTATTTATGTAAGCAAATTTAGAATCAGATATAAATACAAACTTAGATTTATTATATAATGATCCAACTTCATATTTACCTATTACATCAAATGTTTCAGTATTAAATAACGTTAGTACTTCTGATTCATCATATATAGCTGCATATTTACCATTAGGACTTCCGTTTATATAAGTTACTACACCATCTACTTTTAACCCATTAGTAGCTTTATATGATATACCAGCATCATATACACCTAAACTTTCAGTTAACATATATTCTGCGTCTGATATATAAGGCATCACTATTCCGTAGAAATTCGTACTAGCTTGATATGATAACTTAATCGCGTTATATCTATCATCTTTTTTAAGATAATCTTCTGCTTGTGATACTAATGAAAAAGCATGATACTCAGCTAAAACATTTTGTTGCATATTTATCTTAATAATCATAAATAAACTATATATTAAGAATATTATAGCTGCTCCTGCTATAGCTAAAGATGTATGAATCATATGCTTTTGTTTCCATATTTTATGTCTTTGTCTTAAATCATCATAATCCAAGTTATACATAGGCGCGATTAATCTTAATTTTTCTTCTTTTAATTTCTTTAATGTTTCATTTTTACTTTCACCACGTACATCAGCTGCCAAAGGCTCAACCATATATTTTTCTTTCTTAGTTTTACCATTTACTATTTTTTCTTTATAGTCATATAATACTTCTTCAGGGAAAGAATCAGATGGTTCACCTTCTATTAATACACAAAAAATATTTTTTCTTCCTCTTAATTTTTTAAATGTTTGAATTTCTTTTCTACACCATAAAGACTCTTTAAGTCTAGGTGAACAAATTACAATTAAATATTTAGAGTTTTCTAAAGCCTCAATAATAGGATCTTCCAAATTACTTGTTAAAGGTAATTCTTCTTGATCTCTAAATACTCTTTTAAAAGTTTTATCTTTAATATTTAATTTTTCTTTAATTTCTTTAGGTAATTCATAAGTTTCTAATATTTTATGCAAATTAACTGCCACAAACTTATCTAGATCACAATGTCTATAACTTATAAATGCATCATATTTAAATTCTTTTTTATCCATAATACACCTCTTTAAACTAATACGATTATAACATAAAAAGTAGGATTATCCTACTTTATAATTTTACAATTTTTCATTGTCCCATCTAGGCCTATATTAATTTTATAATAATCAAAGAAAATACTATCCATTTCTTCTTTATTATATTTACTCATATATACAATAGGATTAAATAATACATTATATAATGAATATTCAGAACCTATCTCACTAAATCCTAATCTTTTATAAAAATTTAATCTTCTTCTAGTAATTGGATCGTCATCTACTACTTTTTCAATTTCACCGATTAATCCAGCTTCTTTTATAACATCTTTCATTAATAATTTTAATGCTTCTGTTCCATAACCACTATTTTGGTATTTTCTATCTATACCAAAATAATCAAGATAATATGGATACTCATTTAACCTTTCCAACATAAAGAAACCAATTATATTATTATCTAGAGATATCTTATAAAATTTTTCAATGCCATCTTTATAAGTTATTCTTATCTTTTTAATATCTCTTCTCTCATTGCTTGGAAATAAATCTACATATTTATCATATATTTCATCTTCAAATTCATCTAATTTTATTTCTTCTATTTTCATAATGCACCTATTTATTTTTTCTAGTTAATTTCTTTACTTTGCCTAGTGTATTATTTATATTATTTAATTTTTCTATTTCTTCAGTAATATATTCTTCTAACTCATCTAATTTATTATACATTTTCTTCATCTCATCGTTATTTAAATATCCATAATGCATAATAAATTCTTCTTTTAATACACTTACTTGATATAATGAATCTCTACAAATTCTTTCATAATTACTAGTTAATTCTAATTCATTTTTTATATACTTATTAATCATAACATAATCACATACGACATCTTTAGATAATGTTTTCCTCATAGTTCTAATGTTATTATTAATCATAAATCCTCTTGTTAAATCATCCACTTTTTTATTTTTAATAAATCTAAAAGGGAATATATTTAAAGTAAGTTTTAATGTATTAGATAATATAGTTCCAAAAAAATTAAACCTTCTCTTTTTTCTTTCAAATGGAGGCATATTAATAATACTCTTTTCAAGATTATCAATTAATGCTTCCTGTTTCTTTATATCTTTATAAATGATATTATAAGCTTCTTCTAATTCAATACTTAATTTAGATTTAATCTCTTTTTTAGGTTTATCTTCTTTTGCTTCTACTTTAGTTTCTGCTTTTTCTGCTTCTTTTACTTCTTTTGATATATTTTTGTCATACTTTTTATATTCATCTATTTTATGTAACATCACATTACATTTCTTTATATAATTATCAAGATTGGTACTACTTACTAATATTTCAAAATCATCAAGTTCTTTTAAATCAAAATCATTTTCTAATTCATAAATATATCTATTATGTTTAAATTCATAATAATTATTTCTAAGTTTCTTTATCTTTTCTTTTAAGTCTAAAATTTTATATACATTAGTATCAAGTTTTCTATTCTTTTTTGTATCTTCTTCTACTTCTTTTAATATATGTTTTGCTTCTTTTAAAGTCGTATTCGCGATTACAACATATAGTGAATATATTTCTTTTTCAATATTTTTATTCTCTGATAAATTGACAATTTCATCAACACTAATTTCTTTTATATCTGATTTTTTTCTCTTATTATCTTTTTTAGGTTTAATATCAATTTTATTCAAATAAGCATATTCTTTTAATTCTTTTTTATTTTTATTAATTACTTTTATAGTTTCTTCATTAGTGGCACGCATAAGATTGTTTTTAGGTACAAAATTTTTTCTTTTTGTATCTAATAAATCTAACTTATCATTTAATTTAATAATCTCATTTTTCTTTTCTTTTTTATCCATAGATAAATTATTTTCTATCTTTACTATTTCTTTTTCTATTTTTTTAACTTCGCAATATATAAGATCTATATTATTATCGATATTTTTAACTTTATTTTTTCTAAATGGTCTATTTTTAGTAGATTCACCACTAGATGTATCATCATTAAATAATGACATGAAAAAATATCTAATAGCGACAAGACCTATTAGGAAAGCTTTATACATTTTTTGAATTATCTTCTTAAACATATAACCACCATATATATTTTACCATATATAAAAAAAATCCACTATATTAATGGATTATTTTTTTAGATAAACATAAAGCTTTCATATTCTCTAATTGTTCAAATGCAACATCATTATATTTTGGATTTTGACCCATTATATCAGCTTTCTTTATATCAAATAAATAATTTATATCATCACCAAATTGGTCATTCATTTTATTAGCTGTTTCAATATCATTAAATCTTAAATCATGAAATAATATTAGCTTACTAATTAATTCAACATCTTCTTTAGATAAATTATAATCTTTATAATGTTTACTAAATATTTCAGCTGATACTAACCAATGATTAGGAAAATGTCCTACACCATTTTCATCAGGAGAAAAAGTAAATGGTTTACCCATATCATGATATAAGGCAGCTATTCTAAGAGGTAATATAGCTGGTACATTATCAATCACTTTTAAAGTATGTTCATATACATCATATATATGCCAATCTGTCATTTGTTCAAAGCCATAACTTTCTTTAAATTCAGGAATAACACTAAAAACCATATCTTTACTTTGGTCTAATCTTGTAGAAGGTTTTTTATCCATAAGTATATCTTTTATATTTTCACAAGCAATTACACTCATAACTTCACCTATTTTCTTCTTCTTTTAAATATCTAATTTTTTCTTTTATTAATAAAGATAATTCTAATGATTCATTAAGTCTTTTAAGTATAATCAAACTATCTTGTAAATCAGTTATCAATGATTGCTTCTTAGCTTCAGCCAATACTTCATCATGATAATACATATTATTTTTA
>JAEEGL010118889.1_pt1 | contig 11893 bp, 6 predicted proteins | sample 9134231 | NCBI WGS metagenome assembly JAEEGL01 (sample SAMN16246548, study PRJNA631951) | gut metagenome | biome: gut microbiome; feature: rumen; material: fiber-attached | host: Bos | place: Iran: Karaj | collected 2018-10 | reverse complement strand
TTTATGAATAAGGGCTTTGGAGTAATACAATATATCAAAAACGGAAGAAAAATCGGAAGTGACTGTGAAAAACGCCGTGCGGGACGCAATTCCTCCCCCACTTGCAGAAGTGGGGGACTCCTTGCTCACGGCTTGTTGACACCGGAGTGTGCACTAATGTATAATCCAATATGAAAATACTTCTTACAGGAGATCGCTATGTACGAACAGGGAAGAATCTATATGGGTCTGACTGACCCGGGCAGGGAAAAGGTATACATGAACCTTTCACAGGCCAACAGGCACGGACTGATAGCAGGCGCCACCGGTACCGGAAAGACCGTCACGATGAAGGTCATGGCCGAGTCGTTCTCCGCGGCAGGCGTACCCGTGTTCCTCTGCGACGTCAAGGGTGACGTTTCGGGACTCGCGCAGCCCGGTGCCGATTCCGAGGGTATGCAGAAAAGGATATACAAATTCGGGCTCCAGGACGTGTTCAGATACCATTCGTTCCCGGTGACCTTCTGGGACATATACGGAAAGGGAGGACACCAGGTAAGGACGACGATCTCCGACATGGGACCGGAGATCCTGGCAAGGATACTCGGGCTTACCGACGTTCAGGAGGGAGTCCTCAACGTGGTCTTCAGGATCGCCGACGAGAACGATCTTCTGCTGATCGACATAAAGGACCTGCGCTCCATGATACAGTATGTGAGCGACAACCGTCAGGAATTCAGCATGAGATACGGCAACATGGCTCCCCAGTCCCTCGCTTCAATCGTCAGGGCTCTGATACCTCTGGAGGATCAGGGCGGCGACCTGTTCTTCGGGGAACCTATGCTGGATATAAACGACTGGATCAGATGCGACATGGACGGCAGGGGAATGATCAATATTCTCCACGCCGTTGAGACGATCAAGTATCCGAAGCTGTATTCGGCGTTCCTGCTCTGGATGATGGCCGAATTATTCGAGAACCTGCCTGAAGTGGGTGACCCAGAAAAGCCCACGATAGTGTTCTTCTTCGACGAAGCGCACCTCCTGTTCACCGACGCCCCGAAAGCCCTGGTGCAGAAGATCGAGCAGACCGTGAAGCTCATCAGGTCCAAAGGCGTGGGCATATATTTCGTGACACAGTCTCCTTCGGACATTCCGGATTCAGTCCTCGCTCAGTGTTCAAACCGTGTGCAGCACGCGCTGCGCGCCTATACTCCCCTTGAACAGAAAGCCGTGAGGACCGCAGCACAGACCTTCAGGACGAATCCCGACTTCAAGACCGAGGACGTCATCATGAACCTGGGTACAGGCGAAGCCCTGACATCCTTCCTCGACGAGAAGGGAATACCTGAGATCGTTCAGAAGACTTCCATCATCTGTCCCGAATCCCTCATGGCGCCCTGCGACGAGGAACTCAAGAAGAGGATAATGGCAAACTCCCTGTTCACATACAAGTATGACAAACCGGTGGACAATGAGAGCGCGTACGAGGTCCTCGAGGAAGTGGCGCAGGCGAGAGCCGAACAGGAGGAACTGGCAAGGCAGCAGGCCGAGCAGGAAAAGCTGGAGAAGGAAAGACTGAAAGCGGAAGAGAAGGAAGCCGCGAAAAGGGAAAAGGAAGAGGCTAAAAAGAAAGCCGCCGAGCAGAGAAAAAAGGAAAGGATCAAATCTAAGATCGAATCCCAGTTCATCTCCACGGGCGGACAGCTTCTGAGGAAAGGCCTGTTCAGTATACTTAAGAAAAGATAAGCAGAAGGCAAGATAAAAGCCGGACCAGTCACATTTAACGTGGCGGATCCGGCTTTAATACTGTTATGACTGCTTCCTCTGTTACTTTCTCCAGTCAGGTATGGACGGAGCATAGTCAGGCAGGCCCCAGGAATAGAACCCGGCGGTCGATATGCCCAGCGGGTAAAGAGGAGACGGAAAGCTGTACCAGGCTGACGTTATCACACCCATGGCGCCGGCTTCGGCGGCTCTCTCGCAGCATATCCTGATGTTCGACGTGAAGCGGCCCTGGTTCGGCATCCCGAGATAATTATCGGTGTTTCCGAGAGATGTGGGCATGCCGATCACTCGGAAACCGTGATCCATATAGTACTCGAGGTACGGAAATGCTTTGAAATACTTGGGAAAATCAGGGCCAAGACAGGAACCGAACTCCTTTATGAAATCCCCGCCCAGAGATGCCTCCAGGTCTTCGCATCCGTTACCGTCTCCGAAGATCCTAAGTATCCTGCGGCTCAGTTCAGAGGTGTCGTGCTCCCATGTTCCGTCGTCCCAGCGCCTGTCGTATGCGAATACAGGCGCTTTGCCGTATCTCGCGACAAGGATCGGATTCTTGGGCGCGGTGCACCAGTAGTCCCAGTATACTATAACGACCCGTCTGTCGAGAAGCTTCATCGTTTCCGGATGGGCGCAGAGCATGTCGTCGTAAACAAGCGGTGTGAGGCCTTTGCTGCAGACGTAGTCGATAACCCGGTTCATGTATTCTGCATACAGTCCGGCGACGCCGTGATCCCGCGCGAATTCCGCGCATCGCGGGCATTTTCCCAGCTGACGGGTCTCATCGCCGCCCAGGTGGAAGTACCTGTTGTTCGGATGGAGCTCGCAGTACTCGTCGATTGCGGATTTCACGAATCCGAGAGAGTCAGGATTGCGTGGACAAAGCTGTGACGGCCTGTCCCCGATCTCCCTTATTCCGTGAAGGGAAGGATCTTTAAGAAAGTATTCAAGATGTCCGAAAGTCTGCATCAGAGGGATCACTTCCATCCCGTGATCCTCAGCAGTTGAGACCAGGAGCCTGACTTCGTCTTGGGAGAGAGCATAAGGTGAGAGGATGTCCGGATATCCCTTATAGGGAAAACGAGAGTTGTACTCGATGAGCAGGGTATTCAGCTTTGCTTCCGCAGCCCACTTCACCATGGTAAGCAACTCGTTTATATCCATTTTTTCCATGGAGCTGACGTTCAGCATATACCCCCGCATGCCGAGCAGAGGACTGTCGGTTATGGTGCCGGCAGGCAGCTCAAGGCTGCTCGAGGTGTCGAGAAGTGTATAGAGAGCATACCTGAGGCCCTGTTCGCTTCCTGCTGTAACGGTGATCACATCCGGCTGAAGTCCGATCTCGTATGATTCTTCCGGCATGTCTCCGATATTCAGGACAACTGACTTGTCTCCTTCAGAGTTCAGATGAAGACGTTTTATATACTGTTCCCGGACGCTTCCGCTGACGCCTGTGGCTTTGAGTTTCCAGCCCCTCGTCAGATCTATGGGCATATCTGCAGACAGATCATAGTCCTTCGGCAGTGGTATGTTGAAAATCCTTCTCTTCATGTTTGTTGCCTCGTCACGGAATGTCCGGCGATCAGGTGCCGGAGAGCTGCTGCTTTGTATACTGTAGCCTGTAAAGGTTATAGTAGTGCCCCTTCTTTTCCAGCAGCTGCTGATGGTTTCCTTCCTCGATGATCTGTCCCTTCGAAAGCACGATTATCTTGTCCGAATGCTGTATCGTGGACAGCCTGTGGGCGACCACCAGCATGGTCCCGATGGACTTGATCCTTTCGAGGGATTCCTGTATGAGGGCTTCGGTTTCGGTATCGATGTTCGCGGTGGCCTCGTCGAGGATGATGACGGAGGGCTCGTGGACTATGGTCCTCGCGAAGCTTATGAGCTGCCGCTGGCCGGCAGAGAAGTTGTTGCCCCTCTCCCGGACGATCTCGTCAAGACCGTCGTCGAGGCGGTTTATGAACCGGTCGGCGTTGACCATTCTGCAGGCTTCCATGACTTTTTCATCGCTGCAGTCGTCCTTGCCGAGCAGTATGTTGGATCTTATGTCTCCCGAGAACAGGAAGACATCCTGCAGCATCTGGCCGAATTTCGACCTCAGGGACGATATCTTAATCTTCCTTATATCTATCCCGTCTATCAGGATCTGTCCCTTCTGGATCTCGTAGTTGTGACAAATGAGTGAGAGAATGGTGGTCTTCCCGGCACCCGTGGCGCCTACGAACGCGACGGTCTCCTTCGGCATGACGTGGAATGATACGCCTTTCAGGACCCATTCGTCAGGCTTGTAGCAGAACCATACATCGCGGAACTCAATCTCGCCTCTGATCTCATCGAGCTCGATTGCGTCGTCTGCGTCCTTAATGCCCGGCTCTATGTCGAGCACTCTGAAGATCTTTTCCGCGGACGCGAAGGACCTCTGCAGCATGTCGAACTGTTCTGCCAGGTTCATGATCGGATTGAAGAATTTGGCTATGTACATGTAGAAGGACACGAGAGTTGCCGACGATATGACCTGTCCGAGAAATGATACGTTGTCTATGTATCCCTTTGAACCAAGATAGAACAGGAACAGGATCGAAGAGTAGTAAAGCATGTTGACCATGGGCCTGAACACGCCGAACACCAGAAGCCTCGAATACTTGGCTCTCTTGAGCTTCACACTCCTCTGGAGAAAGTCCTTCATCTTACGGTCTTCCCGGTTGAAGATCTGGGTGACCTTCATGCCGGACAGGTTCTCCGAAAGGAATGTGTTCATATCTGTTGTGGCGTTTGTGACACCTCTGTGTACACGCCTCGAGAACCACCTGAAGATCACGGTGAAGAACACGATGAAAGGCACGAAGCAGAGCACCATGAGCGTCAGCTCCACGTTCAGCGCGAACATGGCGACCAGCACCCCGATGATGACCAGCGCGTTCTTGAGGAGGGTCACCATTATATTCGTGAACATGTAGAGTATGGAGTTGGGGTCGTTCGAGACTCTTGTTACGAGCTTGCCGACCGGGATCTCGTTGAGCTGCTCGTGTGACAGCTCCTCTATGTGCCTGAATGTGTCCTGCCTGATGGCTGTCAGTATCTTCTGGCCCGCTTTCTGCAGGATCATTGACTGGGCATAGGTGCACGCAAGACTGACTATGAGGATCCCGGCGTAAAGCGCGACCACGGACAGGAGGTATGAAAGCTCGAAATCCTTGGTTACCGTTTCCTCGATGTGCCCGATCAGAAGAGGAGACATGATGTCATATACGATCGAGAATGCCATGGTCAGAAATGCGACCGCAAAGCTTTTTCTGTAGGGCTTCGCGTAAGAGAGAAGACGTCTGATGATCTCGCGGTCGGATATGGACCGTTCGTTGTCCGGATCCTTCAGTTTCTTTCGCGCTATCATGTATGCGGCGATGAAGGCGGCTGAGAAGACGCCTATGACTGCGCCGACTATAAGGAGGGGCAGGTACTCACGCATTGTAGGCACCCCCTTCCTCTTCCAGACGCTGCATGTCGACCATCTTGCGGTAGTTGGCAGAGGTGGCGTACAGCTCCTCATGAGGACCCACGGCGGTTGCCGTGCCGTCTTCAATGAAAATGATCTTGTCCATCTTCTCGACGGTGGATATCCTGTGGGCTATCAGGATCGTGGTCTTTCCTTTTCTTGTTTCCTCTATGGAACGGAGTATGTTCTTTTCGGTATTGGTATCGACAGCAGATACCGAGTCGTCAAGGATCAGTATTGGGGCGTTCCGCATCATGGCCCTGGCGATAGATATCCTCTGTTTCTGCCCTCCTGAAACGGTCACGCCTCTCTCTCCGAGTATGGTGTCGTATCCTTCGGCAAAACCTGATATGTTGTCATGCACGTCGGCAAGCTTGGCATACCTGACCACATCCTCCCGGCCGAACTCGTCAACGCCGAAGGAGATATTGTTTTCTATAGTGTCCGAAAACAGAAAGTTGTCCTGTGGCACGTACGCGCAGGCTTCCCGCACTGAATGTATGGTAAGGGAGTTCACGTCATGCCCGTCGAGGAAAATGGTCCCGTCCGGCACATTATAGGTCCTGAGGAGAAGATCCACAACGGTGGTCTTCCCGCATCCCGTACGTCCCACGATGCCGACGTTCTCACCTGCGTTTATCCTGAACGTCATGCCCGAAAGCGCCTTGTATTCCTCGTCGGGGTAGCTGAACGTGAGATCCCTGAATTCTATCTCGCCTCTGACGTCCTTTATCTCTTCGGCGCCTTCACGGTCGGTGACATCCTGCTTTGCCTCCAGAAGACGGCTTATCCTCTTGAGGGAAGCTCTGCCTCTCGATGTCATGTCTATAAGTTCGGAAACCGCCATTATGGGCCACACCACTGAGGTGAAATATGCTATGAACTCGACGAGCTGGCCTGCGTTGAACTTTCCCTGGTAAACCAGATAGCCGCCGTATCCGAGAATGACGCAGATTACGCTTTCGACGAACAGCATGACCATCAGACGCATAAGTACCGAAGCCTGGGTGTGCTTTACGTTCGCTTCCTCATTCTCAATGTTTATCTTTTTGAAGGACATGAGTTCCTTCGCTTCCTTGACAAAGGCCTTTATGACCGTGAGACCGGAGAATTTCTCCTGCGCGAAGTCCGAAAGCTTAGAGAAAGCCTGCTGTCTAACGTCCCATTTCTTCATCATATACTTTCCCACGATGGTGGCGGAGGCCAGAAGAAAAGCCATCGGGATCATGCACAGAAGAGTCAGGGTGGGATCCATCCGGACCATCTTGACAATAGCCATGATCCCAAGAAGGAGCGCGTCGAAGAACATCATGATGCCCCAGCCGAAGCATTCCTGCACAGTGTCAAGATCATTCGTAAAAAGGCTCATCAGGGTGCCGACCTTGTTCTTCTGGAAGAATTCGCAGCTCAGGTTCTTAACGTTGTCGAACATGGAATTGCGCAGATCCGATTCGACTCTGATACCCGTACCGAAGAACATGATCCTCCATAGGAACCTGCCCAGCATGATCATCAGGACGAAGAAGAGCATGGGAAAGCATATACGGCTGATGAGGAATTCCATGTCGAAGGCAAAGACTGTGCCGTCGATAGCGACCTCTCCCGTATTGAGCCCGTTTACGATCATCTGATAGAGTTTCGGTATCTCGAGCTGAAGGTAATCGACTGCCACAAGGGACGCGATGCCTATCAGCAGGAAAATGCCGTATTTCAGATAGTATTTGTTTATGTGCTTTCCGAATACCATAGATAATTAACCTCATGCGATTCACTAAAAAACATCTAGATTATACCAAATAGAAGGGAAGTAAACAATAACTTAAAAATATTATTGCAGCTGTGGAGATAGTTTTTTGCGTAAATTACTTACCGGTGACTCTCAGCTCTCCCATACCCATGAACAAAATATACAAAAAAACGGAAATTAATTAGTCAAATGAACGAAAATGATAATGCGGTGCGATAGTTAATAAATAGTTATTGAAACGGAGAGTTGCGTATGGTATACTGCATACTGTAATGGGGCAGTGTGCGCCTCATGCGATTTCAAACCAAATACAATTACGAGAGGAGATTTTATATCGTGAAAAAGATCGTAACGATCGTTCTCGCGTCTGTCATGCTTGTATTCGTCGCTGTAGTAGCGAATGCGGCAGTAGGTGTTGTCGTCGAGGCAAGGAAAGTAGACAATCAGCCCAACCTTGAAGTCATCGATTCATCATGGGGCGAGCCTGTACTGAAAGGAATCACGTCCGCTTCGGAAAACTGCTATTCATGGACATTCTATGAAAGCGACTATGAAGACAGGGCAATGGCTGACGGCGTAGGCACTGCAGGAACAGGACCCAACGGAAGACGCACATGGCATCCTGAGGACGAGCCGATGGATGTATGGATGCTTTGGGATGACAACTATTTCTATTTTGCTTTCAGGACCAAGGACTATGATATCGCAGGTGCGGAGACCGCCCAGAGAGGCGACGGCGCCCAGCTTTATATCAAACCGCTTGACCTTGTTGAAAATCCATATGATGGTGTTACTACATTCGACGATCACGGTGTGTATGACCCGTACTGGTATGTTTGGGCTCTTGGATTCGATGATTGGACGACAGCCACCGCAATACGTGAACCCGGCGCCGTTATTACTGCCGCCGGTGCTCTTGATCCAGCGCCGATTATAAATGTAGACCCGAGCCAGGTAGGTGATGACACGATGGAGTGCATCATTGCCATCCCGTTTTCTAACCTGGTACTCAGAAAAGCAGATCTTGCAAATCTTGCAAACAAAGAGTTCGCCATCACGTTCCTCAGAGTGAGCAACGGAACGAAAGTATGTACGACCCCAAGCGGAAACGAGAGCACTTCGAGAGGGATCTACGGCGGAATCCTGTGGGGCAAATATCTTGCCGACAACCCGCATGACAATAAATACAAGAATCCTACCTGCAAGAGCCTGAACACGGTAATTCTCCGTGATTCCAGCTATGTTCCGACAGAGACTGAAGAAACAATTCCTCCTACAACTGAAGAAACTGGAACAGAGGCTGCACCGAATCTTGACGGTGTTTCAAGCTGGGCTCTGACGGAAGTCGAAGCCGGCATCAAAGAGGGACTGGTTCCCGAGAACCTCCGGGCCAACTACACGTCTCCCGTATCGAGAGGCGCTGTCGCCGGGATGTTCATCAACCTGATCGAAAAGGCAACCGGCAAGACCATCGATGAGGTCATGGCTGAAAAGGGCGTTTCCATCACCGAAGGCGTATTCGAGGATACGACTGACAGGAACGTTCTCGCCGCCAATGCTCTCGGCATCATCAACGGAACCTCCAAAACCAAGTTCTCACCCAACGGTACGCTGAAGAGAGCCCAGATCGCGGCCATCATCAACCGTGTCGCAAGAGTCCTCGGCATCGAGACCGAAGGATTCACCCATGAGTTCAACGATATCACCGACAACTACGCATGGGCAGACTCCGAGCTTGGCTGGCCGGTGCATGCGGGCATCATCAACGGCGTGGGCCAGGGCAGGTTCAACCCGGGCGGAGACCTGACGACCGAGCAGGCCATCCTCATCACCTACAGAGGACTCAGCGCCCTGAAGAAATAATATGACAGACTCAATAGCGGGAGAGCGTAAAGTGTTCTCCCGTTTTTTCATATATCGAAAATGTACAAATTTGAGAAGTTAGATTATTCAAAATAACGAAATTGAGAAATTTTGAGAAGCGTTAATTATTCGTTATTGAAAAAAAGTGCCGAATGTGATAAACTTTATGGCAGTGCAGGGGGCGGTGTACGCCTCATGCGTCTTAAAACCAAGTAAATTTTCGAGAGGAGTTTTTATATCATGAAAAAGATCGTAACGATCGTTCTCGCGGCCGTCATGCTCGTATTCGTCGCTGTAGCAGCGAATGCAGCAGTAGGCGTTGTCGTAGAGGCAAGGAAAGTCGACCAGCAGCCCAATCTTGAATTCATCGATTCATCCTGGGGCGAGCCCGTCCTGACTGGAATCACGTCTGCTTCTGAGAACTGCTATTCATGGACATTCTATGAAAGCGACTATGAAGACAGGGCCATGGCTTCGTATAACGCGGAGACAGGCCAGTACGGACATGGCGGTACCGGTGAAAACGGAAGGCGTACATGGCATCCGGAAGACGAGCCGATGGACGTCTGGATGCTGTGGGACAACGAATATTTCTACTTTGCATTCAAGACCAAGGACTATGATATCGCAGGCGCAGAGACCGCCCAGAGAGGCGACGGCGCCCAGCTCTTCATCAAGCCTCTTGAACTCGTGGAAAATCCGTATGACGGTATCACCACGTATGATGAACACGGTGTGTATGACCCGTTCTGGTACGTATGGGCACTCGGTTTCGATGACTGGTCCACAGCAACGGCCATCCGCGAGCCCGGTGCAGTAACAACAGCAGCAGGTGCTCTTGATCCCGCTCCGATGATCAATGTTGACCCGAGCCAGGTAGGGGACGATACGATGGAATGCATCATTGCGATCCCGCTGTCCAACCTTGTACTCAGAAAAGCCGATCTTGCAAATCTCGCGAACAAAGAGTTTGCCATCACTTTCCTCAGAGTTAGCAACGGAACGAAAGTCTGCACGGATTACAGAGGCGGCGAAGCAACTTCCAAGGGAATCTACGGCGGCGTTATGTGGGGCAAGTACCTCGCAGACAATCCGCATGACAATAAATACAAGAATCCTACCTGCAAGAGCCTGAACACGGTCATTCTCCGTGATTCCGACTATGTTCCCGCTGACACCGAGGACACCACTCCTACAGAGGACACCAAAGTCGAGACACCAATCAACCTTGACGGCGTTTCCAGCTGGGCTCTGACGGAAGTCGAAGCCGGCATCAATGAGGGACTGGTTCCCGAGAACCTCCAGGCCAACTACACGTCTCCCGTATCGAGAGGCGCTGTCGCCGGGATGTTCATCAACCTGATCGAGAAGGCAACCGGCAAGACCATCGACGAGGTCATGGCTGAAAAAGGCGTTTCCATCACGGAAGGCGTGTTCGAGGACACCACTGACAGGAACGTTCTCGCAGCGAATGCCCTGGGCATCATCAACGGAACCTCCAAGACCAAGTTCTCGCCCGACGGCACACTGAAGAGGGCCCAGATCGCGGCCATCATCAACCGTGTCGCGAGAGTTCTCGGCATCGAGACCGAAGGATTCACCCATGAGTTCAACGATATCACGGACAACTACACATGGGCCGATTCCGAGCTCGGCTGGCCGGTACACGCGGGCATCATCAACGGCGTGGGCCAGGGCAGGTTCAACCCGGGCGGAGACCTGACCACAGAGCAGGCCATCCTCATCACCTACAGAGGACTCAACGCTCTGAAAAAATAAGGCAAAGTGAATATGCAGAGACCGGCGGAACGAAAATCTGCCGGCCTTTTTTTGCGTGAAAATGCTGCGCCATATTCTTTTTTCATTGGCATTGTGATATACTGAGTACAGCAGAAACTCATATCAAACCGCTGGGGAGATCTCAAATGAAAAAGATTCTGACAGCAACTCTTTTCGTTATACTGACCGTCCTGTTTGCAATGGCCGCGGAGGCCGCAGTGGGCACGGTTATATACGCGTATAAGACAGATACGGCTCCCAATCTCGAGGATATCGACGCTTCCTGGGGGGAGCCGGTGATCCACGTGGACAAAAACTCTGAGAACAGCGCCCTGTTCGATTACTGGCAGGTCATGATATCGAGAGGCCTGGGCAAGGGCAGGGAGAGCATATTCTCGGAGGACGTGGAGTTCGATCTGTATTTCCTCTATGACAAGGACTACATGTATATAGGCATAGTTTCTCCCGACGAGCAGATCTGCGGGAGCAACATCGCCACATGGCAGGGGGACGGCGCACAGGTCTGGCTTCAGCCGCTTGGCATGATGGAAGATCCCTACGGGCCCAACGGACAGCATCCCGGCATCTCAGTCGCCGACCTTCAGAGTCTTGAGAGCAGCTTCCTGTACATATGGAACCTCAATGGAGATAACAAGAGCTGTTCCATCGAGAGCGCGTCGCTCCATCTCGAGAACAGGCCGCTGATCATACCGGACACCCAGAAAAAGGAGATAAGGCTCATCCTTGTGGTACCGCTAGACGATTACGGCCTCAGAAAGAAGGACGTGCACGGCTTCGAATTCGGCATAACAGTATTCAGGATGAGCTCCCTTACCACCGCTGACGAGGGGTTCGCCGGAGCTCTGACCTGGGGCAGGACCTATGACGAATACACGACGGTGCCTCAGAGCGTTAATACCGTGATACTCTGGGATCCTTCAAGGGGGACCCCCGGTGAAACGGAAGATACGACACCTCCGGAGACGGAGGACACCACTCCTCCGGCGACCGAGGATACCGAAGTCGAGACACCGATCAACCTTGAAGGCGTTTCCAGCTGGGCTCTGACGGAAGTCGAAGCCGGCATCAAGGAGGGACTGGTCCCCGAGAACCTCCAGGCCAACTACACGTCTCCCGTATCGAGAGGCGCTGTCGCCGGTATGTTCATCAACCTGATCGAGAAGGCTACAGGCAAGACCATCGACGAGGTCATGGCTGAAAAGGGCGTATCCATCACGGAAGGC
>JAEEGL010070509.1_pt1 | contig 11893 bp, 12 predicted proteins | sample 9134231 | NCBI WGS metagenome assembly JAEEGL01 (sample SAMN16246548, study PRJNA631951) | gut metagenome | biome: gut microbiome; feature: rumen; material: fiber-attached | host: Bos | place: Iran: Karaj | collected 2018-10 | reverse complement strand
TGAGAAAAATCTGCACGGGCCTCGGTCGCTTACAGACGAAGAAGGCTTTGAGCTGATAAAAAAACTGCTCGGTATAAGATGCGAGGCGAAAAAGGCGGCAGAAGAGATAGAAAAACTGCTTGACGGCGCGGTCGCAAACGAAACGCTTTCGAAATTCAGCCGCGTAATGAACGCCGTTTCAGTTACCGGGTACGCCGATAAGGTGACGGTCGATCTTTCGGTCGTCGACGATATACACTATTATAACGGCTTCGTTTTCAAAGGCTACGTCGAGGGAGCGCCGGCGGCGGTGCTTTCGGGCGGTCAGTACGACAGGTTAATGGCGAAAATGAAGCGAAGCTCCGAAGCGATAGGCTTCGCCGTGTATCTCGATCTGTTGGATCAGCTGAACGGCGGAAAAGACGGCTACGACTGCGACGTACTGCTTCTGTATTCGGATGAAGACGATATCGGGGTTTTGATGAAAAACGTCGATCTGCTCGTGAAAGAGGGATATACGGTAAGCGTCAGAAGATCGAAAGACAACGTAAGAAGCAAAAAAACAATGAAAATCTGCGGCGGCGAGGTGAAAACGGTTGAATAAATATCTGAATATAGCTCTGCCGAAAGGCAGACTCGGCGAAAAAATATACGATACGTTCGAAAAAGCCGGTTACGGATGCCCGTCGATAAGAGAAAACAGCAGAAAGCTGATCTTCGAAAGCGAAGAAACGGGCGTGAGATACTTCTGGGTGAAACCGTCGGACGTGGCGATATACGTTGAACGCGGCGCCGCGGATATAGGCGTGGCGGGCAAAGACATACTGCTCGAATACGAGCCCGACGTTTACGAGCTTCTCGATCTGAAAGAGGGCGTATGCAGAATGGCGGTCGCGGGCAAAAAGGATTTCCGCGACGATACCGGCAAAACCCTGCGCGTAGCGACCAAATTCACGAATATCACCGAGAAGTATTATCTCGGAAAGGGCAGAGACATAGACGTGATAAAACTCAACGGTTCGATAGAGCTTGCGCCGGTGCTCGGACTTTCCGACGTGATAGTGGATATCGTCGAGACCGGGACCACGCTGAGGGAAAACGACCTCGCCGTGATCGAAGAGATAGTGCCGATCAGCGCGAGGCTGATCGCGAACAAGGCAAATTACAAATTCAAAAGCGACGAGACGGACGCGCTGGTACGCGCGCTTGCAAAGATCGTCGGGGAGCGGATATGATAAAGATAATGAAATTCGGCTGCGTGCCTGAAAAAGAGATATTCTCGCGGTCGGCGCCGGAAACGGACGTTGCCGGTACGGTAAAGGATATAATAGCCGACGTCAGGAAAAACGGCGACAAAGCGCTGTTATACTATACGGAAAAGTTCGATAAAGCGAAGCTTTCGTCGCTTGCCGTCACAAAGGAAGAAATAAAAGAAGCGGCGGATTCGGTGCCGCCGGAATTTCTGCGGATACTGAACAAAGCCGCGGAAAACATCAGAAGATTTCACGAAAAGCAGGTCCGCGAAGGCTTTGAGATCAAAGGCGAAGACGGCGTTATCATAGGTCAGAAGGTCATACCCGTCGACCGCGCCGGTATATACGTACCCGGCGGCACGGCAGCGTACCCTTCCACCGTGCTGATGGATTCGATACCGGCGAAAACAGCCGGAGTTAAAGAGATAGTCATGGTCACCCCGCCCGGTAAAGACGGGAAGATCAATCCCGTTATACTCGCGGCGGCCGATATCGCGGGCGTTGATAAGATATTCAAGGTCGGAGGAGCGCAGGCGATAGCGGCGCTCGCCTTCGGTACGGAAAGCGTGCCGAAGGTCGATAAGATAGTCGGTCCCGGCAACGCGTTCGTGGCGGAGGCTAAAAAACAGGTTTTCGGCGCGGTATCTATAGATATGATAGCGGGTCCGAGCGAGATAATGATAATATCGGACGGAAAATCCGTTCCGTCGCATCTTGCCGCCGATCTGCTCTCGCAGGCGGAGCACGACAAAATGGCTTCCGCGGTGCTGATAACCGACAGCGAAAAGCTCGCCTTTGCGGTAAGCGCCGAGATAGAAAAGCAGATACCTCTGCTTTCAAGGGCGGAGATCGCCCGCGCGTCGATAGACAGTAACGGCAAGATCATAATAACGGACGATCTGATCAAGGCCGCAGAGGTGGCTAACGCCATAGCTCCGGAGCATCTGGAGCTTTGCGTCGACGATCCGTTTGCCATGCTTTCGCTCATACGTCACGCCGGTTCGGTGTTTCTCGGCAGAAACTGCCCCGAAGCGCTCGGCGATTATTACGCCGGACCGAACCACACTCTGCCGACGAGCGGCACGGCGAGGTTTTCAAGCCCGCTCTCCGTCGACGATTTCGTAAAGAAAATGCAATTCTCATATTATACGGAAGAAGCCCTCCGCAAGGTCGCCGGCGACGTAGCGTATTTTGCGCGGGCGGAAGGACTCACAGCCCACGCGAAAAGCGCGGTCATAAGAACGGAAGAAGATAAATGAGCGTTTTTTTCAGTAAAAAGTTCGGCTCTCTCACCCCGTACGTACCGGGCGAACAGCCGAAGGATATGAAGTATATAAAACTCAATACGAACGAATCGCCGTATCCGCCGTCGCCTCTCGCGGTAAAATACGCGTGCGAAGAGGCGAAAAAGCTGGAGCTTTATTCGGATCCCGAATGTACGGAGCTGGTCAGAACGGCGGCGGCGGCGCTCGGAGTTTCCGAAGACGAAATAATATTCACAAACGGCTCCGACGAGGTCTTGAATTTCGCTTTCGCGGCGTTTTGCGACGACGGTCATCCGGCGGTATTTCCCGATATAACGTACGGCTTTTACCCTGTTTTCGCCGAATATAACGGCGTGCCTTATGAAGAGATACCGCTTACTGACGGTTTTACGGTGAACGTAAACGACTATATCGGCATAAACAGGAATATTTTCATAGCGAACCCGAACGCCCCTACCGGAATCGCCCTGCCGCTTTGCGATATCGAGCGCATAGTCGAAAGCAACCCCGGCAACGTCGTTGTGATCGACGAGGCGTACGTCGATTTCGGGGCGGAAAGCGCGTTGCCGCTCATTAAAAAATACAAAAATCTGCTCGTAACGCAGACGTTTTCGAAGTCCCGCTCGATGGCGGGAGCGAGGCTCGGTTTCGGGTGCGCCGATCCGGCTCTGATACGCGATCTGCAGACGGTGAAATACTCGACCAACCCGTATAACGTAAACCGCATGACCATGGCGGCGGGAGTAGGAGCGCTGCTCGATACGGATTATTTTGAAAAAAACGTAAAAGAGATAATGAATACGAGAGAGTACGCCGTATCGGAGTTTCAAAAGCTCGGATTTACCGTGCTTTTGTCGAAGGCGAACTTCATATTTGCGAAAAGCGATAAGATAAGCGGAGAAGAGCTTTATCTCAGACTCAAAGAAAACGGCGTGCTCGTACGTCATTTCAACAAAGAACGGATAAAAGATCACGTCCGTATCACGATAGGCACGAAAGAACAGACGACGGTCCTTATAAATACGGTAAAGAAGATCACGGAGGGATAAAATGAGAACTGCCGAAATAAAAAGAAAAACGAAAGAGACCGATATAAAACTGACTCTTGACGTGGACGGCAAAGGCGCCGGCGAAATAAATACCGGCTGCGGCTTTCTCGATCACATGCTGACGCTGTTTGCCAAACACGGCGGCTTCGATCTCACGGTATACTGCAAAGGCGATATAAACGTCGATTATCATCACACGACAGAGGATATCGGCATAGCGCTCGGGCAGGCGCTGAAAACGGCTCTCGGAGACAAACGCGGTATCCGCCGTTACGGGGATATAATCCTGCCGATGGACGAAGCGCTCGTGATGACGGCGGTCGATATTTCGGGCAGACCGTATTTAGGCTATATGATCCCGATACCCACGCAGAAGGTCGGCGATTTCGATACGGAGCTCGTTGAAGAATTCTTTGCAGCGTTCGTGCGCGAAAGCGGCGTGACTCTTCATATCCGTCTGATAACGGGCGGCAATTCGCATCACATCATAGAGGCGGCGTTCAAATCCGTCGGCAGGAGCCTGCGTGAAGCCGTTAAAGTGAACGAAGACGATCCCGACGCGATACCGTCTACAAAAGGAGTTTTATAATGATCGCTATAATCGATTACGGCGTAGGCAATCTGTTTTCACTGCAAAGCTCTTTCGCGGCGATAGGCGAAGAAGCCTCGGTAACGGGCGATAAAAAAGTCATAGAAAAAGCCGACAGGCTGATACTGCCGGGCGTGGGCGCTTTCGGCGACGCCGCCGCAAAACTGCGCGATACGGGACTTGACACGGTCGTAAAAGAGCAGGCGGCGTCAGGCAAACCGCTTCTCGGAATATGCCTCGGCATGCAGCTTTTGTTTGATAAAAGCTTTGAATTCGGCGAATACGAAGGACTCGGGCTTATAAAAGGCTCGGTAAAGCCGATAAAAGACGTTATAGACCCGGGCTTGAAAATACCGCATATAGGCTGGAATTCCCTTATTTTCAAAAAAGAAAGTCCGCTTTTCAAATATAACGAAAACGGCGATTTCGTCTATTTCGTCCATTCGTATTATGCCGCCGACTGCGGCGAAAACGTCATAGCCACGACGGAATACGGCGCGGAGCTTACGGCGGCGGTCGCCGACAAAAACGTTTTCGGCGCTCAGTTCCACCCCGAAAAAAGCGGAAAGACCGGTTTGAAAATGCTCAAAGCGTTCTGCGAGGTGCAAATATGATAATTTATCCGGCGATAGACTGTATAGGCGGTCAGGCCGTTCGGCTTTACAAAGGCGATTACGGCAAGGTCACCTCTTATAACGACGATCCCGTATCTGTTGCGCTCGGCTTTGAGTCTTGCGGGGCGAAGCGCGTACATCTCGTCGATCTTGACGGCGCGCGTACCGGCGAACCGGTAAATCACGCCCTGTTTGCCGACATAAAGCAAAAAACAAATCTTTTCTGCGAGGTCGGCGGTGGAATCAGAACGGTTGAAAGGATAAGCGAATATCTCGGAGTCGGAGTAGACCGCGTTATAATCGGCACCGCGGCGATAGAGCAGAGGGGATTCGTAAAAGAAGCCGTAAAAGCCTTCGGCTGCGATAAGATCGCCGTCGGTATAGATATAAGATACGGCAAAGCGGCGACGAGAGGCTGGATGAATACGACCGATACCGGCGTATTCGAATTCTTCGATATGATGACGGCGGACGGCTGTAAAACTTTCATCTGTACAGATATTGCAAAAGACGGCGCGATGCAGGGAACAAACGTAGATCTTTACCGCGAGTTATCGACCCGTTACGACGTCGATCTTATCGCTTCGGGCGGCGTTTCTTCATACGAAGATATAAAACGGCTGAAAGCGCTCGGCATACACGGCGCGATAATCGGCAAAGCTCTTTACACGGGCGATATAGATCTTAAAAAAGCGCTGGAGGCGGCGAAATGATAACGAAAAGAATAATACCGTGCCTCGACGTAAAAGACGGCAGAGTCGTTAAGGGAGTAAATTTCGGGGGCTTGAAAGACGTGAATTCTCCCGTGGATCTCGCCGGATACTATTCGGATAACGGGGCGGACGAGCTCGTTTTCTACGATATCACCGCTTCAAGCGACGGCAGAAGGATATTTACCGATATACTCAAAGAAACGGCGAGGCGCGTTTTCATACCTCTCACCGTAGGCGGCGGCATCAATACGCTCGACGATTTCGACCGCGTGCTCAAATGCGGAGCCGATAAGGTAAGCGTCAACTCCGGCGCGATAAGAGATCCCGGGCTGATATACGAAGCCGCGAAACGCTACGGCAGTCAGTGCGTCGTGCTTTCGGCTGACGTGAAACGCGTAAACGGAAATTTCAGAGTCTACGCGAAGGGCGGCAGGATCGATACGGGACTTGACGCGATAGAATGGATAAAGCGCGGAGTCGGAAACGGCGCGGGCGAGATCGTGCTCAACTCGATAGATACGGACGGGGTGAAAAACGGTTTCGATATCGAAATGCTCGCCGCTGTCTGCGAGGTCGTGAACGTGCCGGTAATAGCTTCCGGCGGAGCGGGGAACATACGGCACTTTACAGAACTGTTCAAAACCCTGCCGAAGGTCGACGCGGGACTTGCCGCATCGATCTTCCACTTCGGCGAGGTGGATATAAAAGATCTCAAAGCCGAAATGAAGAAAAACGGAATAATCACGAGAATATGAAGGTGACGAAATGATAAACATAAACGAACTCAAATTCGACGAAAACGGACTTATTCCGGCGATAGTCGTCGACAGAAAAACGAAGCGCGTGCTCACGCTCGCGTATATGAACAAAGAGAGCCTTGAAATATCGATGGAGAAAAAACTGACCTGCTTTTACAGCAGATCGAGACAAAAACTTTGGCTCAAAGGCGAAACGAGCGGTAATTATCAGCATATCGTATCGATCACCGCCGACTGCGACAGGGACGCGCTCGTCGTTACCGTCGATCCCGACGGACCGGCGTGTCATCTCGGCACGTTTTCGTGCTTTGAAAATCCCGTTTATGATATCGGCGAGCCGGAATTTTCATATGAAGGACTCATGAAGCTTATCGAGGGCAGGAAGACGGAGAAAAAAGAAGGCTCGTATACGAGCTATCTGTTCGAAAAAGGTCTCGACAAGATACTGAAAAAGGTCGGAGAAGAGAGCACCGAGGTCATTATTGCGGCTAAGGACAAAGATAAAAAAGAGACCGTTTACGAGATAGCGGATCTTGCGTACCACGTTATGGTCCTTATGGTCGAAGCCGGTATAAGCCTTGACGATATCAGAAACGAGCTCGCCTCGCGCCACGTGATAGATCACAAGATCAAACAGGAGAAGATGACGTGATGACCGATCTGCACACGCATACAGTATTTTCAGACGGCAAAAACACCCCGGAACAGATGGTACTGTCCGCGATCGGTAAGGGCGTGACCACGTACGGCATATCCGATCACTCGTATACGCCCTTTGATCAGAGCTACTGTATGAGACCGGAGAATTACGCCGTCTATAAAGCGGAGATCGAAGAGCTGAAAGAAAAGTATAAAAACGAAACAGACCTCCGCTGCGGCATCGAGCTCGATTATTATTCGCACAAGCCGGATATAAAATTCGACTATACGATCGGCTCGGTACACTACGTAAAGGCGGAAAACGTATATATACCGGTCGATTTTACAAAAGAAACGCTTGAAAACGCCGTAAAAGAATACTTCGGCGGAGACTTTTTTTCGCTTATCGAAAAGTATTACGAAAACGTCGCGGACGTTGTGAACAAAACAAAGTGCGATATAATAGGTCACTTTGATCTCATAACGAAATTCAACGAGGGCAAAGCGTTGTTTGACGAGAGCGATAAAAGATATAAAGACGCGTATAAAACCGCCGCCTACGCGCTTCTGAAGACGGGCGTGCCGTTCGAGATCAATTTCGGCGCGATATCGAGAGGGTACAGAAAAACTCCGTACCCGTCAAAGGAGATCTTTTCGTATCTGAAAAAAAACGGCGCCGAATTCATCCTGTCAAGCGACGGTCACAGCGCCGAAAACATCTGTTACGGATTCGATACGTTTAAGGGAGAGTTATGATGGAATATCTTAAAGAATACTACGAGTCGCACGACGAGGACGGCAGACTTATCAGTAAGCACGGCAAAATCGAGTATATCACGACGATGAAATACATTCACCGGTACGCGATGAAAACGAACGCGAAACGGATCGTCGAGATCGGCGCCGGAACCGGCAGATACAGCGTCGCGCTTGCGAAAGAAGGCTTCGACGTTACGGCGGTGGAGCTTGTGGAGCACAATCTGCAGATACTGCAAAGCAAGCTGAACGGCGGAGAAAAGCTGAAAGCATATCAGGGAAACGCCGTCGATCTTTCGGCTTTTGAAGACGGCGAATTCGATATGACTCTGCTTCTCGGCCCGATGTATCATTTATTCACGTTTGAAGACAAGAAAAAAGCGCTCGGCGAAGCGGTGAGGATCACAAAGCCGGGCGGCAGTATACTCGTTGCGTACTGTATGAACGAGGCGACGGTGATACAGTTTGCGTTTCTCAAAAATAACGTCGGCTATATAGAAGAAAAAGATCTGATCACGCCGGACTGGCACTGCAAAAGCGGACCCGAAGAGCTTTTCGATCTCGTCAGAACGGAGGATATCGAAGAGCTCGACAAAACGGCGCCAGTTACGCGCGAAAAACTCATAGCGACGGACGGAGCGGCGCACTATATCCGCGCCGCGATCGACGCTATGGACGATCACACCTACGAAAAATGGATCGAATATCATCTTGCGACCTGTGAAAGACAGGATATAATAGGCGCTTCGAACCATACGCTCGATATTCTCATAAAAAATGACGTATTATAACGTATACGAAACGCCCAGCGGCTTAGACGGCCTGATAATGTATTCCGACGGAGAATATCTTACGGGGCTGTCGTTTTATAACGAAAACAGCAAGCCTCCTCAGGGATGCGGGTACGCCGAGCTATTGATCTTCGATAAAACGAAAGCGTGGCTCGATTCGTATTTCAACGGCGGCGATTGCGGTAAAGCACCCGAAATAAGACTCTGTGGCGTAACTGAGTTTTGCCGCGAGGTGCTTGAACTTTTGCAAAACGTCGGATACGGGCAGACTGTCACGTACGGCGATATCGCGGAAAAGATCGCCGCAAAAAGGGGAATTAAAAAGATGTCGGCGCAGGCGGTCGGTCAGGCGCTGCATAAAAATCCCGTCTGCATCATAATACCGTGCCACAGAGTCGTCGGCAAAGACGGTTCGCTCGTCGGTTACGGCGGCGGCTTGAAACAAAAAGAAGCGCTGCTCAGGCTTGAAAAAACGCAGTATCATAAAAAAAGCGGGTCGTGACCCGCTTTTTTTATGATCTTATTTCTTTTTCTTTTTGCTTATCGCGATCGCCGTACCGATTCCGGCGGCTGCCGCGGCGACCGACGGGATTATTATCGCGGCGGGATTGATCTTTCCCGTATCCTTTCCGATATCATCCGTTACGGCTTCGGTCTTTTCTTCGGTCTTTGCCGCCGTTTCGGTCTGAGCGGCTTTATCGGGCGCGTTGATCACGGCTAAGCGGTATTTGAATCTTCCCTCGGGCGCGACGTCGCCGTTATCGTAAAAGTCGAGTATATCGCCGTCGTTCTGCATATTGTCCGCCCATTTGAAATTCACGGTAAACGAGCGGCATCCGTCTATGCCGAGCAGTTTTCTCGGAACGGATATCTGCAGAGTATTGCCCTTTACGCTGTATCCGGCTTGACCGACCGTCTGCCATTCCCAGCCGCCTTTGCTCTTTTCAAGTGCCGTTTGCGAAGCGCCCGGAGCGTTTCTGTTCAGTATATACTGAAAGCTCTCCCAGTTTTCGGCTTCGATCAGCTTTCCGTCCGCTTCCTCGACCTCAAGAAACAGCCTCATCCACGCCTTGTCCGTATAAGGAGTCAGATCGTCTTTCGTCTGTACCGAAAAATAAAGATTTTCCGCGTCGTACGTCGCCTTTGACGATACGATATCGTTTCTGCCGGTGTCGTTTTTATACGTATAAAACGACTTCGTCTCGTTGTTCATATAGCCTCTGCAGCTGCGGTCAAACGTGTCGCCCGGATACGTTTCGTACGTGCGGCTTACCTTTTCCCAGCCGGAGCCTGTCTTTATGTCGACGGTGACCGGCTCGTCAACGGCGGGCAGAGCGCCGACGCCTTTGTATCGGCGGACGTAGCTGACGAGCTGATAGTAATAGTGGTCTTTGAGATCGCCGCGCGACGGCTCGATATCGCGGCTGTATTCGTCGCTGAAATTATCGGGAAACGCGTTTTTTACGCCCCAGAAGTCGTCAAAACGGCCGGCGACCCACTCGTTCCACCCCGTCACCCATACGAATTCGGGATCGATCTCGAGCGCGTATTCCCACTGAGCGCTGAAATATGCGCCGTACAGCTTTGCGTTCTCCCTTTCGTCGACCTGTTCCTTTACGGGATCGTAATGACGGCCGTATACCTGAAATTTCGGGTTGTTCATCGCCGTGAGGTGCGTTTCTTTGCACCAGTTGTGAGCTATCGCGACCGCTACCTGCTCCGGAGTACCGTCTTTGTTTTTGTTTACGAGCTGCGGATAAACGGATATCCAGTTCCAGAGCTGATATTTTTTCTTTATCTCAGGCTGTATCGCGCCCATTACGAGAGGGTTTCCGTCCTCGTCCTGCACCTGCACGTTATCGGCTGACTGCGAGTGATTTATAACGCGGTAGTTGAAGAAATCGAGTATTTCTTTATCCGTCGCGTTCTTTTTATCGAGCTTGCCGGGGTAACCGACCATCAGAGGCTTGCCTTTCCAGTAAAACCAGAGATCTTTGTAGATCCCCTTGCCGTACAGTTTATCGTATATCTCGCGAAGCTGTATCGCGACGAGATCGTAGTCGAACATCGGGAGCATAAACGATATCTTCGGCGTTTTTACTCCGTCGGCTCTCGCCTGCGACCATACGCGGCAGAGAGTCAGAACGTCGTCGATGAACGTCGCCGTACCGTTGGTATTGTCGAAAAACACGGCGTCGATACCCGCGTCGGCAAGAAGCTCCGCCTGCTTGCGCAAGACCCATTCGTCGCGCGACTGATAGTAGCCCCATATCGGCTCGTTCCAGTGGTATGCGCCCGCGGTGCCCCACAGCGGGCTTGAAAAATCGTTTTGTATTTCGGGATGCTCTTTGAGTATATTCGTTATGTTGCGCGATCCGAGCGTACTGTTCGACGAGTGCCAGGTGTGAAAGAAGATGCCGACCGTTTTGTTTTCCCGTCTCGTATCGGTCTCGCTTGCCGATACTTTTCTGCCGAGACCGTCCGTGACCGCCCACGTGTCGAAGCTCTCGACAAATTCGAAAACGTTGTCGGTCAAAGGACCGAACCCGCCTCTTTCGCCGTCCCATACCACGTCCGCCGCTATAGACAAAGGGTGTTCGGACGCGTTGAAATACGTTCTCGTCTCTTTACATTCGCACAGACCTATATGCAGATTTCCCGCCGCGCCGTAAAGGTAAAGCAGATATTCCCCCGCCGGTACGGGATCGAATTTGAATTCGGCGTCGTCGCCGGTCGTAACCTCGGTTATATGCGCGCCGTGAACAGGCGCGTTTCGAAGCGTAGCCGAATAGTTTCTGTCCCATTTGTAAAGCTCCGCGTGCAGAGAGCCCTTTTCGCCGTTTTTATCCGCTTTTTCTATTCGGATGTTTATTTGCTTTATCGGCTTCGTCACGCAAAACTGTACTGCGGCGGTGTTGCCGACGAGTCTTTCCGCCGTGACGGCGTTTTCGTCGTACAGATGAGTTACGATACTGTTCATCGCGTTTATCCCCCGGTCAAAATATGCAAAAGATGCGACGGTCATAAAGCAGAGAAGAGCGCATACGGCCTTCCGTAAAAATACCGACTGTTTCAATATCCTTGCCATCCCCCTCGTTTTTTCATATTGTAACACGCATTTTGGCCCGTGTCAACATCGAACCGCAAAAAAGCGTCAATTCATTCCCGCTCCCATTCGAGCCCTGCATATTATTTCGCAAAATCAAAAACGGTACCAAAGGCACCGTTTTTGGTTTTGTGATTAACGAATGAAATTGCAAAAGTGATATATCCCGCCGTCGGCGGGATGTGATATGTTTGCCCGCCGGGCAAACGTGATATTTTGCGGCGTTGCCGCAAAGTGATATTCTATTCGCCTTATAACTGCGCGAAGCGCAATAGCGCTCGGCGTAAGCCGAATATAACTGCGAAGCAATATAACTCGCCGCAGGCGAATAGAGCTGAAAAAACCCCGCTTGCGCGAGGTTTTTTCTGGTGCGGGCGACAG
>JAEEGL016736234.1_pt1 | contig 11894 bp, 9 predicted proteins | sample 9134231 | NCBI WGS metagenome assembly JAEEGL01 (sample SAMN16246548, study PRJNA631951) | gut metagenome | biome: gut microbiome; feature: rumen; material: fiber-attached | host: Bos | place: Iran: Karaj | collected 2018-10 | reverse complement strand
TTCTTAAAGAGGATGTAGTCTGTCATCTTCACGCAGAACTTGTCATCCCTTAAGCAGCCGTACTTGATGAACGGCGCGATGTCATCCCAGTATTTCTCATAATCCTCTTTTTCGGTCTTGCACATTCCGGAGAGCTTGTCTGCGACCTTCTTTGAGATAAACTCGGATATCTTCTTGACAAAACCATCGTTCTGAAGAGCCGATCTTGATACGTTAAGAGGCAGGTCGGGACAGTCGATGACGCCTTTTAAGAGCATCAGGTACTCGGGAATGACCTCCTTGATATTGTCGGCTACGAATACCTGGTTGTTGTAGAGTTTGATCGTGCCTTCGATCGAGTCGTATTCGGTATTGATCTTCGGGAAATACAGGATGCCTTTTAAGTTAAACGGATAATCCATATTCAGATGTATCCAGAACAAAGGCTCCTTGTAGTCATTGAAAAGCTTGCGGTAAAACTCAAGATATTCTTCCCTTGTGCAGTCGTTCGGATGTTTGGTCCAGAGAGGCACGGTCTCGTTGAGTGTTTCGTATGTCTTAGGTCTCGATGCATCCTTTTTCTCATCATCGCTTAAGTCATCGTAAGCTTTCTTCTCAGCCTCGATCTCTTCGGGCGTCTTCAAAAGGAATTTATCAAGTTCATCCGCTTCGTCAGCCTTGGCAAGATAGATCTCAAAAGGCATGAATCCGCAGTATTTCTTTATGACTTCACGTGCCTTGTATTCATTGCAGAACTCAAGGCAGTCCTCGTTTAAGAAAAGGGTTATCGTGGTTCCGACTTCAGCCTTGTCAGAATCGGACATTGAAAACTCAGCTCCGCCCGTGCATTCCCAGTGAACGGCCTTGGCGCCTTCACGATAGGAAAGCGTATCGATATGTACTTCATCGGATACCATGAATGAGGAATAGAATCCCAGACCGAAATGTCCGATGATCTGATCCTCGCCGGTCTTGTCTTTGTATTTCTCAACGAAATCGGTCGCGCCGGAAAATGCCACCTGATTGATGTATTCCTCCACTTCGTCGGCAGTCATTCCGAGTCCGTTATCCGTGATCTTGATGGTCTTGTCTTCGGGATTGACTATGACTTTGATCAGGGGTTTAAATCCTTCGGGGAGCTCATACTCGCCCATCATATCGAGCTTCTTTAACTTGGTTATCGCATCGCATCCGTTGGATATCAGTTCCCTGTAGAATATGTCATGGTCTGAATAAAGCCACTTCTTGATTATGGGGAACATGTTCTCGGAATTGATGGACAGATTTCCTGTTTTTTGTGCCATTTGTGATCATCTCCTTGTAATTGAATGATATGCTTTTCGAATATCTGAGCATAATTTTAGCACTCACATCGCGCGAGTGCTACTAAAAATTCTATAAACTTTTTCGGACCGCATATCCCGGTCACATATCGTCCAGTTTCAGGTTCTCGTCCGCCACCTTGAAGAAATCATCCGTTGTGATCTCCTCATCATGCAAAAGCGTGATCTCTTCCCACAGACTGTCGTTTAATTTTCTGGTCAGTCCCTGAACGAATGTATCGTATTCTTCTCCGAATACGGTTTCTTTTTCTCTTTCGACTATCTTGATCTTGTTAAGATCCGTTTCCTCGAGGTTATACGTACTTAGACACAAAGCTATCAGATATCCGTCTTCCATCGTAATCACTTCGGATATCTCACCGTTTGCAAGATCAAAAAGGGTATTCCTGACGTAATTGTTCTGGATGTCGTCTTTTCCCAGCGAGATGACCATGTCTTCCGCATCGCTGTATTCGGCGACAAGCGAATCGAAAGGTTCTCCGTCCACTGCACGCTCGTGGGCTTCAACTGCCCTTTCGTAGGCTGCCCTGTTCTCGTTTTCGCTCATGTCGATCCGCCGCCCGGTACCGTCAACGGTATATGTATGTATCATGATATACTCGAGCGTTATGTTTCTGGCTTCATCATCACTGACTTCGGGATTGACGTCCTTGATGATTTCCTGATAGACCTTCTGCGCCGTCAGATATTCCCTGTAGAGAGACCTGATCGTGTCCTGATTGATGCCCATCGCTTCGATCTCGGTGCTGTTAAGCGAGTCATAATAGATCTGCGCGGCGTTATCTACGGACTTGAGCTCCGCCTGTGAAAGTTCGATATTCAGGGAATCAGCCATGAGATTCATGGTCTTGACCTGGGCCATCTTGGCAAGCGCATTTTCTTTGACGCGGTCATCAAGAGTCGTCCCCGAAGCCTCGGTTTCCCATATCTTTTCACCGTACACGTTTTCATACTGGTCCTGCATGTTGGTCAGATATACCATCATCTCGGGACGTGTACAGCTGACGGTCTCGATCCTGAATACCTCGTCTTTGTTAAGGCCCGTAGTGAGCACCACTTTGGTATCGTTAAGTTCCGTACCGCATGCGCTCAACAAGCATATCTGGGCGCAAAAAAACAGGCACAGAAACGCGCTATTTAATTTCTTTAAGCAACCTGTTCCCATGCCTGTCATATTTTATTCTTTACTTGATCGTGTAGATCCAGCCTTCGGGAGCTTCAATGCGTCCCATCTGGATGCCTGTCAGTGTATCATAGAGTTTCTTGGTAACAGGTCCCATCTCATCCATACCGCTGGCCATCTTGATCTCTCTTCCGTGGTCTACTATGCATCCTACGGGTGAGATAACTGCTGCGGTTCCGCACAATCCGCACTCTGCCATATCGGGAAGTTCATCCAGGAATACTTCCCTGTGCTCAACGGTCAGACCGAGATACTTCTCTGCAACTACCATCAGGGAACGTCTGGTGATCGAAGGAAGGATGGAATCGGACTTGGGAGTTACTACCTTGCCGTCTTTAGTAACAAAGAGGAAGTTGGCTCCACCTGTCTCTTCAATCTTGGTACGTGTTCCGGGATCGAGATACATATTCTCGTCATAACCTTCCTTATGCGCGGTAACTATCGCATGAAGGCTCATTGCATAGTTAAGTCCGGCCTTGATGTGTCCGGTTCCGTGAGGAGCCGCACGGTCAAAATCGGATACCTTGATGGTAAGGGGCTTTGCGCCGCCCTTGAAGTAAGGACCTACGGGAGTAACCAAAACCCTGAACATATATTCATCGGCGGGCTTAACACCGATAACGGAATTGGTACCCATCATGTAAGGTCTGATATAGAGAGTTGCGCCTGATCCGTAAGGAGGCACCCAGTCTTCATTGGCTGCAACAACCTGCTTAACAGCCTCTATAAATCTGCCTGCAGGAAGTTTGGGCATCTCAAGTCTTTCACATGACTGATCCATACGCTCTGCGTTTAAGTCAGGTCTGAAAGTAACTATATGTCCGTCTTCCGTGGTATATGCCTTAAGGCCTTCGAAACAGGTCTGGGCATACTGGAAGACACCTGCGCACTCATTCAGGACAATGTTGGGATCATCTATGATCGCTCCGTCATCCCACGCGCCGTTCTTAAACTCGGTAACATATCTTTTGTCGGTAACCTGATATCCGAAACCAAGGTTAGCCCAGTCAATATCTTTCTTTGCCATAATACATATCCTCCCACGTAGTTTTTAAATACTTTCACAGATTATACACCCGGGATTGCCCGGATGTAAACGTGTAAAGTATGCTAAATATCGGGAAAATTCAGATCCGTTTTTGTCATTTGATACGGGTATATTTTAAGAATCTGTATGTCAGATCAAAATATACCTGCTCATCGGAGCTTGCCGTAATCTCCCATTCACCTGACTTATCGAGGTTGGGGAAGTACGCGTCCGCCTCGTATTTGTGGTCGATCTTGGTCACATGAACGGTATCAACGTATGGAAGCATCAGTTCATACACACTTGCTCCGCCGATTATATAGATGTCTTTGTCATCATATTCCTGCAGTTTCTTTATCAGGCCTTCCAGGCTGTGGACAACGATCGCGTCACCGGCCTTGTAATGTGTATCATGTGAAAGGATGATATTGGTCCTGTCTCCAAGAGGCTGTTTCTGGGGAAAAGTTTCCAGGGTCTTTCGTCCGAGGACCACTACCTTGCCTATTGTTTCGTTTCTGAAGTTCTTGTGATCCGCAGGGATACGGACCAAAAGAGAGCCTTTGTTTCCGATGGCCCAGTTTTCATCTACAGCGACTATCATATTCATAATCTTTTACCTCATTGATCTTGGGATTGTATCTTATATCGCGATCGGGATGTCTTCGATCTGCGGTCCGGTCACGTAATCTTCGACTATCACGTCATTACGGGTGAATTCATAAAAATCATGAATGTCGGGATTTAAGTGAACACGGGGTGCGGGATGTTTCTCGCGCTTTATCAGTTCCTCGATGATGGGAACATGTCTGTCATATATGTGCGCATCGGCGATCACATGGACCAGTTCACCGGGGATCATGTCGTTGACCTGAGCTATCATCATGAGCAGTACAGCATACTGGACCACATTCCAGTTATTTGCTGCAAGAACATCCTGGCTGCGCTGGTTAAGAACCATGTTTAAAACCAGCTTACCGCTCGATGTGTCATGTGTCACATTGTAGGTCGCGGAATAGCAGCAGGGGTCAAGTTTACCTGTAGCCAGATCGTGAAACTGATACAGGTTGGTCATGATGCGTCTGCTGTAGGGATTTTCTTTAAGCTGTCTTAATACATAATCCATCTGGTCGGTCTCTTCACCCTTGTACATGAACTTCTCACCGACCACATATCCGTACGCTGTTCCGATCGATCCGTCGGGATCGGCCCACTCGTCCCAGATGTGGGAATGAAGATCGTGGATATTGTTGGATTTCTGCTGGTAGATCCAGAGCACTTCATCGGTCGCGGACTTGATCGCTGTCTTCCTGAGAGTCAGCGCGGGGAATTCTTCCCTTAAGTCATATCTGTTTACAACGCCGAACTTCTTGATCGTATATGCGCTTGCGCCGTCAGGCCAGTGCGGGCGTACGAGTTCGCCCTGTGTATCCGTGCCGTTATCGAGTATGTCCCGGCACATATTTATGAATATATCGTCTGCTCTGCTCATGATCTGTTCAATCCCTTATCTTATTCGTATGCATTTCATACGTATCTTAATCTTTCGGAACTTATCTGTCCCACTTGTCACACAGCGAATTGATCTGGTCCGCGAATTTGGCCAGATCCTTGTTGGTTCCGCCCTTGTTATGCGCAATGACTGCGATAAGTCTTGCACCTGCTGCCTCGAGCCTTGCAAAGACTTCGGATACAAGTTTCTTCTTGGTGACAGGTACAGGCTCCGCCCTGAATATGTACTCACCCGCTATCAGATCGAACCTCGTGCCCGAATACGGCGCATCGGCTTCTGCATTCAATTCTGTTCTGATGGTAGCAGTCAGTTCTTTCACGGATTCATCATCACCGTGAACTATGAAGTACTTCTCCGGAACGTTGGTAAAAGCGGAAGCCCACTTCATAAGTCCGTCCTTGTCGGCATGACCGCTTAAACCCGTCATCTGGCATATGGATGCGCGTACTTCGATAGGCTCGCCGAAAAGTTTGACTTCTTCGGCGCCTTCAACGAGTGCACGTCCGAGAGTTCCCACAGCCTGATATCCTACAAACAGGATCGTAGACTCGGGTTTCCAGAGATTGTGCTTAAGATGATGCCTGATACGTCCGGCCTCGCACATGCCCGATGCCGATATGATGACCTTGGGTTCGGGATCCGTATTTATGAATATGGATTCATCGCTTGTGATCGAAAGTCTGAGATTCGGGAATCGCAAGGGGTTGATACCCTTGTTGACAAGAGCAAGCGCTTCTTCATCAAAGCACTCCCTGATATTCCGCTGGAATACGTTGGTTGCTTCAACAGCCATCGGAGAATCCACGTAAACCGGGAAATCATCATGTCCCGATACGAGCTTTTCCGCCTTGATCTGTCTTATGAAATAAAGAATTTCCTGGGTTCTGCCGACTGCAAAAGAAGGGATTACGAGATTGCCTCCGCGGTCCAAAGTCTGCTGGATGTATGCGGCCAGAACCTGAACGTTGTCGCCTTTTGCCTTTTCATGGAGACGGTTGCCGTAGGTGGATTCCATGACAACATAGTCTGCATATTTGGTGTACTCGGGATCCTTGATGAGCGGCTGGTCGTAATTTCCTATATCACCGGAAAAGACTATCTTGCGCTCCTCACCGTCTTCATTTGCCCACACTTCGATACTGGATGATCCGAGAAGATGACCGACATCGGTAAAACGTATATCAACTCCGTCAAGTATCGTTATTCTCTCTCCGTAAGGACAGGGAACGAGCATGCGGATCGTATTGTCCGCATCTTCCATCGTATAAGCGGGAATGACCTCGCCGAGACCGTTACGTTTGTTCTTACGGTTCTTCCACTCTGCTTCCTGCTGCTGGATATGCGCGCAGTCTCTGAGCATTATGCTGCACAGATCGGCAGTGGCATATGTACAGTAGATCTTGCCTCTGAATCCTCCCGCATAGAGTTTGGGGAGCATGCCCGAATGGTCAACGTGGGCATGTGTAAGAAGTACTGCGTCTATCATCGCTTCTTCCACCGGAAGGTTTGCGTTCTCGTAGACATTTACTCCCTGTTCCATACCGTAGTCTACGAGAATGTTCATATCTCCGACATTTAAGAAATGACAACTGCCCGTAACTTCATGATCGGCGCCTATAAACATCAGTTCCATCAGCAATCCCCCTGTACATACTATATATAGTTATCGCACCACTTCTATAATACTATATGTGCAAGTGCTTCATCAAGAGCTTTGGACAACTGATCTGCACAGGATGTTCCCCGTCCCTTGCAGTCATTGCCGCGGAGAATATCCGCCGCAGTACGCGCATCCTGCCCTTCAAGAAGCTTTCCGATCGCTTTTAAGTTGCCGTTACATCCGCCCGTAAAATGCAGATCGTGGATCTTTCCTTCTTCGTCAAGTCCGTATTCTATGAGTGTCGAGCACACGCCCTTGGGCTGATAAGAAAATTGCTGCATATCCTCTCTCCTTTATATACTTGCTGTTTATCCGGTCTGTCACTGACCGGCAAAATACTGATCTATACCGTTCGCTATTCCTGTGGCTATCTTATTCTGGTAATCCTCGGTTGACATAAGTTGGTCTTCATCGGGATTGGTCATGTATCCCATCTCAACTATCGTAACGGGTACTGTGCACCAGTTAATTCCGCTCATGGTATCCGTCTCCCATACATGTTCTTTTTTGGCACCGGTTGATGCGACCATCGAATCAAGTACGCATGTCGACAGGCTCTTGCTCTGGTTATACATATTTCCGCAGTAAGGATTTGAGCTTGTCTGGCAGATGGTCATCATGCCGTGAGCCGAGCTGTTCTCAGAACCGTTTGCATGGATACGTATGAAAGCGTCTGCATGGGCATCATTGGCAATGGCAGCCCGCTCACTGTTTGAGATGTTAACGTCATTGGTAGTTCTGACCATGATCACGCTGTAGCCTCTGTCTGTCAGGATCTTCTGAAGTTTCAAAGACACTTCAAGATTAAGCTGGTATTCTGCCTTGCCGGTGGATACTCCCGAAGTTCCTCCGGAAACCTTGGCTTTCATCTCGGATGAGCCGGGAGCAACAGGTTCTTTTTCACTGTTACCTCTTGCCTGATGGCCCGCGTCTATGACTATCAGGTGTCCGCCGGTGATACCGCTGTCCGAAGAAGTATCTGTCGAAGAATCCGTGTTTGATGCCGTTTCGTCCGATCCGTTATCTTCCGCGCCGGCATGAGTATCGTCAGCCGCTTTGTTGTCTGTATCTTCATTGTCTGCCACCGACATATCGACTGCCTCGGCATAATCGGCTGACACATAGGCTTTGGCGCCGTGATAATCGATCAGATACCATCCGCCCTCCAAAGCATATCCGCCAAATATGTCGCCCTCATCCGCTTTGCCTACAACTTCCGATGCGGGATCAGTTGCGGGCAGAGTCCGGATATTTACTCCGGATGATAATATGATCACGTTGAATTGGTTTACATAAGATTGTTCCGGTCCCCCGGACGTTTCATCCGCGGATCCGGTATCAGTTGAAGATTCATCAGTTGAAGTATTTTCTGCAGAAGCCCCGTCTGCGGAAAGAATATCCGCGTAAGGAATAAGATCATCAGATCCGCTGTCAACAGGTCCGTCAGGCTCTATGCTCTCTACAGAGTCTCTTTGCGCTGTTGCGTCTGACGGCCCCGAAGTCTGACCGCATCCTGAAAACAAAGCCACACATAAGATCAAAGCAAACAGTAAACAGGCTTTCTTTTTGCGGCTCGATTTAGATTTATAAAAACACATTTTCGCAGTCCTCTCTTAAAGAACGTCCAACGGATTGATCAAGCACATGTCCGCAAATGCACGGATGCATTTGCATGTGCAATTATAACATACTTACTCTACGTTCTTAAGAGCGACGTCTAACGGTATCCTCTTTATCCTGAATAAGTCGATCACGGATACGGCAAAATACCCGATCAGGACGTATACGACCGACAGGACCATGGATTCAGGCTTCATGAAGAAGGCAAAATATCCGTCCATCTGGAGCATGAACGCATGGAATATCCATATCATGAGGTAATATCCCGCGACAAAAGCAACGGCAGCAAAAATGATGACCACGATCGCGGTCGGTATGATATACAGTGATCCGATCTCTCCCGTCTTAAATCCCAGTATCTTGACCATCGAAATTGAATGCTCATTCCTCTCGATGATGATCTTGGCGAGCAGATAGATGAGCGCCGCAGTCAGGATTATCAGAGCGTACTTAAATACATCTATGATCCCGCCGAGTGAATGGTCGAGCTGTTTGGTCACTTTTAAGATATCGTCCGTGGTTATCACGGTCGAGATATCCTGCTCATCTATGTCAGTGATCTCATTGCGCGAGAAGTATCCCGAGAACTCTTCATCCTCTTTTTCAAAAAGATCATTAAAATCCCCGTTTCGCATAAAGACCGCAATTCCGCCGTCATAATCAACTTCTCCCGCGACCGTAAGCTTATATGAACGGTTCTCATACTCTTCATTAAGCGTAATGTCATCACCGGATTTAAGACCGAACTTGCTTGCAAAAGCACTCGAGATATATACCCTGTCATCGTGCACATCTGACCCGAGTGTGACGTAGTTGCTGTCATCAGCGATTCCGTACACTGTTACACTCTCATCGCCGCCGCTTCCCATGCCGACGCGGAACGTGGATTTAGCTTTAGGATAAAGAAGATTCTTCGCGCTGAAGCGCTCGGCTGTTTCTTCCGATGTGGTGATGATTTCTCCGTCCTCATCCTCATAATCCATGAGCATATACTGATAATCGGCGAAGACCATGTCCGGTGCAGCTTTAGCATAGTGCGTGAGTGAATCGGGCAGGCCGAAAGCGAAGCACATCATGAGTTCTATGAACACGACACCGACTATCAGCACGAGATAGTTTGGCATGTTCTGGAAAAGGATCCTGAGTCTGAACCTGCTAAGAAATGACCATGAAGGAAGGCGGCGCGCTTTGGTCCGCCTGCTCTTTACGAGATCGTGACGTAAAAACTTAAGAGGACTTAGCTGCATCTTCTTTACTATGACCGTCAGATTTATGAAGAACATAAGAAGCAGCGGGATCACCGTAGTCTTGATAAGTGCGGTATTGCTCCAGACAAGATGGCATGTCGGAAGTGAATAGCTCTCATAGTAAAGGTTTACGGCGACACTGCGAAACCAGGTGTATCCGACCACATTGCCTAAGACAGCTCCGATGAGTGTTACGATGAGCGGCATCGACATGTAGTGGACGATGAGTTCTCTCCTGCTGTATCCGGATGCCCGAAGCGTTCCGATGACTGACGCTTCCTTGTCAATCGTATTGCTTATCGTGATTGCGAAGATGAACGCGATGACTCCTATCAGGATGTAGCATAATATGCTCGTGGCCGCGGAGTCTCCTTCTATGTCTGAGGGCGCGAAATTGGTCGCCTGTCTTAAGTATTCCGGAAGATAATCATCAATCCCGTTATCGTATACGAGCGTCTGTGTTATCAGTGATTTAAGAAACGCTTCCGAATAGTCGGCCTGTTCGATCTTATCCGCGGGTTTGGTCACATACTGATACGCGTAGTTATAATGTATCCTGGACTTAAGCTGCGTGAATGCTTCGGGCGTAACCATCGCGACATCAAATCCGAACGCGTCAAACATAAGATCCGTATTGGCCTCATGCAGCGTCAGATAGTTGACGTATGAAAGCAGGCCTACGACGGTAAACTTCCTTGAGCCAAGCGAGATCGTGTCGCCTATCTCAATGCCGACGTTATCGGCATGCATCCTGTCGATGGCGATCTCATTGTCTTTTTCAGGAGCGCGTCCAAAGTTAAATGAAGCCATGTCTATGGTCGAGTCGCTCTTGTAGACTCGGACTACGGCATCAGATGTTCCGTCGTTATCGTAATCTTCATCTTCGTCCCTGTAGAAGTGCTCGGTGATCGCAACTTCAACAGGAGTGAAACCTTCTTCGTTTAAGTCGTATCTGTCCGCGATCTCATCCCACTCTTCGTCCACTTTTTCTATGACGGTATCGTGGGCTTCTTCATAAGCGTCGCGTTCTGCGTCTTTGAACTCGTCAGTCTCACGGGCTTCTTTAAGTGCCGACTCAAGGTTCTCATCGATGGCAGCATCGATCTGTTCTTTTATCATCTCCTCATCGGTGATGCCATATGCCTCGCACTGTGCGCGGACACCTTCTTCGATGGCTTCCCTGACCTGTTTGTCCAGTTCTTCATCGACGGCTTTAGCCACTTCTTTGTCAGCCTTTTTCATACCCTTGTCGATGAAATACTGACGTACATCAGCCATCTTACCTGTGCTTATGTCTTCGAGGAGATTCTTTGAAGCGCGTTTGGATAACTCAAACCGGCCGTCTTCGAGGTTTAACTCAGTCCTGCCCGCTTCCACGGACTCAAGCATGCTATCATGGCCGACATACATGCCTGAGATGACGCCTATCATCACGACCATGAATACAATGATCACGAGATATTTATGCCAGTCTGCGATGAGTTCCCTCGGAACTCTTCTGATAAGAGGATTCTTCATCTGCCCGTCCCCCCTTACCACTCAAGATCAAAAGCTGAGATCTTAGTTTCATTTAAGTCGTTGTGCCTGACGACGCCGTCTCTTAACTTGATCACGTGATCAGCCATGTTCTTTATCGCTTCGTTATGCGTGACCATGATGACGGTATTGCCGTATTTGCGGTTGCAGTCTTCGATGAGTGCGAGTATCTCCTTGGAAGTCTTATAATCGAGCGCGCCTGTCGGCTCATCACACATAAGAATATCCGGATTCTTGACTACAGCCCTGCCTATCGAGACTCTCTGCTGCTGTCCTCCGGATAACTGATTTGGGTATTTGTATTTATGATCCTGAAGTCCGAGTGTTGATATCACTTCCTCAACGTCCAGCGGATCATCCGAGAGATACGCGCCCACCTCTATATTCTCTTTTACATTCAGGTTCGGGATCAGGTTGTACATCTGGAATACATAGCCCAAATGCTTGCGTCTGTATATCGTGAGCTCTCTTTCGTTCATCTCTTCGAGCTTATCGCCGCCGATGCTCACATATCCCGAGTCAGGTGTATCGATGCCTCCGATGATATTAAGGAGTGTGGACTTGCCTGAACCTGAAGGCCCCAGCAGTACGCAGAACTCTCCTTTGTCTACCGTGAAGTCCATACCGCGCAGGACATCCTGTCTGGCTTCTCCGGTACCGAAACTCTTTTTCAAGTCTTTGATCTCAAGCAATACTTCTTTCATAATGTCTCCTCATATTTGTTTGCGGCCGATATCGCCGGTCATTTGCCGGTTCACGGCTTTTTATAATGGCAGGTCCCGCTAAGCT
>JAEEGL015838348.1_pt1 | contig 11894 bp, 10 predicted proteins | sample 9134231 | NCBI WGS metagenome assembly JAEEGL01 (sample SAMN16246548, study PRJNA631951) | gut metagenome | biome: gut microbiome; feature: rumen; material: fiber-attached | host: Bos | place: Iran: Karaj | collected 2018-10 | reverse complement strand
TCAACGATCTGTTTCGCGCTCTCGGCGCGAAGGTCCTTGTAGACCCCGCCCTGCATTATCCCGAACAGCGACTGTTCCTCGACGTTGCGGTGGGCTTCCTTGCAGCGCTTAAGCCAGCGCGTCGTAAGATTCAGAGACTTCGTGACGTACGCTGTGTCCGAGGGATAGGGAGCGCATTCGTCGAAGGCAATCATGATATCCGAGCCCAGAGCGTGCTGTATCTCCATACTGGTCTCGGGCGTGAACATGTGGCGCGAGCCGTCAAGGTAGGACCTGAAGGCGACGCCCTCCTCCGTTATCTTCCTGAGCTCGCCGAGGCTGAAGACCTGAAAGCCTCCGCTGTCGGTCAGTATGGCGCCGTTCCAGTTCATGAACTTATGAAGACCGCCGGCCTTCCTTACGAGCTCATGGCCGGGTCTCAAGTACAGATGGTATGTGTTGGAAAGGATTATATGGGCGCCCTCGTGTCCGAGGCCGGCGACGGTCTCGGGCTTCATAGCCTTTACCGTGGCCTGGGTCCCGACGGGCATGAACACAGGAGTCTCTACTTCTCCGCGCGGCGTTCTCAATACGCCCCGCCTCGCCCTGGTGCGCTCATCCTTTTTCTTCAGCAAAAAAGTGACTGCGTGGTTCATCTCGATCTCCGTAGCCCTCAAAAAACAAAATACTTCTGTCCACGTGCGGTGGACAGAAGTATTATAGCATGTTTGTTCAGATCTCGCTTATCTGATCTTCCTGGCCTCGGTGTAGTAGCGCTTATCCTGAGCGTGTCCCATCGAGAATGTCTTCCTCGGGAGGACTCCGTCGGCCATGACGGTCTTGAAGAGCTGATCCTTGCCCATGGCGGGGAGCTTGAAGCCGATGTTGCCGGGCTTGCTGCCGAGCTCGTCGGTGACCTCGTCGCCGTGGATGTAATCGACCTCACCGCCGTTGGCCTTGAGGTACTTGTCGAGGAAGCTCTGGAGAGTTCCGACGGCGAGCTGTACCTTGGGATCGGGAACGGTGATAAAGCCCTTGTGGCCCTCGTAGGTGTAGGCGATGGTGTGGCCTTCGCCCTTTCCTTCGTAGGCGTTGGGATACTCGGCCTTGAAGGCTGCGAGGATCTTCTCGGGGTCGACTCCGAAGACCACGCGGTGGATGGGCTCGAACTGGAGAGCGTCGTCGTGGTTGTTGACGACCTCTACGAGAGCGTACCTCGCGGGGAGGCTGGCCCATTCGCTTTCGGGAGTGACCTTCTTGAGGTTCTCATAGCACTGCTTTGCGGTCGCGAGGGAGTGGTTTCCGTCTCCTACCGCGAAGAGCAGCGGAGCTACGCCCTTCATTCCGTACTTCTTCTCGATGGCCTCTTCGGTGGTAAGTCCTTCGAGAGCGTCGGCGACAGCGTCGATCTGGCACTCGGAGAGCTTATATCCGGTAAGATGTCCGCCGTTCTGGTTCATCTCGAAGTCGTAGACCTTCTCCATCTTCGAAGCGGCCGCGGTCAGAGGCTCGATAACGGTCCTGTCGGGATCGTCGATCAGGAGCATGACGTGGGGCAGCTCGATGGGAGCGTCCTTGCGGACTCTGACTCTGGGCGGGATCCTCTCGAGCACGGTACCCTCGGTGGCGCGGATCAGAGCGCCGGAGCCGGGAGTGAAGTCGTACTGATCAAGGTCGATCATTCCGACGAGACCGTGGCGGATCCTTCCGTCGGACTGCTTGCGCTCGATGTAGATCAGGCTGTCCTTGAGAGTCTCGAAGATACCCTCGTCGAGGTACTTCTTCATGGACTTGTTGATCTCCTCGATGTACTTGTCGACGTCCGGGCTGTTGAGATTGGCCTCGGGCAGGATAAGTCTCAAGGTCGAGGGGGCGTCGCCGACGAGCTTGTCCAGGGTCTCCCAGTACTCGGGCTGGGAGGTGAACTGGTCGCAGGCCACGACCGACCACTTGGTCATATCCGCATTCTTCGGAAGAAGGATGTCTGCCGGATAGAATCCGAGCTTCTTGAATTTCTCGTTCATCTTGAACTCCTTACTTGAAATTCGAAATGATGTCGACGATCTCAGCGCCTATCCTCTTCTGGGCCTCAGCGGTCTGAGCTCCGATATGCGGCGTGCAGGAGACCATGGGATGGTTGTAGAGCTCCTTGCAGGTCGGGGGTTCGACGGAGAATACGTCGAGTCCCGCGGCGTGGACCTTTCCGGATTCGAGAGCGGCGAGGAGAGCGGCCTCGTCGAGGTTGGTTCCTCTGGAGGTGTTGATGATGTTGACTCCGTCCTTCATCTTGGCGATGGTCTCGGCATTGATGATGGCTCCGCCGTCAACAGCGGGAGCGTGTACGCTGATGAAATCGGACTTCTTGAGGAGGTCGTCAAGCTCTACGTACGGGATACCGAGCTCGTCGGAGATGGTCGGGACCTTGAAGATATCGAACGCGATAACGTCCATTCCGATAGCCTTGGCCATCTTTCCGAGGTGCTGGCCGATACGGCCGAAGCCTATGATACCGAGGGTCTTGCCCTGAAGCTCGATCCCCTTGCTGTAGGCCTTCTTCTCCCACTGGTCGTTTCTCATGGTGTATCCGGAGTGTCCGATGAAGCGGGCACAGGAGAACATGAGTCCGAGAGCGAGCTCGGCTACGGACTGGGAAGAAGCCTTCGGGGTGTTCTTTACGGTGATCCCCTTGGACTCGGCATACTTGACGTCGATGTTGTCGACGCCTACGCCGCCGCGGATGATGAGCTTGAGCTTGCCCTTGCAAGCCTCGTCGATGTGGTTGGCCCTGACCTTGGTCTTGGAGCGGACTACTACGGCGTCGAAATCCTGAAGAGCCTTTCCGAGCTCATCGGGTTCATAGAACTGTTCTACGACATCGTGTCCGAGCTCGCGAAGTACGGCGAGAGCTCCCTTATCCATTCCGTCGGTAACAAGAATTCTCATTTTGAATCTCCTTATCTTTGATCTTAAGTGAGTGGTTTAAACTCCGGTACTGGACCGGAAAGAGTTTCTAGCAGTGCTCAGCCTCGAACTTCTTGAGGAAGTCTACGAGAGCCTCGACGCCTTCCTTGGGCATGGCGTTGTAGATGGAGGCTCTGAGTCCGCCGACGCTCCTGTGTCCCTTGAGGTTGTCGAATCCGTTGGCCTTGGTAGCCTTTACGACCTCGGCGTCGAGCTCGTCGGAAGCGGTCCTGAAGGTAACGTTCATGAGCGAACGGGAAGCGGGCTCAACAGCGGCCTTGAACATCTTGGAGCTGTCGAGGAAGTCATAGAGGACCTTGGCCTTCTCGATGTTCTTCTTCTCCATAGCGGCGACTCCGCCCATGTCGAGGAGATAACGGAAGACCTTGCCTACGCAGTAGATAGCCCAGCAGTTCGGGGTGTTGTACATCGAATCGTTGTCAGCGTGGGTCTTGTAGCTGAGGTATATCGGGGTCTTCGGATCGAGATCCTCGCGGATGAGGTCCTCGCGGATGATGACTACGGCCATTCCCGCAGGTCCTACGTTCTTCTGGACGCCGGCCCAGATAAGACCGTAATCGGCGACGTTGCAGGGACGGGAGAGGAACATCGAGGACTGGTCGGAAACGAGGACGTGTCCCTTGGTGTTCGGGAGCTTCGGGAAGGTGGTCCCGTTGATGGTCTCGTTCTCGCAGATATATACGTAGTCGCAGTTTTCGGGGATGTCGAGATCCGAGCAGTCGGGGATGTAGCTGAAGTTCTTGTCGGCGGAGGAAGCTACGACCTTGACCTGACCGTACTTCTTAGCCTCGGAGATAGCCTTCTTGGACCAGGTACCGGTCTCTACGTAGCAGGCGACTCCGTCCTTGAGAAGGTTGATGGGGACCATGGCGAACTGGAGAGTTCCGCCGCCCTGAACGAAGAGGACCTTGTAGTTGTCGGGGATGTTCATCAGCTTGCGAAGATCTGCGACGGCGTCGTCATAGATCTGCTGGAAGACCTTGGAACGATGGCTCATCTCCATTACGCACATGCCGCTTCCGCGGTAGTTGAGCATCTCGTCACGGATCTCCTCGAGAACAGGTTCGGGCATCATCGCGGGACCTGCTGAAAAGTTATAGGTGCGATCGTACTTCATTTTCTTTCCTCCTGAAAACATACGAGCATAAAAATTAACAATCTGATATTTTGCATTTATTTACGCAAATATTGTCATGACTATCTTATAATCATTGCCGCGATAAATCAAGATATCGAGGCCAAAATAAAGCGGTAAAAGAAGCCCTTTTACCGCTGAAACTGCGTTATTTCACCTCGGCCCCGGGCTGTTCGCCCCGCCGCCCTCTTTTTCGGCCCCGCTGTCGATGAGATCGGCTATGGAGACGCTGTCGAGATAATCGTTGATGAGAGCGGTCAGATTGTCCCATACCGCCCTGGTCTTGCAGCCCTCGACCCTGTCGCAGGGATCCTCTCCCGAGCAGTCGAGACACGAGACCGGAACGAGAGAGCCCTCGGAAAGGCGCAGTATCTCGCCCACGCTGTAATCCTTCGCGGGACGCGTCAGCCTGTAGCCTCCGTCCTTGCCGTGGACACTGTCGAGAAGACCGTTCCTGACGAGTACAGAGACTATGGATTCGAGATATTTCTGGGATATGCCCTGTCTTATCGCGATATCTCTAAGGCTTATGCAGTTTTCGCAGGGGTGCTCGGCGAGGTCTACCATGACCCTGAGAGCGTACCTGCCTCTCGTAGTGATCTTCATTACTTGTTGGCTTCGCCGCAGCAGTTGGAGCAGCTCGCTCCCTCGTTCTCCTCTTCCTCATCGGCGGGGAACATCGCGGGATCGTAGGAGATACCGTTCTTGTCGTAGTAGTCCTTGAGAGCGGCCTTTATGGCCTCCTCGGCGAGGACGCTGCAGTGCATCTTGTGGGCGGGCAGTCCGTCGAGAGCCTCGGCGACGGCCTTGTTGGTAAGCTCGAGAGCCTCGTCCACGCTCTTGCCTTTGATCATCTCGGTCGCCATGGAGCTTGAGGCTATCGCGCTGCCGCAGCCGAAGGTCTCGAACTTGACGTCGGTGATGATGTTGTCTTCGATCTTGAGATAGATCTTCATGATATCGCCGCAGACGGGATTCCCGACCTCGCCGATACCGCTGGCGTCTTCGATAACTCCGACGTTCCTCGGGTTACGGAAGTGATCCATTACTTTGTCTGAATAAAGGGCCATGTATTCTCCTCTCCGGCTTTGAGCCAGTTTGTTATCTGATACGCCGCCGAGGCGGCAGTTTGGCGTCTACAGGATGAACTTTCTCTTTCCGCTGACGAGGTCCTTCCAGAACGGGGACATGTTCCTCAGGTACTCGACGACCTCGCGGACGGACTTGATCATGTAATCGATCTCCTCTTCGGTTATGTCGTCGCAGAGCGACAGGCGCAGCGAGCCGTGGGCTACGTCGTGGACTCTTCCTATGGCGAGAAGGACGTGGCTCGGGTCGAGCGAACCGGAGGTACAGGCTGAGCCTGAGCTCGCGGATATCCCCTTGTCGTCGAGGAGGAGCAGCAGCGATTCGCCCTCGATACCCTCGAAGCAGAAGTTCACGGTCCCGGGGACTCTCTTCTCGCGGTCGCCGTTCAGCGCGGAGTGCGGGATCGCCTCGAGGCCCGCGATGAGCTTGTCGCGGAGCGGCGTAAGGTGTTCGGTGTAGGTGTCGATCGAGGCGCAGGCGTCCTCAAGAGCCTTTACCATACCGACGATTCCGGCTACGTTCTCGGTACCGGCTCTCTTTCCTCTCTCCTGAGCTCCGCCCTCGATAATATTGGTGAGAGGGATGGTCTTCTTCGCGTAGAGGATACCCGAGCCCTTGGGGCCGTGGAACTTGTGGGCCGAGAGCGAGAGCATGTCGATGTTCTGCTCGGCTACGTTTATGTGGAGGTGGCCTACGGCCTGGACGGCGTCGGTGTGGAAGAGTACTCCCTTAGCTCTGCAGAGCGCGCCGATCTCCTTTATGGGCTGGATCGTTCCGATCTCGTTGTTGGCGTACATTATCGTGACGAGGCAGGTGTCGGGCCTTATGGCCTTCTCAACGTCCTCCGGGGTAACGACTCCGTTGGTGTGTACGTCGAGCAGTGTGACCTCGAAGCCTTCTTTCTCGAGCTTCTTCAGGGTGTGGAGGACGGCGTGGTGCTCGAAGGCCGTGGAGATTATATGCTTCTTGCCGCGCTTCTCGCCTATGCGGGCGGCGGATACTATGGCCTGGTTGTCGGCTTCGCTGCCGCCGGAGGTAAAGATTATCTCGCGGGGCTCGCAGCCTAAACATTTAGCGGCGCGCTCTCTCGCGTCCTCAATGGCTTCCTTGGCTCTCTGCCCTATCGAATAGAGGCTTGAGGGGTTTCCGTATTCCTCGGTCAGATAAGGCATCATGGCGTCCAGACATGAGCGGCTCATCTTCGTCGTGGCGGCGTTGTCTGCGTAGATCTTCATATGTTTATCCTTTCTCAAAAGCAATTCCCAGTGAACTGATAGGATATCTCCATGCCTAATATAGCAGTAATTCCTACCGAGTCAATGGGAATTGATTCGCTTGGTGTTAGGTTTTTCTAATAGCGGGTATAAGACAGGCCTTCTGGCGGCCCGGCTCTGTATATGAAAAGGCTGTTGCTGACCCGGGTCTGTGCTCCTGACGCTTCAGGGGCACAGACCCGGGCCGGCAACAGCCAGTCTCACTTTATAAAGGCATCCTGGTACGTCCGGCGTAGGCCTCGAGGAAGTCCTTCCTGGGGCCGTAGAGCCCGCCGTCAGCCGCGACGGTCCCGCAGATCTTCTCAGCAAGCTCCCTGCAGAGAACGCACATCTCCTCCGCGCCCTTTTCCGTAACTGCGTCCAGTATCCCGAACGCGGACTTCCTGTCGCCTTTGAGCAAGAGCTCCTTCGCCCTCTTCTCGGCCTCCGCTGCTTCAGCCGAAAGCCTCGCTTCGAGCTCTCTGAGCGGCCTTCTGGCCATATCCCCGAACCTCTCCTCGTCGATGCTGACCGCCATCGCGAGCCTTTCGGTCAGCCACCACAGCGAGCTATCGTCGTAGAACTCTCCGCCGCGGCTCATGACCTCCGGGATGTTCCCCGTCCAATAGACCGGGATGAAGGCCGAGCAGCAAGGGATAGAGGGAGCGTATCTAAGCACCGGGCCGAGGACGTCGTCGCTGTAGGCCTGCAGCGACGAAGCGGTCTGGGTACCGTCCCAGGTCATCGCGTGCATGCATATCGAGACGAAGGTACCGAGGCAAGCCCCGTATCTGGGCTCGTTGATCTCGCCCTCGAAATGGTCGCGCATCACGGAGGCGCAGTCCGCGAGGCTGAGAGCCTCGTCATAGGCGCTTATACGGACGTCGAGCCTGCGCTTTCTGGGGACCGAGGCGGTCTGCCTCGCGGCGTTCAGCGTATAATCCCTGGCGAAATCGAGCTTCTGTCCGGGCGCCATATAGCGGCGCTCCCTCGCGTAGGATTCGGCGCCCTCGGAGATAAGATCGCAGTCCTCCCCTATCGTGTAACAGTTGGAGATCGCTCTCCAGCCGTCTATCTTCTTCGCGGCCCACTGACGTCCGGCGGTCTCGAGCAGCCAGATCTCGTCCGGGTCGACTATCATGAATGAGTTCTCGTAGCGTCGGTCGAAGAGCATGTTGGCGTTAGCGTTCTGGCCGTACTCCTCGAGGAGCTTCGTTATAACTTCCAGAGCCTCTCTCGCGGTCGCTCCGCGCTCAAGTCCGAGCCTCAGGAGGTCCATACCGAGCAGTCCTTCGACCTTCTCCGCGTCGCAGCGCGAGCCCTGGGCCTCGTTCCCTATGAAGACGCCCTTCTCGTTGGCCCCGGTCTCAAAGCCCCATATCCAGTACGGCTGGGCTCCTATCAGGGCGTAGGTGTGGGATACCTGCGGGATGGTGAGATGGGTGCATTTCAGGGTCTCGCCCTCCCCGTGGTCCGCGGCGTTGAAGAATCTCAGAGGCTGGGCCTCTCCGAGCGGCCTGTCGCTGTTCTTGCAGAGCAGGTCCTTTCCGAGGGCGAAGCGGCTCTTTCCGAGAGCAAAGGTATCGCAGGAATTCATTTGGTCCTCCTTTTGGATCTTTTAAGAAAGCCGGGCTCAGATCCCGGCAGGTATCAATCTGTAAACAAACAGGCGTCTCCGTAAGAGAAGAACCTGTAGCGTTCCTTAACGGCGACCTCGTAGGCCTTCAGAACCTCCTCGCGGTCGTACAGCGCCGAGACGAGCATCATCAGCGTGGATTTGGGAAGGTGGAAGTTGGTTATCAGATTGTCTACGACCTTGAAGCTGTAGCCCGGATAAATGAAGATCCCCGTGCTGCCGCTCCCGGCCCTGACGATACCGTCTCCGCCGCAGGCGCTCTCTATGGTCCTGCAGGCCGTCGTTCCTACCGAGACAATCCTTCCGCCCTCGCGTCTCGTCCTGTTTATGAGCTCCGCGGCCTCCTCGCTCACGCTGTATTCCTCGAAATGCATGTGGTGGTCCTCGACCTTATCGCATTTCACCGGCCTGAAGGTCCCGATACCTACGTGGAGAGTTACGAAGGCGGTGTTGACGCCCTTCGCGCGCAGACTGTCCAGAAGCTCGTCAGTAAAGTGGAGCCCCGCCGTAGGCGCGGCGACCGATCCGTCCTCGCGGGCGTAGACGGTCTGGTACCTGTCCCGGTCTCCTTCCTCGGCCGGCCTTTCGATATAAGGCGGAAGCGGCATCGCGCCGAGCCTTTCGAGTATCTCCATGAATATCCCGTCGTAGGAGAAGCGTACCCTTCTCGTACCCTCCTCTCGGGTCTCCATTATCTCCGCGACGAGCTCGCCCTCGGGACCGAAGGCAACGCGGTCGCCCGGCTTTAAGCGCCTTCCCGGCCTTACGAGGGTCTCCCAGTCGTCTCCTTCGAGCCTCTTTGAGAGCAGGAACTCTATATTGGCTCCGCCGCCGAGCTTTTTCCCGAAGAGCCTGGCGGGGATAACGCGGGAGTCGTTCAAGACCAGGCAGTCGCCCGGCCTCAGGTATTCGCCTATGTCGCTGAAGAGACGGTGTTCGAGAGTCCGGCTCTTCATATGCAGCACAAGAAGACGGCAGCCGTCCCGTTTTTCGGACGGCTGCTGCGCTATAAGCTCCTGTGGAAGCTCGTAATCAAAATCGCTTACGTTCATCGGATCTCGCTGATAGTCTGGATCTCAACTCCGGTGTAGAAATACTTGAGGATGTAATCGTAGGTGTAATAATACGGGGCGCCGGCCATCTTTATCGCGCTGAGCTGCGAGAGTCCCACGCCGTGGCCGTTTCCGACACCGCTGATATACAAGGTCCCGGTGGTAACGGGCTCGTCCGAAAGCTCCAGCTCTCCGGCCTCGGTGGATTCGACGTATTCGCCCGAATTCACGATATCCTCGCCGTTGGTCACGTAAAGATCGTCGGTCTCGGCCTCCACGACCTCCTCATTTTCGCCCATTACGTATACAGTCGCGGTCGATACCTCGCCAGAGGTCGCGACTAGACCTGAGGAACCGGCTACTGCGAGCTCTCCGACTCCGGGGAAGCCGTCGGCTCCTACAGCGAACAGAGAAGTCTTGACGAGGCTCGCGCCGAGGACGCTCCTGAGCTTTTCCTTGGAAAGATTGATATTTCCTGCCGTGGTCTCTATCGTGAGAGTCCTTACGGCGTTGTTGTCGCAGCGACTTGAAACGTAAACACGTGTTATGTCACCACATTCATATCCTTTACCGACGAGCTTGTCCTTGAGCTCGGCGAAGGTGATCTGGGTGTTCCAGACTGTCGTTACGGCGTATTCGTCCTGCACGGCGCGAAGATAAGGTATGGCCGCCGTCCATACGTCCTCGGAATTCATGGTATATCCGCCGCTGTTGGCGAAATAAAAGGCTGTGGCGACCTTGCCGTCATACGTTATGACCTGGTCCTCGGTCTCCTTTACAGCCTGAGTGACCATCGGAGACTCTGCGGCGATCGCGCCGTAGCTCTGACAATCCCCTGTCGGGCAGAGATCGAAGCCCTGCTTTCCGTGATAACCGAGCTTCGCGAGAGCGTAGCTCCTGCTGGCTACGGCCTGGGCCTTGAGAGCCTCGAGAGGATTACCGGTGGAGATCTCTCTTCCGACCACGCCCATGATGTAATGTTCCATGCTGACGTAGTTTATGACGTTTAGGCGTCCGTCGATGTTCACGAACATGGCGCCGTCTCTGCAGGCCTTGGTCCCGATATTCACGACTCTCTCGTCGAAACCGCCGAGAGCCATTAGCACGTCCTCGCTTCCGAGAGACTCGATCAGGAGGTTTCCTTCGGCGTCGTAGACGGCGGCGCCTCCGTTCTCCGCGCGTACGTCGAGAGTCTTGTAAGCCGAGAGGTCTTCCCTGCCGGCCCAGCTTCTGTCGACGTTCTCAGCCAGGAGGAAGCCTTCCTCACTGGTCAGAGTTATACCTGAAACGGCGGTGGAGCCGTAATAGAGGCCGATCTTAACGAAAAGTCCGTCCTCTGAAGGCAGGACCACGGGTTCTTCCTCCGCCTCCGACTCGAAGAGCACGAGCTCATCCCCGGCCTCAACGACCGGCTCGAGCGCCATGAGCTTTACCATTCCCACGGAGGCCTGCTCTCCCATCTCGGTCTCGTTGCCGGGAGCGGTGTCGGCCCAGGCCATGTCTATAAGCCCGAAGGACAGAGCCAGAAGAAGCGCTACGACGAGAGTCGAAGCCGTTATGATCATTCCTTTTACTTTACGTTCTAACATATGCTTATCTGTTCACCTTCAGAGGATCTGTTCGAAGTCAGCCCGACGTGTCTGTAGGCCTCATCCGATACGCATCGTCCGCGCGGAGTCCTGTCAAGAAGTCCCATCTGCATCAGATAGGGCTCGTAGACGTCCTCGATAGTGACCCTCTCCTCTCCCAGAGACGCGGCTATGGTCTCGATACCCACCGGGCCTCCGTCGTATTTGGTTATTATCAGCTTCAATATCTTCCTGTCCAGATCCTCGAGGCCCAGCTCGTCTATACCGAGCGCCGCCAGAGTCTCTTCGACTATCGGCCTTCTTATGACCCCGTCGCCCCTTACCTGCGAGAAATCGCGTACCCTCTTAAGGAGCCTGTTGGCGACTCTCGGGGTCCCGCGGGATCTCGCCGCGAGCAGCGCGGTCGACTCTTCGTCTATCGTGACTCCGAGTATGTCGGCCGTCCTTTCGATTATCTTCGCGAGCTCCTTTTCGCTGTAGAGCTCGAACTTAGACATTATCCCGAAGCGGTCTCTGAGGGGCGAGGAAAGGTCTCCGGCCCTGGTCGTCGCGCCTATCAGCGTAAAGCGCGGAAGCCCGAGCCTTATGGAGTTGGCCATCGGGCCCTTTCCGGTCACTATGTCGATCGCGAAATCCTCCATCGCCGAGTAGAGTATCTCCTCGACGGCCCGGTTCAGACGGTGTATCTCGTCGATGAAGAGTACGTCGCCTTCGTTGAGATTGCTCAGTATCGCCGCGAGGTCCGCCGCTCTTGAGATCGCGGGTCCGGAGGTTATCCGAAGGTCCACGCCCATCTCGTTGGCGATTATCCCGGCGAGCGTCGTCTTGCCCAGCCCCGGCGGGCCGTAGAAGAGGACGTGGTCGAGGCTCTCTCCCCTCATCTTGGAGGCTTCGATATATATTTTTAGGTTGTCGGTAACGGAGCTCTGTCCGATGTAGTCCTTGAAGTATTTGGGGCGTATCGAACGCTCTATATACTCCTCGTCCTCCATCTGTTTTGTTCCGACTATCCTGCTCTCGTAATCCATTATCCGGTCGTTTCAGGCCTTGAGCCCGTCTTCAGCGCCTCGCTCTCAAGGCGCGCCTTATGTATTCTTCGCTGGTAAGATCCTCTTCGCTTATACCGCTCATAAGCCCCAGAGCCTCGGACCTCGAATAGCCGAGAGCTACGAGAGCCTG
>JAEEGL015765586.1_pt1 | contig 11894 bp, 5 predicted proteins | sample 9134231 | NCBI WGS metagenome assembly JAEEGL01 (sample SAMN16246548, study PRJNA631951) | gut metagenome | biome: gut microbiome; feature: rumen; material: fiber-attached | host: Bos | place: Iran: Karaj | collected 2018-10 | reverse complement strand
TATCGCGCGCATGGCGGTGTTGGAGGAAAGGAACACGACGACGCCGCGCGTCTCCTGCTTCATGAAGAACCGGTTGCACGCCATTTGCGTGACCTGGAAGCCGCCGATCACGTTCACGTTGAACACCTCGTGAAACCGCGTAGCGTCCATCTCCAGCGGCCCGCCATGGCCAATTCCCTGGTTCGCGGCATTGTTCACGAGAATGTCGAGCCGCCCCGATTCGCGCTCTATCGTGTCGAACAGGGCCTTGACCTGTGCCGCATCCGATATGTCGCACGGCTGCGAAACAATGCCATTCACCCCCCGCGCCTTTAACATTTCCGCGCCTCTCGCGGTGGACTCTGCGCTCGATCCGCACATGTACACCTTTGCCCCTTCACGGACAAACTTCTCCACAATATCCAGTCCGGTATTGCGGTTCCCGCCCGTGACGAGCACGATCTTTCCTTTGAATCTTTCCATATCGTCCGTTCCTTGGAGAGTAATAATGGCAATATTTTTTTGGCTAAAGCAACGTGGCTGTGAAATGCTGGTTTCTGAAAACATAGGGAATATTCTTTATGTTCCCGGAATGCAACTGTCGGAACGACAGTCGCGTCGGCACGCCCCCGCGGACCTCGCAATCGACCCATACGCCGCAAGGCGCAGGCAGGCTGAAGGCGAAATCCTTCCAGTCGTCCGGCACACCAGGCGCTATGTGAAGCAAACCGTCGATCTCTGCCACGAGCATCTGCGCAAGCGCGTATGAGCACATTCCGCTCGCGGTGGTGAACCACGGATGTATCCGCAATCCCGGTTCATTTATCTCCCATGTCTCACCGAAAAGTCCTTGTGCGGACGCCGCCTCCGAAAGCCAGCGATACGGTTCTGTCCTGTCGCCCAGAACTATCATCGAAGCGGCCATCTTGCCTGCATACCAGGGGCACACCTTCGATCCCATGGGATACATGTTTCCGGCGGCACGCCCCTTCGCGATGAAATGCCGTGCCGCGTTTGCCTGCCGCGTTTCGCCTGCCGAGAAAACCGGAAACGGATACAATCCGCCAAGCGTACCCACGCTTTCTTCGGTGCAGCCCTCGTATGCAATGTATCGCGATCCGTCCGGCGAAACAGGCAACCCTTTCACAAGCCGATCCGCGGCCGCACGGAAATCAGCAGCCTCGGCGGCGTTTGTGGAGAGGATGCAGGCCGCATCAGCCGCCGAGCGCAGCGCGTAGATCGCACCGCACGTCGTGAGAAATGCACGGTCGCGCGACGGTCCCAACCTCTCAAGATCCGTACAGCGCCCTATGTGCGCCACGCCAGCGCCATCTTCCAATATCCAATTGTTGCGATAGAAGAGAGCGCAGTTCCGTATGACCGGATATCCCTTCTCGGCAAGCCAGGTCCTGTCACGCGAATACTGGTACTGGGTCCATGCGCTTCGGGCAATCGTTCCCATCGCAAAGATGTGGTCCTGCCAGAATCCTATTCCGGCGACGTCGATGTCGCCATCCTCCAGCGACATCCACATCCATCTGGCGCCGTACTTGCCTGGCTTCTGGTAGTAGCCTTGGCGCTTCAACGCCCAGTCCATCACGGCATAACGCCAGTCCGGACAACGCCGAGCCACGTCAAAATGCCCAGATGCGACAAGTCCGTCATGCATGTAGGTCGCATCGAACCCAAAGTATTTTCCCTGCCAGTGATGCGGGAAAATCCCGACCGGGAACCCCCAGCGTCCGGCATTGCAACGAAGATGGTATTGCGCCACGTCGTACATGCGCTGTAGCCGTGCGTCCGGCACGCGCACGAACGATTCGCCATGGTAGGTGCGCCAACGGCTGGAATGTTCGGCAAAAAGCCCGTCAAAGCCCTCTTTCTGCAAATCCGCGCACAACGTATCGGCGCGCGTCGACGGCGGATGGGCGGCGCGTTTCGCCGCCCGCAGCTCTTCTCCGTCGCCGACTTCTTCCAGTTCAAGCGTATCCGCAAAGACGATGAACCAGTCAACGGTTTTCGACTCTCCAGGTTCCAGACGCATCTCGCGTGCAACGGCTCCGCCATCAGCGGCAACGATGGAGACCGTAAAGTCGATCACGCGATGGCCGTACGTCCGACCTGCATAACGGCGCATGACGCCGTCGCTGTGCCATTTTCCTGCAAGCCTGTCGTGCGACGCGATTGAGTAGTCCAAGTCGGCGGCGATCCTGTGACGGGTACCGTCGGTGGAGCGGAAAGTCCGTCGAACGCCGATTACGTTGCGGTGCAGAGCGCAGAACACTCGAGTTGCGGATTCCACGCCCGCATAGGAGCCAATCGTCTCCACAAATGCGTTCGTGACATCGAGCGTCTGCGACCAGTCAAGCGGCAAACCGGCATCCTTTCCGTCGATGGACAGCATGGGGTTGAACCTGCCGAATCCAAAGAGCCTAGCCTCTCGTGCGACGCTGCGACGCCCTTGCCAATAAATCTCCGTGTTCAGGCTATAGTATTCGTTGGTTCCCTGCCCCCCCCACCAGTCGACAAGCATGTTCAAGTCGCCATTGGAGATGAGCGGCGGACAGTACCCTTCCGGGACACAGGTTCCATGCCCGGAAACAGTTGAGGCATGGCAGGCGGATATCGCCGTCACCACGGCCATTCCCGCTACAAGCAAGCGGCTGACAAAGGTCGCGCCTGTCATCTCGTTTCTCCTTTTCCCAGTTCAACCGTACCGTATTTCATGGGATCAAGCGGTGGCGCTATGCCGCCAAAAAGGTTGTTGCAGAATACTTCTTTGCCGTCGGATGCATACAGTGTCGCGGCAAATCCCACAAACGCACCCGGTTTCAGCTGTTCGTCCAGACCAAGCGTCGCCCATGGCAGCCACACCCAGTAGCGCGTCTTGCCCTTTTCTCTGCGTACGCTGGCGCGTACGTTGCTGCCCACATGCGTAAAGCCGCCGATGTCTGGAATCCAGCAATTGCGGCGGAACACCTCCGTCTTGCCGTTTTCCTTGAGCGCGATCGAGTATTCCACGCATCGATGGCCTTTGTAGCGCATGTACACCTCGTTCGCGAGCCACGGATCGCCCTTGTCCACGTCGAATGCGAGCGTAAGGGAATCGCCCTCCACAAGCCGTTCGCGCGAAAACCGTTGCACATGCGTGGGATCTTCTGCGTCCAGCTCGACAACAAAACCCTCGCGACCGTACGAAACTCGCATCACAGGCGCATTCGAGGGGATGCTCCACATTTCAGCCGGCACGGTCTTCGCTCCCTTCGCGGTCTTGGCGCCACCCGCGACATATGGAGATATCTTCATGTCCGGCAAAAGGGCAACGGCAGGCTTGACCGTCTCGCCGTCTGGAGGTGGCGTCCATACCGGCCCCGCATAGTCCTCTTGCGAAAATATGTACAGAGGATCCTCGGATGCGAACAGCCTGTCGTTGTCGACTGGCGTTCCAAGATAATCCTCCGCAGCGGACACCAGGACTTGCATCGGCATCCGCCCTTCGCCAGATGATCTCCAAAGTAGATGGACCCATCGCCCGTCGGCTTTGCGTCCGCTCGACAGATATGTCTTTGCGTCAAGCCTGCGCAGCGTCATGCGTCCTGCGACATCAGAGAGGTTGCGCGTGACAGTGGCAAAAGCCTGCAGCATCGGCTTGGGGAACGCAGCCTCATGGCCTTTGCGGATCGCCCCGAACTCGTCCAGCATGGTGAAGTCGACGAACCAGACGATTCCGTCTATGCGGACAGAAGACAGCATGGCCATTGCCCGCGTCAGATACCGTGCCTGGTTCTCGCGCGAGACCGGCACGAAATAGCGCCCTGCGCCCACTGTCCAGCCCGTCTCGGTGATGTAGACGGGCAACTTGATTCCCTCGGCGTCGAAGTAGTCGAACATGCTGGTTATGTCTTCCCAGTACTCGCCTTCCGGTTTCGTGCCATCGACATAATGGTGTATGGCCACGGCCGAGAGGAAATCGAAAAGCCCTTCCTTGCGCATTCGTTTCAGATATGGCAGCTTTATGCGGCTTGCAGTTGGCCCGCAAACGAAGAACCTCGGATTGCGTCTGCGTCCTTCCTCCGTAAAGATGCGGCACATCTTCACGTATTCCGCATCCGTCCCACGCCACTGGAAGTCAAGTTCGCCGGTAAGTCCGATGCGACGCTTCAGGGCAAGGGGATGTCGATCAAGCCATTCACCGCAGAACTTCCTGTAGGCGTCCCAGTCCTCCGGCGGGAAGCATCCGCTCTTCCTGCGGTTCGCCTCGCTCTTGAGGAATTTTGGCGTCAGCTCCTTGTTGAAGTTGAAGATCACATCTGCGGTGTCGTTCGGCAAATCCAGCGTACGGTGTTCCGTATCGACCATCAGGAACTTCTGGTCCCAGCGGGAACCGAGTTTCTCCCAGAGCGGGTTGCCGCCAAGGACGGTCATCATGCCGTATCTCGACTTGCGGATGACTTCATGCGGAATGGGGGTTCCCGCGACCGCCACGCTCCCGGTTGTGACGATGGTGGAACCGTCGGGATAGCGCGCCACCGCCTCGACATCCCAGAAGCCGCGCGTCGGGAAATGGACATGCGCCTTGCCGCCACGGCCTGTGACGGTCCGCCGGACGCGCCCCTTGACGTCGCGCACGTTCACGAGACAGGTCGGGTTGCGTTCGGGAAAGGCGAATTCGACATCTACCGTACCTGAATCCTCAAAGAAGATGTTCTTCAGGAGAAAATGCTTCTCTCTCGCTGGCTCGATACGGTATTCGCCGCCATTGATATGGTGCAGGGGCCTGTGCGAGAGCTCAACACGCATGTTCTTCACTTCCACGCGTCCCGTACGCCCAAAACGCCGTACCCATTCAAAACGGTATTGTGGACGTATCGTGTTGGGCAGCTGCACATCCACGGCCACGTTGCGGAAATCCTCGCTTGCCGCAAGCACGTACACGTCGTCCCGGTTTCCGGTGAACGTGTCGGGCCAGAGCGCCAAGAGCGCAGGCGCACCATCGTCTTTGATGCCGCGAAGCATGAGCGCTACGGCGTTTCCGCTAACACCCTCCGTACGGTAGTCGAACGATACCCTGAATGTCCACGGCCGTTCCCACTTGTTCAGCCAACGCACAGGGAAAGGCACGTCGCACAAAGCAACAGGACCTTTCGCCGACAGTTCTATGGTTCGCGCCTGAGGCGAGTCAAGTACGGTATCGCAAACGGCCGAACAAGAAAGTTCCGCCGCCATCGCAATCCATATCGACAGCCGCAACACGCCCTTCATTTCCCGTTCTCCATTTCCATTTCGCTCTCCCACGCCGGGTCGAAACGGGTGCCGTCACGGAAATTGCGACGTTCCACATGTACGAAGTCGGGCCATACCCGCACTAGAAGCCCCTGCGGAAAATTCCGTATCTTCTCTGCCTTGCCAGCACTCCACACATGTTGCAACGTGGCGGTGTTGACGCTTGTGAACGCGCCACGCCAAAATGACTTGTCGTCCTCCAGCGAATAGTGCGAATGCCCCGAGAAGCACACCAGGTTGGGATATTGCGACAAATGGGCGGTAAGCGCGTCCGGCATGCCGGGATTCAGGCCGCACGTCCCCTTCGGATGGCAGTGCTGTACATGGAAGAACGGACGGTTCTTGGGGATGGACGCCGCTGCGCGGGCATAAAGTTCCCGTACGGCCTTAAGATGCGCCGATGGTTCCCATGAGAGAAAATTTATGCAAAAGAAAGGATATCCCTTGACCGTCTTCACGTACGCAGGGGCATATTCTTCGCGGAAGATGCGTTTCCATTCGCGTTCGATGTGCTTGACGAACACGCGTTCTTCAAGCTCGTTGGGGTTGGGATAGACGTGCGAAATACGCTTCCAGATGTCGAATTCATGGTTTCCCGTCACAAGTATCAGTTCCACCTTCCGTCCGGACTTCGCGACACGGCCGGCGGGAAAGACCTCTTCCCATGCGCCGGCAAAAGCGTCCATCTGCCATGTGAGGCCATAATCCGCGATATCGCCCGCTACGACTACGGCATCCACAAGATTGTTCCGATACCATCTGAGGACGTCCGCCACCGTCTTTTCGTCGCCGGCGTTTCGGATGTGTACGTCCGAAATGACGCCCAGCTTCAAGTCGGGATTGGAAAGATCACGTTTCCCCGCGGCGAAAATCGGCAAGCGCTCCAACGCCGCGAACGCCGCGGTGGAAACGATGAAACCTCTGCGCGAAACAGCCATGCCCCATTTTCCTACTTGAAGCTTATTGCCATGCCGACGTTCATCTTGATTCCGGAAAGCGTTGCGGCGGCATCGGCGGCGTGGAATGCCATGAACATGAAATCAGCGGACGACACGACCTTTGCCATCTGGTTTTCCCCGGCCGCAAGAGTCGGCCCGGCAACGCCGTCCTTCTCGATAGCGCATGTGCCGCCAGTTTCGACAGATGCCGTCACCACATACGTCTTGCCGGCCTTGCCTACCCGTCCCACGGTCGCTTCGATCGAAGCGCCGGACGGAATCTTCACTCCGTGCGCGACAAGCTCCACCGCGGGAGATGCCGCCGTAACGGCGACCGCAGATCCCAGCGCCCTGGAGTAGTGCGGCAACCACACCGCTTCCACAGCCCCGATATCGAGTCTTGCGCCGTTTACCGCCCGCGGATTGCCGAAGACGTCCGACGAGCCGAACGACGCGAAGTCGTACAACGATGCGTCACCCGCATCCACAGCGATGTTCGAACCGATGACTGGCACGAAACCTTCCATGCGAAGCTCGTCGCCGGATGCGGCGACAATGCAGCTGTTTGTGGTTGTAGCCGCATTCTTGGCGATTTGGGCGTCGGTAGCTGCCGTAAACGCGCAGTTGGTAAGGCCGACTGTTCCCGTGACGGACTTAAATCCGAGGATGAGCGTATTGCACACATGTGGACATGCGTTCATGATCGTCATCTGTTCCGTGGCGCCGTTCTGGTGGTTGTCGGCGGCAAGGGTACAGTTGTCGAGGGCGGCAAAGTACAGGGTGCTCCATCCGTTGTTTGCGGCGACGATGCAGTTACGCAGCTTGACCGTGGCGGCGTTGCCATATCCGCCGTTATCGCCGCGGGCCGCGGCCCCGTTTCCAGACAGCACGACCGTGTTCTCCAGGAAACGGCACCTGTCGTACGAACCATAGAACGCGCCGCCGCCGCGCTGCGCGACGTTGTTGGAGATGATGCAGTCCGATATCGCCGCCGTAGCGTCGCGCGCGAGGATGCCGCCGCCATGCACGTTGTCGGTGTTCTCGCCGGAAACAGCCCCGGTACGCCCGCCGGTGACGGTAAAGCCCGAAAGGACGGTGTTCTTTTCCATGAACACGCCGCGCACGGCATCGGCCCCGCAACCGCCGCAGCCTTCCACCGGAGAAGATGCATCCGCACCGACTATGAACGTGTCTGCGGACGATCCTTGCGAAACCAGCGAAACGCCCTCCGGCACGTATGCCCGGCTGCCGATCGAAATCGTCTCGGTGTTGGCAAACACCTTATTGCCATGGTAGGCTACCCCGCTTGAATAGACGCCAGGCGCGACATGCACCACATCGCCGGAAACCGCGTTGGTAAGCGCGGCGAGAAGCGTCTTCAACGGCTTTGCCGACGTACCGGTACCAGTTTCGTCATTGCCGCCTACGTCGCTCACATACCAGTTCGTGTCGTATAGGGCCATTACCTCGTATGGCGTGGAGTAATCATCCTCCACGGGAACCGTGAACTCCAGCGAAACTCCATCCACGGCCTGGGTCGCGCCGTTTATTCCGAATCCAAGGAACGGTCTTGCCGCAGTGGCGGTGTAGGTCACTGTCGCGCCTGCGGACGCAAGCACGTTCGTCCCCGAAGGGCTGATTCCTGTCCCGGCTGAAACGATTGTCGGCGCAAACTCGTGAACCGCGCCGCAAAGCGGCTTTCCGTTTTCGATTCGATACGGATTGCCGTAGAAGTCACGTCCGATGAAGACGTGGTACAGCGCATCGGCGGCATTGAACATGCCTGCCGTCCTTGCTGGCGAAACCGCCGCCAGGCGCAAATCGCCTCCTGCGGCATCGGCAAAGAAAGGATCGGCGCGCGTAGCCGTGGATTCGGCCGCCAGAGCACCGCTTGAGAACCTTACCACCCCGCCGTAGGCGGTGGACGCATTGATCTTGACATAGGAATCTGTCAGGCGTATTGCGCAGTTGTATGCGGCCAATTTCGTTCCAAGAACGTTCATTGCCGCGGCAGACGATCCGGCTCCGAGATCGAGCGAGCAGTTGTACAGGGCGATCGGCTCGTACGAGGCCATCGCAAAAACCCCGGGGTTGTTCACAGCGGCCACCTGCCCGCAGTTCACGAAGCGGAGCATGCCACCCGCGTTTTCCGTGCCATTTGCCGCATACTGCCTGTTGTCCGCGATAATGCATCTGAATGCGTACGCCGTCGATACGGAGGCATCCTGGCCGCAAATGGCAACACCTGCGTTGCCGACGCAGTTGGAGATAATGCAATCCGTAATCTGTGCGCCCACCGCGTTCAGAAACGCCCCGGCACCGCGCTTGAGGGCATTGGAGGCAGACGCATCGGCTGTATGTCCGCCTGTCAAGGTGAAGCCCTGGATCGCGCTCGTACCCGCCAGATATACGCAGCGTACGGCATCAGTGCCCATGCCGAAGGGATAGACGTCCGCTGCAACAGACGAGTCCGCACCGCCGATGACAAGATTGCTCCCGGGACCGTCCATGCCTACTATGCGTACGTTCTTCCCCGTGACGCCAATGCGGTTTGCGATGCCGCTGGCGTTGTACTTTACGCTGCCGCAGCCGACGTCAAACACGTTCCTTCCCTTGCAATAGACGATTCCGTACGAGTTGGCGGCGACTTTGCCGATGGCCGTCTGGAGATCGGTATAAGGCGCGTCAACCGTACCATCTTCGGTGACGGCGGCGGAATTCTGCTGCACATATATGACACTTGCGGCCTGGACAGGGGTGAGCGTCAGCATGGCCGATGCGTCCTTGGGCGGCACGATCTCGTAAGTGCCGTCCAGATAGGGATAGCGCATCACCGTATCGGCGCCGCTCGCCGAGAAGCCGTAGATTCCCTTCCATGCTCTTGTTTGGACAGCCACCCCTACCGACACTGGCCACTCTGCGGACTTGAGATAGGCCAATGCGCTGCAGACCAGCGGTTCCCGAGAACCGTCGAAAAGATAATCGTTGTCTGTCGTGAGCGCATAGGCGTAACCGCCGCTTATCGGGGAAGCCGCGCTTGGAATCGATGCAAAGCGCAATGTGCCGCCAGCTGGCGTTACGGCGGATTCGGACTGGCAGCATCCTAGATTGCAGTTTTCGCCGTCTGGGTCTATGGCACCGCCGTAGAAATCCACATACTTCATGGAATTTGGGAGAGCGAGCCCGACGAGATGCGACATGTTGCCCTTGCCGACGACATTCGCCGATGCGTCAAGCCGCCAGTCGTTCTTCACTGGTGCGATGAACTGATCCGCTCCGATAGAGTAAAGGCAATCTCCGCCGGCGGTATCCACAACCATGGATTCTTCTATCGGGAAACCGCAGTCCGCATACGTACCCCCGTAATCGGCCTTGTACCAGTAGTCCGCGAAGAAGCAGTTGTAGGCCGACCCCTTCTGGTCGCATGCGCAACGGCAATAGTTGTCCGCGAACGTGCAGTTGACGAACGTACCCGAATACACTAGCGAAGCGCCGTGGACATGATGCGTAATCAGGCAGTGTACATGCATGATGCCGCGCGTTACCGGATCGCGGTTTACCGCTTTGTTTGCATGGAACCAGCAGCGAACTGCTGTCATTCCATATGTTGCGTCGTTGTTGTAGCGCGCACCTGCCGCACGGTTGGCGATATTGTTGGACACGATGCAATCGACGATTACTATTCCGGAAAGTCCGTTGGCGGCATATATGCCCCCGCCGTTGCCGTCGGGGTGGTCGTTGCCCGCAGGAACCTTTGTCGCACCGCCGGTGACGGTAATGTTGGATATGACGACGTTGTTCGCGTTGATGCCTATGCACCTGACAGCATCATCCCCCAGCCCCAATCCGGCAACATCCGTCGCCGTCGAGGCGTGCTTGCCGACAACGAACGTGCGGTGCTTGTCTTCACCGCAGATCGTCAACGGCTTGTCGATATACACGCGGTTCTTCATGGCATACGTCGTGGATCCGCTCTTGAATCCATCTAGCTTGTCGCCTGTCGCATACGTGCCGGCGGCAACGAAAATCGTACTGCCCGCCTCCGCCGCATCCACGGCATCCTGAATCGTCTGGAACGGAGCCGTCACCGAACCATTGCCGCCCGCATCGGCTCCTGAATCGACATAGAGGTTGGCGGCAAAGACCGGTGAAGCCGCCAATACGCAAATCGCCAAAAGTTGCGATTTCCATTTCCCAATGCGTGTCGCCGTTCTTGCGACATTGCAACGTTGTGCAGTTTCTTGCAGTATCATGACAGGTCCTTCTTTGGTATTTCAAAGCTATTTTAGGTGGAGATGTAAATATTATATCACACCCCACTGTCCTGCAAGTCTCTATCCGCGCAAAAATTGCATCTCCATTTGCGAAGGTTAGGATTGAATCGGCGATGCGGTTTGTGCTATAATCTCCGCCCGTAGCGCTTATGGATACGATACTTTATTTCCAGTCCCCTTCGAAGACAAGCGCCCCAGACAAGATCGCGGGCGTACGGCGCCATGCCGCCGTGGCAGGATGGCACGTTCAGGCCATCGACGGCATCCCTTCGCCAAGCGTGTTGTCGAAACTTGTCGATTTCTGGCATCCGATTGGATGTATCGTCGAATGCGGCGGCGGGTATCAAGATATCCCTACAGACCTCTTTTCTGGATTACCAACCGTATATCTCGACCGCAATCCGTACACAATGCCACCGAACGCCCCATGCGTCAGCCACGACTCCGTTGCCACAGGCCGCCTCGCCGCGAAGGAGCTGCTCTTTGTCGGACATCCCAACTTCGCGTTCGTGCCTTACCCGCAGCCGCGATTCTGGAGCGACGACCGCGAACGCGGATTCCGCGATGCGCTTGCATTGAACGGAATGACGTGCGAGACGTTCTGCGGTGGTCGCCATTCACCGCAAAGTGTTGTCTGGCAAAAGGCATTGCACCGCTGGATAATGCAGATTCCCAAACCGTGCGGCATATTTGCCGCAAACGACAGTGTCGCGGCAGAAGTCTTGACAGCCGCCGTACAGGCTGGATTTGAGGCACCGCGCGAGATTGCGGTCTGCGGCGTGGACAACTTCGCACCGATATGCGAGCACACCACGCCTACTCTCACAAGCATCCAACCCGACTTTCTGCTTGCCGGGGAACTTGCAGCACGGACGCTTGGCGAAATCGTGGAAGGAAAACGCCACAAGGCGATCCGCCTCACGTTCGGCCCGGCGAGCATAATCCGGCGCGCCTCGACACGCACGGGGCGCCGCTACGATCCTGAAGTAACGGCCGCGCTGGAACTGATACGCCGAAAGGCGTGCGACGGCCTGTCGTCCGCCGCCGTGACCGCTACATTCAAGTGTTCGCGCCGCATGGCGGAGATGCGCTTCCGTCAGGCTGCCGGACATTCCATCCTTGACGAGATACAGTCGGTACGGCTTGCGCGCGCAAAGGAACTGCTCTCCAATTCAACGCAGGACATGTCATGCATCGCCAACTTCTGCGGATTCAAGGCCGCCAACGCGTTCTGGAAGTTCTTCCGTCAGGAGACAGGCCTGTCTCCGACGGAATGGCACATGAAAAACAGCCGGCAATGAGATTCCCCTCGTTGTTTTGCACAGCCGCCGAGCAGGCAATATGCTTTCGCTTCGCCTGGCACGGCGTGGGCCTTTACGCGGAAAATCTTGCAATGTCCCTCGCCGAGCGGGCCATGCCG
>JAEEGL015609874.1_pt1 | contig 11894 bp, 10 predicted proteins | sample 9134231 | NCBI WGS metagenome assembly JAEEGL01 (sample SAMN16246548, study PRJNA631951) | gut metagenome | biome: gut microbiome; feature: rumen; material: fiber-attached | host: Bos | place: Iran: Karaj | collected 2018-10 | reverse complement strand
TCAGATACAGGTTGAAATAAAACTTACCGCCTCTTTTCTCATGCACCTTATATCCTGTAATAGCTTCAACTATCTGTGCTAATGTCTGACACTGATCCTGATTCATATGTAATTCCTCCATAGACATCCTTGATGACTTCACGGACTTGACGAACATGGAGCTCTTTAATATCATCCCCGCAGTCCTTGTCAATCATCTTGGCTAAATACTTGAGATCTTTGGGTGAATCTGATACCGCAACCATATGAATATGATTCTCTTTATGCGTGGTGAATATCTGGCGCACATAAGCTGTCCTAGTTGCAACATATCGCAGCACCTTATCAAAAGAGCCATCTGCTGTGATGATATCGAATAACATCGTTATCTCATCGTCCCTTTTGATATAAGTGTTATATCCGCGGATTATCCCTGTCTTTTCCAGCTTATCAATTCGTTTCTTTGCTGCAACTCTTGACATGCCAAGCTTATTACCTATCTCCTGGTAACTCATGCGTGCATTTCCTTTGATCAAATCTAAGATCTTCTTATCAGTTCCATCCATAATCTCTGCTCCTATCAGTGCCGACTCTGATTAAGCTGATTATATTCAGCAAAAGATTTTTAATCAACAGAAAAGGTTACGAAACATAACCAAGTGGTTTCGTCCCGTAACCTTGTATTTCCGTGCATTTTCAATCATTCGTAATGTAAAAATGTCAATTCAATCATTCATTTTGTTTTTTCAACTTTTATTAGGTCATTAAAAATCTGTTTAACTACGCTATCTATGTTGTAGTTCCCCAAATACCCAAATGGAATCTTTTTTTCTCTGATTGCAACGATAAACTTCTTGTAACTTATATGATTCAAATAATCTGTGTAAAAATAAACCATGTCCTTATTTTCAAGCATCTTACTATCGACAGTTTTATACGCATCCGGCGCGATTAACATCCATCGTGGAAACATTGCTTTCATCTTGTTCTGCCAAGTAATATGACCGCCAAATATGACAACATTCTTCTCCGCAATAGCAGATTTCATATCTGGATAATCATCATCAGTCATAGGAATATTATTGTTATTTAAATTGTAAACATACTCACGTAATGCAATCAGCTCATCTCTTTCGTCTTCAAGCTTTTGAGCAATCCCCTTCAATTCTTCATTAGTTTTTTTTGAATTTCTATATTCATCTCTATAATATATACTCTCTTTTTCCTTCTCCTGAAGCCTCCGCCTAAGCTCAGCTATCTCTTTGATATAATCATCCTCAATTATCTTTCCATTACTTATCGGCACTACATTTGTTATCTTAGTTTTCTCTTTTTTTATTGTGTTTTTTTGCACAATGATCTCATCAGCACTAAATAAACATTCTTCTAGATCATCTATATCGGGTGCATCACCTGCTAAACAACCAATCTCACTCTTAAAATCTTGAGCTAAGCTTGTAAGCGCCGCAACAACATCATATATATTTGTGTATAATTGAACTTGTCTAAAAGTATATTCTTTATTAGGATGTTCTTTCTTAAGAATAGCTAATGTCCTTGCCATCTGAATTTTTAATCCCATATAATTATCAAGACAATGATATGCAAAGTCATCACTATATCCAAAATTTCTCAAACAAGCTCCCACAAAATCATTTAAATTCCAATAGGCTTTAGTAGCTTTATCAAACGATATTTTCTCGCTCTTTATTTCATCTAACCATATATCAACTTGATCCATACAATCATTCATACTTAGTGGACTTACAAGTTCATACTCACAGGCTTCCCCATCATCACACATCCACTGATCTCTTTGTTTCAATAATAATTTGAACAGGACGGCACAATTGTTATCATACGAAACATGCATGAACGGACACATCCCCATAATTCTACCGATTGTAGCATAATCACAATTACCCTGATCATCTTCTGACAATCCAAAAATCTCAGGAGTAGATATCTCGCGGAACTTTTTTAAATCGTTATATTCTCTCCTGTGATATGTTTTATACAAATACTTAATCAGTTCTTCACAATACTCATCACCAAGTTTTGCTCCACTATATATCAATGCGATTGTTTTTTTATGCGCTACATACAACGGTCTTCTTGTCCTAAAAGAAATATTAAATGATACTGTACTAGCCTCAGAAAAATCCTTAAGCCTGTCACGGCATTTTTCAAAAAAATCATTTTCTATAACCGCAAAGTCAAGCTCCATCAAATCCGTAATGAATTCTTCAACAAAAAAATAATCTACTCCACCAGTATCTGGTATAACTATTTTTTCATCCTTACTTTCAAAATAGTATTCCATCATAAGGTCAGATAATTCTTTTCTGTTTACTTCCTGATTCGAATTAAGAGCTACTTCATCCTTAAAAATCCCCTCGTTACTACCAAAGATATCTTCAAATATTGTCCCCATACTTTTACTCCTTCTGCTTTCCTCTTCTCTGTCTAATATATCCGAATTTATTCGTCTCCTTTAAATCTCCAGCCAAAAACTACTTTCATATAAGAAAATGTAATTCCACGATAATAAACATGCAAAAAAGGCATATATACAAGCATCAATATCCTTAATGCCTAGCATATGCCTTTCATATGATTTAATTATTCTTTTATCCCATTGGTACAATAATCCCCAACATGTACCAACAATTATTTAAGCACATTTTTGTTTCCCACTTACTCTAAAATATCTTTCCCCTTAATATAAATTATTACAAATAGCGGATATATACTACTCATCTATTGCTAATTACTATATTTATTGTACCTATATACTATGCATTTAAAGTTGTAACCAATGATTGTAAACAAAATAAAAATCCAGGATAAGCACTTTAACTACCTTTTACAATTGCTTAGGATTAAGTCTTATTTATTTCATTTCCTTGCAATCACATTGACCCACATTTCATCTTCTCTGCCAGGTCTGTTATCATGGCCAACCTCATCATCAACGATGATAAAACCGGCGTTTTCAAAAAGAGGTACAACACTTCTTTCATTGAAATCACTGAAGACACGCTCACCACGCATCTTTGTACCATCTCCATATTTAAAAGATGCATAGATGACTCCGTCGTTCTTGAGAGCTGTATACATCTTCTTTATCACCACCGGCAACTCCTCAATCGATACATGAAGAAGTGATGCACTGGCCCAGATACCATCGAACTCATTCTCAAATTCAACATCCTCAAATCTCATATCCAGAACTTCTTGCCCGATGTAGTCAGATGCTCTTTTGCGCATTTCTTCCGAAGCATCAAATGCAGTAACATCACAGCCCACTTCCAAGAACGCCTTACTATCTCGTCCACTTCCACAACCCGCATCCAATATATGCGAATGTTCCGGAAGAAGTGAAATGAACTTGTCCCTCTCATACGACATATCTGCATTTATACTTCCCAAGAAGAATGCATCTGCATTCTTATTATAATACTCTACATTCTTATCAATCATAATTTCTCCGTATAATTATTAACTATGTTGATGTCGGCAGTGTCCATATTGAATATCCCTGTAATTCAGCATCTTCATATACTGATTGCATATGTTTTTCTAGTATTGCAAAGAATTTTTTCTTATCGTTTCCTTTGATGTATAACTCATTTATCGCCCATATTGAATTAACATTTTTAGGAATACACGCCATAAATCTATCTTTTACAATACTATTATTATGAATGCCTAAATATAACTCATACTGATTTTCTGCAAAACGATAATAATATCTTTCCCAATTTGGAAGGCGATTGTTCTTAGAGGAATTTAGATTCCTATCCATAGGTGTGAGATTCCAAATCTCATCATTAGAAATATATGAACGCGGGACAAAGTGATCAATAGACACATCTTTTGTCTGTATTGCTTTTTCCGTGTAAATATCAATCATAGGTTTCCCATAAACTTCCGAATATGTTACCCAAAGATTTTTTACACCTTCTAATTGTCTCTGATTATTTGATACATCCTCTAACTTATAAACAATCCCCGGTACTCCGGGATTTCTGTCCTGAAGGAATTTTATTTTTTTCATCTGAATCCAGCTTTTTAATATAGTGTAATTATCCAATAAAAAAAGCTTCCATTGCTCATTAACAACTATTCTCTTATCTGAACCTCTTCCATTTTGAATGGTATATGGTAAGCAGTCTCTCTTGCTCAATTCTTCAATATATGCAATTAGCCTTGTCTTCTGATCCCAAAGTCGATCATTTCCACCCACATCAACCATGAACGAAGACAACAAGCGATATGGTACGTTTTTTATCAATCCATCAACATCTGGTTTCAAGAGCTGAGAATTCTTATCAAGCAAAAATAAAAACTGATCTTTTGTCATTGGAACTTTCAATTCAGGATCTTCCTCAATAATGTGAATAGCATGCTCTATATAGTTTTCTGCTTTTCCCTCTATTGTTGGCCCCAATCGTAAATGATATTGTGTAACCGAAAACCAGGCTTCCCAAAACATTTCATAAATAACATCTCTAAATGTTATTTCGTCAGAGTGTGGAAGTAATGTCAAAATAGCCTCTAGCCAGTAAAACTTGTAACTCTGAGTTGGTGATTCTAACATTCGAGCAAATCTTTGAATATCCAACTTGTTTGCATACAGCGGATCAATTTTCAAATGATCAATTTCCATATACGCATTTCCTCACATTACTAAGTTTTTTGCTACTCCTATCAATTGTCTTATAGATTCTAATACATAATCTTTGTCACTATCACTTCCCCAACTAATGCGAATAGCTGATGATATAACATCTTTATCCAATCCCATAGCAGTCAAGACATAGCTAGGGCTGTAATCATTAGAAGTACATGCAGAACCATTTGATATACCACAGTATTGCTTTGAAGAAAGCATTAACGCTTCAGACTGTACTCCCATAAAGCTTACATTAATTGTGTTGGGCATACAAAACTCTTGATTTCCATTAACAATGTATCTAAGTCCTGATTCCTCTATGAGTTGCATTACATCATTCTTAATGTCTCTACAGTGCTCTATATTTTTAGGCCATTCATCATTTGCTATTTCACATGCTTTTCCTAATCCTGCTACTAAAGCAACTGGGATCGTACCAGGCCTTATACCATGTTCCTGTTGGCCGCCATAGGATATCGCTTTTACCGGAGGGAGTTTATATCTCTTTTTTCTCAACACTAAAGCTCCTATTCCCTGAGGGCCATTAAACTTATGGGCACTTAACGAAAGCATTGTATACTTTGTACGTTTTATTTCATCTACTAATTTTCCACAGCTTTGAGTTGCATCAACATGAAAAAAAATGCCCTTCTCAGAAAGAACTTCCCCAATCTCTTCTATCGGTTGTATCACTCCAGTCTCATTATTCGCATGCATAATGCTAACCAATAATGTGTCTTCTTTTAGACAGTCCATTATTCTATCTACTCTGATTCTCCCATCCTGATCAGGATCAACTATATCTATAGCGAACCCTTCTTTTTTGAGACTCTTTACTGTTTCAAGAACAGCTTTATGCTCAATACTGGATGTAATAACATGCATTTTCTCTGATTCTTTTGCATAGTCAATAAGGCCTCTTATAGCAATATTGCTACTCTCGGTTGAACCACTTGTAAAAAACACCTCTGTACTATCGACGCCTAACAGACCCGCTACATCTTTCCTTGCTTTTTCTACAACTTTTCTTGCCCCATCTCCAAAATCATGTGTACGACTATCTGCATTCCCGTATTTATTGGTGTATATGTCTACCATGTAATCAAGTACTCTCTTATCAATTGGAGTCGTGGCATTATAATCAAGATAAATTCCCATAATTATTCCTCTACTGCAAGTCTAAGCAAATCATCAAGATTCTTAATAAAATTAGTTCCACAAAGATATGCGATACCTCTTTCCAAATGTAATTTAAAGTATTTTGCAAGTGTATCTTCATCCGTGGGAAGATCCATTTTTTTACACCATGCTATCATCAAAGCATCGTATATATCACTATACTCTCCGCCAAAAGTGTACCAAGACATTTCAACATTACTGTCAGCAATTATCGGGACGTCAGTAGGTATTGTATTTTCAGACAATGAAAAACATAATGCCCATCTGCAAAGAGTATTCCAATTCTTTATGCCAGTTTTTCCTTTTAAACGACCAAGTTTCTCCTTGGCAGAATTAGATAGTTTTATCTGTTTTATTATCATGATTTATTCCCATCCAAAATATGTTTTTGTTAGCGATGTAGTTTTCTCATCATCATTGTATTCAAGTGTGAATCGATCTCCAACACTGTCTTGCATGAGTTCATAATATCTCTCATCGATTTCTGAGTCAGTAGATAAGATTATTGTCTGTTCACTAGCATTAGGAAAATATGTAGTTATTAAAGATTCCCTATGTGCAGAATCCAATCGCGACAGTGGAGTATCTATAATTACCGGCAGCTTTTTCTTCGAGCAGATCGCCAATGACCATAATAATGAAATAACCATTAGCTGCTTTTCACCCGCAGACAAACGCTCCTTAGTAACAATGTCACCGCCCTTACTCAAATAAGTTAAATCTAGTGTCTCAGGATTCATTTCTATATTAGCCACCAGATTTTTCTTATTCGCAAGTTTTTTATAACAGTCAGTCATCGTTTCCGCCAATATACTTGTTTTCCTTGCCTGTAACCGTATCTTGTATTGCTCTATAATATCCTTTGCCATATGCGCATACTTAACGACCCTCTCATCAGAATCTACAGCCTCAAGTGATGACAAAACGCTTTCTGCCATTCTACTAAACTCCGCAGATAACATAATCAGGTTATTGTTTAGGCTGGATCTTTTCTTTTGATATTCCTCAATTTCAATTTCACAATTTGTTAATTCTTTCTCTGTAGTTTTTATTTCTTTAAAAAGATCACTCAGCTCCTTTTCATTTATATCTACAGAAAGATATCCGTCAATTTCATCAATTTTTTTCTGAAAGGCTTTTTCTTCTCTCAATAAGTTTTTAGTCTGCTCTTTTGCAGCATCAAGCTCATGCCCGCATAGCATCCCTACTTTATACAAGGTCGCATCAGATAAGTTATAAATGTTCTCACACTCATCTTCTCCCATCATGTTCTGCATAAATGAAATAAAGTCATCTGTGTTTGAATTTTTTTCGTTATATTTTGAATAAGCATCCTTTATTTTGTTCAATGCCAACGATGAAATCATTCTGTCATGTTCTATTTCTCCTGCAGTCTTTATATCTTTTAAGAGCGACATAACTAATGTTAATGGAAGTTCCCCAGCAGCCATCTCAAATCTTGATTCTTGGTTATTTGCCATTGCAGAGAGATTATTTGCACGCTCTTGCACGAGATCGTGTTTTTGCTCAACAATATCTCCACCTTTAACTTGATATTCAGAATTTAAATTTTCCAACTTATTTACTAATTTATTTTTTCTGTTTTCTAAATCCTTTATTTCTGCATCAAGCATTCGGAGTTCTTCAGATGCAGAATCTTTTTCACCCCTTAGCTCTTCTAGCTTCCCAAGATCTTGGTTTGCGGAAATCTTCTTCCCTATGCGTGAAATAATTTTACTAATGTCAGAATCAAGAACATCTAGCACTGATATCCCCAACATCGCTTTTATAGACTCTTTCATCTGCACACTGGTATCTTCTACCGCTAATTCTGCGATTTTCTCCCCATCAAAAAAGAAAAAGTTTGAAAGTGCACTAGGTAAAATACTCTCAACAAACATGGGCCAATTTTCGGTCAAAAATGCACTATTCTCACCATTTTTCTTTACCCATATTTTTTCATGAACGCGCTGCCCATTAGCATCCCATTCACGATGAACTTGATATACCTCTTCATCAGATGAATCCATTGAAAAAACTATCTCTACGAAAGATTCCAAGGTTCCATCCTTTTTATTTACATATGACTTTAAATACTGTCCATATGATTGATACTTGCTCTCCGTATATGCAAAGGAATTAGAGCCATAAAGACTTAACAATACCGCTTCTAGAATCGTCGTCTTTCCTCGTCCATTCATACCCCCAATGAGAACTACTGGCCTCTTACCAGAAAACTCCATTGTATTTGTGTCTGCATAAACACCAAAATTATGCAAAGTTAGTTTTTTAATGATCATTTTTTAGTCTTCCTCGTCCTCGTCTGTCTCATATGGTTCATCATAAGAATCATCTAAAGCAATGGCACTATACTTTCCGCCAAGATCCCTTTTTCTCTCTGTCTGTCCTAAATAGAATTGCCTTGCATCCTCTTCGTCTTTGTAATATGTCCTTTTTATAGCACCTTCCAACGCATCAGCAATGCCCTTCCTTTGGTTTAGACCGCTGGACTTATTCTCTATATCCACCAGGCTATAAGCCATTTCAAATGCCAACTCTTCATCTGGATATAATTCTTCAACTACCTCTTTTAAAATGTTCCATTCATCACTTTTAAATGATGCCGATCCAATCCACTCAGGATCATCGAATTCCTTTCCAGTCACCTCTTTATAAATTCTTGGAAGCGAATCATCAAATTCGTGTTTCTCATTAACCCATATTCTTCGTATATTTCTTAATTCTGGTAGCGTTATTAATTTCAAATCTGCAAATTCTTCAGGTCCATTCTCATTGATATCCTTTTCAACCTCTAACAGATCACGAAGCCACTCTTCTCTGACTTCTTTTTTATATGGACCATGATAGAGCTGTTTATAACTTCCCTGCAGGTATCCTGCCATTTTTCTAAAACTTCTTCTTTCCCTATCGTGTTCTTCATCACCAAATCTATTTCTAAATTCCAATAACGCGGACATCCACTCTTTTTCAGAATCGTTCGCTATCATGGCTTCCATAGATTTGTCTTTTTCAACCATAGTGCATACCCAACAACCAAATCTGCTTCGTCCACAACTTGGCAGTCCTTTGCCAATCATAAGAGGGCACTCTCCATCAGCTGTAGCTCCCTTGTAGAGAGTAAGTAATTCTTGATTTGAATATCCCCAAGGATTTGCGTATTGCATAAGGAATACCCACACATCATTGTCATTCCAATCCTCAAGCGGAGAGAATACTAGCTCATTGGCCATAGATTGATTCGGGCTAAGCAATTCTCTCACTCGTTTTTTTTCATAATATGCCATTGTTTTTGCACGTCTTGCACTTTCTGCTTTACGTGTACCAATAACCATTATGATTTCACCATGTTCAGCAATTTTGTCTTTTACAAAATTATTTACTGGTTGGATTTTTAATCTATCTGTGCACCAACGCAGTTTTTTTCTTGGGAATGGATAGCCTCTACCAATAAAATTAACCCAAAATGTATTATCCGCAGCAGGCGTAAGTTGATGTGTGACAAACGGCATTTCCTGGTCTTCCGCAGCTTCATCCATACATTGTAAAGATTTTTTCACCCATTTGGATACGACTGGAGATTCAACTAAAGTATCAGTATTAATCACATGTACAGTCTTCCTACGTAGTGCCTTAGGCAAACCTTGCAGAGCCAGCCACACCAATTGCACTGTAGCTGTACTATCCTTTCCACCAGAATATCCGATAACCCACGGTATATCATCACACAAATAAAGGTTTCTTACTGTATCCATCAAACCATCAATGGTTTCTTTTGTAATAGTGACTTCTTTTTTTGTTTCTGCTTCCATTTATCTATATCCCCTTATGCTTGTAATTCATTCTCCGCATTTTTTTCATCCTCAGTAAGAGGCAAGCCTAGTTTCATTTTTATATTATTTGCAGCCAATATTATAGCTTTTTCGCTAGTCATCATCCTTCCATTTGGCTTAATGACCCTTCTTTGCCACTCTGAAGCTGTCCTCTTCCAATCAATAGATTCAATTTTAGATATAATTTCATCTAAATTATATTCATCCTTGTGTTCAATAATATACCCACCTACTCTACCTATAGCCTGTATAATAACAGCCTGTGTTGCAATATATTTTTCCCTCAGTTCCATCTTACTGATACTTCTATTCTGTAAATCTTTCCACGGTAACATATGCTCTGCTACAGATGTCCAAAAACATGTGCCGAATTTCTCAAACGATTCATCACAGGCGTTTCTTTTAAGAATACGTTTATTTGCCATATACATATTGTTTAATGTGAATAATGATGATGAATATTTGCCGAGAATATCTTTTTCTTTATCTACGTATTCATCTAAAAAGGGGACTGCTTTAACAATATTTCTCGTAGCAACTGCTAAATCATCTCGTGAATCGTATAACTCGGAAATAGAATTTGAAGTTTTTACCGCATGTTTATTTAAGTCAGTAAACATCTGTTGACTTCTTTTTAGTCCTAAGTCCTCATAAAACACAACAGAAATTGTTTCATTTCCAAGCTCAGGCTCTTCTTCAACTGCTGCCAGGATAGCTGCTTTTCTATGTTGTCCATCATTTATCAAAAAATGTGCATCCAAGGATACTTCTAAAATACCTAGACCTTCCTGATCAGTCGGAATAAACCTATACTCTCCGTCAATACTTGCCGCCAACGCAGAGAACACATACGAATCCCTATTTTCCAACATATATTTTTTTATTTCCGGAATTCTTACCTCATTTATTCGACGTTGTGCTCTATGTTCCGGCAGTACATATTCATCTTCATTCGGAAACAAACTTGATATCATCTTCAGTGGTACCATAGCAATATAGTATTCTTTTCCAGCCTGTATACCTTTAACAACAGGAAATCTATAACAAAAGTTCATAATTCCTCCACGCAATTAAACCCTACTTAAGTAGTATACTTAAGTAGGGTTTGAGTGTCAATTCTCTCTTAAATAAACAACTGTATCCTATTTAATAATGAATGCTCTTCCAACCATAAATATGTTTCTTTACGTAAATCCAATAATGTAATCTCTTCTTTATTTGTTAGCCTTATGATGAAATCTTCTGTTTCTTCGTCTAGGGAAAGCGATTTTATCAAACCCTTACACTTATCCACAAATGCAGCTACACATTCTATTGTGTCTGCGTTCCCCAACTCATCTTTATCAATTATTTTTTTTAATTCCATTAACTCGTCTACCACTTCATCATCCTCTATAATATTATGAAGCGCCTTCAACAATCGTTCATATGATTTTATCTTTTCATCTCTATATCCTCTCCATACCTGTTTTAAATATGTATTCTCATCTTCTATTGTCCTTTTGAGTGTCGAAATATCCTTCCTAATTAATTCTGTATGCCCATCATCCAATTCCCTGCTTATGTTCTTAATACTTGCATTAGCTACTTGTGCATTATTCTTTGCTAATCCATCATTTTCTATTTTCTGATAAATTTTTCGCTTTGCTGCAAGATCATTAAGCTTAATAAACAACGGCGATAATTCCAGCTGAATATGCTCCAGATCTTCTACCACATTTTTGGTACTTTCTGAATTTAAGTATTTTTTCCCTTTAATAACAGAAAAATTGATATCTTCAATTAACATCTTATTATTCCCTTATTTTCTCTTATAAAGTAACATCTAATTGAATTGTCATAATTCTTGAACATTTGCCAACATAGCTCTTATCGTATCGCGTATCCTTGTTTCTTTACTTACCATCGACCTATCTGTTCCACCGTCAAAAACCAAATTGCAAGTTTCAATTAAGTTCTCTAATTCTTCATAGGCTAAATACGCTTTATTAATAAGACACTCATCGATATGCGCCATGATGCTTAACTGTTTATCTTTATTTTTTTCATCAACTGCTTTATTCATCATTTCAATTGCTAATGAAAGATTTTTTGCAAACATGTTTTCATCAAAAACCTTAAATGGATGTGATGAAAAGGGGAGATTACAATCATCTCTGATAAATCTCATATATCCATATGCTTTATCACTAACCTCATCAATTATT
>JAEEGL014908450.1_pt1 | contig 11894 bp, 4 predicted proteins | sample 9134231 | NCBI WGS metagenome assembly JAEEGL01 (sample SAMN16246548, study PRJNA631951) | gut metagenome | biome: gut microbiome; feature: rumen; material: fiber-attached | host: Bos | place: Iran: Karaj | collected 2018-10 | reverse complement strand
CGCATCGGCAATACCCGCATCGAACGCGCATTCGCCTGGAACGGCGGCGCTCTCCGCACGCTCTGGCTGAGCGACAAAGCCGCCGGCCGCACGATGAAATCCCGGCACGAACTCCCGGATTTCATTTTGGCCAAAGAAGCCCCGGAAGACGCGAAACTGGAAACGATCACGGTCCGGGAGAGCAGATGGGCCCCCGCCTGCCTCATCGCAAGGGTCAGTTACCACATCGGGCAGGTAGAATTGCGCAGGGAATACCGCATCTATGAGGAAGTGCCGGCCATCGCCTGCGACACCTACGTCAAAGGCATCTGGGATATCCAGCCGGAAGAAACCCCTATCCTGGACCAGATATGCCTGAAAGGCAGGAACTGGCACTGCAACTGCGTGGAGTTTCACGACATCACGGACCATCACAACAGTCTGCTGGAAGAGCATCGCTTCATCTCCTACCACCACAAGAAGGCCTGGAACGGCAACCTCCTGCTGGCCAGGGATTTTACGAGCGGCGACGGGCTGTTCATCCTGAAGGAGGCCCCCTGTTCGGATATGCAGGTGGGCAGCCGTCCGGGCGATTTCTATACCAAGAACGGCCGCTTCCAGGTCGTCGGCATCGGCTTTGAGCCTGCAGACATCCTTCCGGACGACTGGACCCGCCTCTACGGCAGCGTAATGGGCGTAAGCGGGAACGACGAAGTCTCCGAGGCCCTTGCGCTGCGCGCCTATCAGAAAACGGCCCGCCGACAGGAAGATATGGTGATGATGAACACCTGGGGAGACCGCAGTCAGGATGGCCGCGTCAGCGAGGACTTCTGCCTGCAGGAACTGGACAAGGCCGCCCGCCTTGGCGTCACCATCTACCAGATCGACGACGGCTGGCAAGTGGGCAAGAGCCCGGCTTCGGTCGTCAAGGGCGGTTCTTTCGACAACATCTGGGCCCGCGCCGGCTATTGGGACCTGGACCCCGTCAAATTCCCGCACGGCCTCTCCCCCATCGTCGAGAAAGCACGGAGACTAGGGATAGAGATAGGACTTTGGTTCAACCCCAGCGTGCAGGACGACCTGGCCGACTGGGAGAAGGATGCCGCCGTGCTGACCGGCCTCTGGAAAAAGTACGGCATCCGCATCTTCAAGATTGACGGCCTCATCCTTCCCTCCAAGGCCGCAGAACGCAACCTGCGCCGGCTGCTGGACCGTGTGCGGGAAGAGAGCGGAGACGAAGTCGTCTTCAATATGGACGTCACCAACGGACGCCGCATCGGCTACAACTGGTTCACGGAATACGGGAATATCTTTTTGGAGAACCGCTACACGGACTGGGGGAACTATTATCCCTACAAGACGTTGCGCAACCTCTGGCAACTTTCCCGCTACGTCGCCCCTGAGCGCTTCCAGATAGAGTTCCTGAACCCCTGGCGCAATCCGGACAAATATCCTGCGGGCGATGCCTTCGCCCCGAAGCATTACCGCTTCGATTACATCGTGGCCACCAGTCTGGCCGCCCAGCCCCTGGCCTGGATGGAGGCGTCCAACCTGCCGGAAGAAGCCTTTGCCACCGGAGACCTGCTACGCGAATGGGGGAAACTGGCACCCGCACTCCACGCCGGAACCATCCTGCCCATCGGCGAAGAGCCTTCCGGCCGGGCCTGGACCGGCTTCCAGTCCATCATTGACGGACAGCACGGATACCTGATCGTCTATCGGGAAAATACCCCTTCCGACCGGGCCTGCCTCCGGAGCTGGCTCCCCGCAGACAGCCGCGTCCAACTGAAAGCCGTCCTGGGCGACGCTAAATCCTGCCGCGTCCGCGTCGATAAGGAAGGCCGCCTCCCCCTCACGCTCAAAGCCTCCAACAGCTTCGCCATCTACGAATACGAATTGCGCTGATTGATGGACAGAAGGAATTTCCTCAAATATTCCGCCCTGGGGCTGGCGGGGCTGTCCCTCCCCCGGCTCTGGATGCCGCATCCGGCCGAAGCGAAGGCCCGGGACAGGTACTCCGTGGTCATCCTTGGAGACACGCATTATGATGATGCCGACCCGCTGAAGTACCACGCCGGATACAGGGATCCGAACCCTGCGCGGGAAGCCGCACACCGGGAAGAATTCGCAAGGAACGGAGAGATGTGGTCAGGACGGTGCAGGGAACTCGTCAAGCGGGCCGCCTGCCTGGTGGATGACGACACCCGCTATGTCTTCCAGATGGGAGACCTGATCCAGGGCGATACTGCGGACGCCGCCACCCACAAACGTTTTCTGGACGACGCCATGAACCTGCTGAAGGACAGCATCGCTCCGGAACTGCCCTTTATTACCGTTGCGGGGAACCACGACGTCCGCGGCAATGACGACGCCGTTTGCCGGCAGGCGTACAAAGCATACATGACGGCGCGCCTGTCCCGCGAACTGGGACAGGAAATCACGGACGTCAATTTCCTTTTCCGCTGCGGAGCGGACGCCTTCGTCGTCATCGACTTCAACCACCCAGGGACACAGCGCATCAAGGCCCTGCTGGAAGAAGCCCGGGACGCGAGGCACGTCTTCGTCATCGTCCACGGGCCCGTATTTCCTTTTGACGACCCGGATATCTATTTCTGGTACCTGCTCGGAAGCCGGAACGACAGATATGCCGCAGAGCGCCGGGAAATCCGCGCCTTACTCGCTTCCCTGGACGCCATCGTCCTTTGCGGACACACCCATACCACCGAATTCCTGGACTGGAAGGGTGACGGCGGCCGCATCACCCAGATGACCATGAACAGCGTCTGGAGCAGTGCGGAAAAGGGCGAATACAAGCTGATTGCCTCCGGCGCCGCCGAATATGGCAACGAGGCGGGCAAGCCCCTCTTTGACGAATATCGTCCGGGCATACGCGCCTACTCCCTGGCCGACTGCGCCGGAGCCTACAAACTCGTCGTGGACGGTCCCCGCGTCCTGGTAGATTTCTACGCCGGCGCCTCCCCCCGCCGCTCACGGCGTTTTATCCTCCGCTAAAAAAATCAGCGGCTCGTGGGAAACCACAAGCCGCTGAAATCATATACCCGTATCCAGGACTAGTCTACGGCAGGCTGATAGGCGCCGGGCCACCAATAACCGTCGCCACGATTCACGCCGTAGTAGTCGAAGTGGTCGTCCGGGGAGGCAATCCAGGAGACATACGCGGCATTGACGGCATTGAGACGGTCGAGGACGTCGGAGGCCGTCGTCATGGCCGGGGCGTTGCCGCCTATAGTGCCGTTCCACTGCCAGCAGTCGTTGGTCCAGCTGAGACCGCCGATGCTGGAGGCGGTGAGGCCCGTAACGTTGCCGCCGAGGTCGTCCTGCGAAACGTTGGACACATTGCTCAGCTGGTTGTAGCGGAGTTTGACATCCTCGCTGCCGGTTCCCTTAACTGCGTCCACCGAAGCCGTGTTCGGAACGATGATGTTGTTGATCAGGTAGTTCGGCTGGTTGCCCCAGATGGCTACAAGAGCGTTGCCGTCGGGCAGCGGAGTAAAGGAACTGCCGTCGGCACTGTACTGAACGTCACCGATGATGGTGGTGTTGCTGATAGTCACAAGACCGTCATCAGGCATACCGTCGAGGGCTATCCAGGAAGGTTTGAGGCCGGTCTGTTCTTCGGCATCGGAGCTGGTGGTATAGGAGTTCCTGATGGTGCAATTGTTCATCTGGAAGCGGTTCAGGCCGTCGGTGGCGATGACGGGGCCCCATCTCCTGGTAATGTAATTGCCGTCGAAGGAGCAGCGGTCGATGTAGATGTCGGGCTTGCCGGCACTCTGTGCGTACATTACGCCGCCCTGCCCGGCATAGTTGCCGACGAAACGCGCCTTCCAGATGGTTACACGCAGAGAACTCGTGCCGTCTGTTACGGTAGCCGCACCTTCCAGCTGGATGGCGCCACCCTGGTAAATCTGTCCTGCTTTGTTGGCATAATTGCCCTGGAACAGGGTTCCCTCGCCGCCGTTATAATCGGTAAAAGTCAATTTACCTGAGGACATGCGGCAAAGGATGGCTCCGCCACAATTGGAGTGGCAGTTGACGAAGGATCCTCCTTTAATAACCGTCTGGTTCATTGATCCTTTCCGGGTAACGATGGCGCCGCCCCAGCCGCTGCTGGAATAGCAGCCATTGAAGGTGCAGCCACTGGCAACAAAATCTTTCTTGGTATTGGCAAAGACGGAACCTCCAAAGCGCTTGGCATGGTCGCCTGTGATGGTGCATTCCACGAGATTGGCATAGGTATTGTGGTCTCTCATGAAGAGGGTGCCGCCGCCGCCATTACCGCTGTTTCCACGGGCATAATTGGCATCGCCGGAATTCTCCCCGCCGAAGGTGCAGTAATTCAAACAAATCTTGGAATTGTCGCCATAGACATAGCAGGCACCGCCGCTGAAAGCCTCATTGCCCTTGAATACGGCATAATTGACATCCACTCTTTTATTGTCGCTCCCGCTGTAGGTTTCCGCCCAGACGGCACCGCCGCCGCATTCATTAGCATCATCCGTGGTTACCCAGTTATCCTGGAACAGTGTACCCTGACCGTTGTGACGATCGATAATCGCTGCGGACTCCTCGCAGATGGCGCCGCCGCAATTGTTGGCCACATTGTTCCGGAATGTTCCGCCATTAACCGTCATGAGGCCATTCTTACCGTCGTGCTTTACGTGATTGATGGCACCGCCGAACTTGGCCTTGTTGCCGTCGGCCGCATCCGCGCCGCCAAAGGTACAGTTGGTAATTGTCGGATTCCTCCGGCAGAATATGGCGCCGCCGGCACGGGTAGCTTCTGCGGTTCCGTTGGCGGTGAAGGTGACACCGTTCAGATTGACAGCCGCGGAAGAACTGATGTTCATGGCGCCGCCTCTCCATGCAACACTACCAGAGATAGTTCCTCCATTGATGGTGAGACTGGCTTTGTCGAAGCAGTCTATTGCACCGCCGTAACCCACATCGGTTACATCATCGAACGCAACATCTGTATCCTTCCTTTCACAGGTGTCATAGTATGCATGATTGCCGATGAAATTACAGTCTGTGATGGTGGTGGTACCGACCTTCAGTGAAATGGCGCCGCCATCTCTACCGGAAGAGTTCGGTTCACCGTCCTGGCTACCGCCGAAGGTACAGTTCTCGATATTGAGTGTAGGAGTGCCGCTTGTAATACGGATTGCACCGCCTTCAGTGCCGGCATAGTTACCTTTGAAGGAACCGCCGCTGATATTCACGGTGCTGGTCCCTTGCAGCGTAAGGGCGCCGCCGACTCCGCCGCCGTGATTCCCGGTGAAGGAGCAGTTGTTGAAGGTGGTGGTTCCGACGTCAGCAAACACACAGCCGGAATCGTTGGCTGCGCTGTTCCCGTCAAATGTGCAGCTGTTGAATACACAGATGGGATTGCCCTCGCGGATACGGACTGCTCCGCCCCAGTTGGAGGCAGTATTGCCGCTGAAAGTACAATCGTTAAGGGTGATGTCAGATGCGTAGACATACAGTGCCGGAGCGTGCAGCGAAGTATTGTTGCTGAACGTAACGCGGGTGGCCGTGCAGGATCCGACTGACTCCAGGTAGAGTCCTGCGCCGTTCTTGTCGGCACCGTCAACGATATTCTTGTTGTTGCTGATGACGCAGTCCACCAGGGTAACGTTGAGATCGGGGCCATAGCAGTTCAAGGCACCGCCCTTGTCCTGGGACGACAGGCCGTTCTCGAAGTGGAGGCCGTCCAGAGTGACATCCATATTGTACCTGAGTTTCAGGCAGATATGTCCGGTAACGGGCTCTGCCAGATCGTCACGGTTACCGGTGATGATCGTAGGATAGCCCGCCAGGTCACGCTCGCCGGTGGAGGCGTTGTAACCGCCCTTGAGGGTAATTGCCACAGGATTTTCCTCCTTAAAGCCAATCCTCGGATCGTTGCCAAAGTCGTAGGTTCCCTCCGCCATGTAGAAGGTCGCGCCGTCAAGGGCAAGGGCCCTGGCGGCAGAGTCAGCGGCACTGGGAGTATCGCCGGGAGTAAGGAGCGCAAACATCTGGTCTTTGCTCATCGCATCCGCCCAGCTGAGACCGGTCTTCCTGCCCGCGCCGTCGACCGTGACATAATATTCGTCGTTGGGCTCGAATTCGCCGAAGGCAAGGCCCCTGCTGCGGTGCGTGGTCACGCTCCTGTCGAGCATATACGATCCGGAAACCTGATCCCCCTTGAAGTATTGCAGGAGAAGGCCGCCGGAGTGAATCTGCTCGGGCATCACGCTGAGGTAGTAGGTACCCGCGCCGTTCACCGTCATCGCAACGAAAGACTCTTCAGCGGAATAGGCTTCAAGCTCAGAGCCCTGACCGCCGAAGAGGACAGTCTGGACACCCACGAGCGGGGTTCCGTCCACGCTCTTCACAGTAATCTTCGTAATGTCATCACTAGTGATCTGCACGCTCAGGAAAGCGTTCACATTGAAGAATTCCAGGCCATTGCTGCCATCCACGGCCGCAACGGCGATGTTGCCGGCCGCAAAGGAACCGGTCTGCTCCACAGGAATCGCAACGCTGACGGAAGAGCCGTCCACGCCCACCGCTGCATCGGCAGGATACACGGCATACTGCGCGGTCTTGCCGGCAGGGATCACCCCGCGGAACACTGCGCTGACGGTTCCGGCACCGCTGGTAAGGGTAGCGGTTCCCTGACCGTCTTCCCAGAAAACAGCGATTTCATCGCCGTCGGACCACACGGTATGGCCTTGGGCGTCGATGTCGGATTTCACAGCCTCGATGCTGGCGGTAAAATCTACGGCGACATAGCCTTCGGGAATAACTACATCTACAGGTTCATTGATTTCTTTTACCGAACAGGAAAAGAAGAGGGCCGATGCCGAAACGGCTGCCACAAGAAGGGTAAAAAACTTTTTCATGGCTGTCATTTTAAGGGTTAACGGTCCAAATGTCATCGAACTCGTAGTCTTCTGATGTTGCATTGTCTTCAAGACTGCCGCAAAGCACCAGTTCAGGGCCGAGTTCTTCCGCCCAAGCGCAGGGACGCACGTACTGCATCCGCCCCGCATTGAGAATGAATTGTTTTTTTTTCATATAGTTATAATAATTGTGTGTACTTAATTATTCCTGATAGGCGCCCGGCTACCCTTCATTGCATCTTGTATTCCACCACTACCGGCCAGTGGTCGGAGAGGTACTCGACACTAGAATAAGTATCCCTGATAATGCTATAGGACCTTACCGAAGGGAAGCCCTTGTAGAACTGATAGTCGATGGTAGATACGCTGCCGGTCTCGTAGTTAAAATCGTTGTAGGTACGGCCCAGCGCATCACCGGAAAATCCCGCGCGGGAGAAGTAGCCGTAGGTGCCGTCCTTCCACTCATCGAAGATGGCCTCCCAGTGCGAAGCGTTCATATCTCCCATAAACAGGATCCAGCCGTCGGTGGACGGGTTATAGTGAGAGTCGATCCAGGTCTTGATGACATTCATTTCCCTCTGCCGAAGCGCTTTCACATCATCAGATTCAACCGTGGCATTATTCTTTGTCCTATAGCTGAGGTGCACATCCATCACCAGCATCTTCTGCCCCTCGTAGGTACACTTCATCCAGGTGCAGCTGCGGAAGGAATTCTGGTCGGAGGATTTGGACGGGCTCGTGGGCGCGCCGCTGACCAGCCAGAACGTATCTGAAGACTGGACGGCGACAGCGCTGGTCTTGTAAAGAATGACCTCGCTTGAGTTTTCAAGGCCCTGGATATTCCGTTCATACCAACTGAGCGAAGTATTGTCAAAGATGTCATCGTAACCGGAACAATGGTCTACAAGGTATTCCCGCTGCTCTTTCTCGCATTCCTGCATACAGATGATATCGGGCTGCCTGTCGTTGATAAGGGCGGCCACACCGGCGCGGCGGGCAGACCAGGCGCGGTCGCCGGAATCGTTCATAGAGGCAGCACGGATATTCCAGGTGGCGGCCTTGAGCAGGACAGGAGCGACACCGGCCTCCTTCTGATAGGCTCCCGGCAACCATTCGACAGTCCCGCGGTCGTGCCCGAGCTGGTCTTTGCTGATATCCGAGCCAAGCCAGGTGACAAAGGCCGGGCACGCGTCATTCAGGTATCCCGTGAAATCAGACTTGGAAATCTTGTCATAGGAATCGACCGTACTCTCATTTTTGACATAATAGCCGTCCCATTTCCAACAGCTGTTTTTCCACTGCGCCTCCTGGTCTGCGCTTCCATAGCGGGTATGTTCCTTCCAATAGCCCTTGGTATTATAATCACCCGACCAGTCTATATTGAGATTGTCTTTCGTATAGTGCGTGTAATAAGCGGTGACCGCCTGTAACGGTGTCTCATTATACCCCCGGAGCGGAGAGAACGAACTGCCGTTTGTATCAAGGATAATCAGGTCGTTGACCAGATAGGTCTGTTTGGCATCCCATAATCCGATCAGGGCATTGTTAGTGGTCACTTTCTCCAAGCCGTCATTATATCTCCAGGTACGTCCGATCAGCGAGCAGTTGCTGATGACCGAGCAGTTCTGGATACCGTCCAGCGCAATCCAGGACGCCTTCAGCCCGTCACCGCCGGAAGTCAGGTTGACATAATGATTGTTTGCAAAGGAACTGTTGTTCATGCAGAAGTAGGACGCATGGTCGATATTGATGGCCGCCCCAAAACGATACTGGACGTAATTCCCGGAGAAGGAGCACGCATTCAAGAAGACCGTCGGATAATTGTCCCCATCTTTATTGGTAAATATCGCGCCGCCGATGCCTGCATAATTGTCGTTGAATTGCGAAGCATTGATTTTCACCGTGGGAGCGCCATGGAAATACAGTGCGCCGCCATTCTTCCCATCGTCTTTATTCTGCCGGCAGGTCGTATGGTTTCCTTCGAACGTGCAGCCTGTGATGGAAACATCTCCTGCTTTCTCTGAGTAGATGGCACCGCCGTTACCGCTCGCATAATTATTCAGGAACTGGCAGTCGCTGAAACTGTAGGTCCCGTCCGATAACCACATTACCCCGCCGTTGTCACCGTCTGCGTGGTTGCCGCTGAAGAGGACATCCGCAAAACTGAATGTAGTCGCGGTATTGCTCAGATCGAGCGCTCCCGTATCCTGATCGGAATAGTTGCCGGTGAAACTGGTATCGTGAACGGTCAAACTTCCTTTGTGCTTATAGAGGATGGCGCCGGCCCATTTGTCCGCATGGTTGCCGGAGAAGGTGGTGTTGCCGCCGATGGTCAGCGACCCCGTGCCGTTGTCCGAACTGGCACCGGGTTCAGCTTTGGTCCAGGCACAGATGGCGCCTCCGCAGGCAGCCGTACTGTTGGAAGTAAACGACGTGCTGCTGATTTCAAGGTTAGTGCCTCCACGCATAAAGATGGCACCTCCGCCAAAATTATTGTCTGTAATGTGGGCCTGGTTGTGGGAGAAGGAACATCCGGCAATGGAGCTTGTCTTGCCCTCGAAATAGAGAGCTCCGCCGAGGAGCGCCTCGTTGCCATCCGAAGCGGAAGCTCCGCCGAAGGTGCAATTCTCGAACTCTATGCTTGAATTCACCCGTATGGCTCCTCCGAGCCTGGCATTGCTGCCACCGTTGGCGGTAAAGCTTGTACCGCTGATGGAAATGTCTCCCGAGGCGGCACAGTTGACGGCACCGCCCTTCCAGGCCTTGTTGCCGGAGAAAGTGCCTCCGGAAATGGTCATGCTGGCAGAACTGTAACAGTCGATGGCACCGCCATATCCCTTGTCAGGCTCGGTACGGGCGGGGTCGTCATTCAGGGCGTAGTTTCCGATAAAATCACAGTTTGTAATCGTAGTAGTACCCACCTGCAGCGAAAGGGCTCCGCCGTCCATTCCGGAATAGTTGGCTTCCCCTGACGCCGTGCCGCCGAAGGTACAGTTCTCGATATTGAGGGTTGTATCGCCGGATTTCAAGCGGATAGCGCCACCTTCGCCGCCATCCCCATCGACATAATTCCCTTTGAAGGAACCGCCGCTGATATTTATGGTACAGGCGGAATTCGCCACTATGGCGCCACCGTTGCTGGCGCAGCCGTTGCCGGTGAAGCTACAGTTATTGAAGTTTATTGTACCGTCATTGAGGACAATACAGCCGGAATCGTTTGTGGCGGAATTTCCGCTGAAACTACAGTCGTTGAACGTACAGACAGGGTTGCCCTTACGGATACGGATGGCACCGCCCCAGTTGGTTGCCGTATTCCCGCTGAACACACAGTCGTTCAAGGTCATATCCGAACTGTAGCAGAAGAGGGCGGGAGCGTGATGGGACGTATTGTCCGCAAAAGTAACCCGCGTGGCGGAGAATTCCCCTACAGCATTGAGGAAAATTCCCGCGCCGCCATTGGAACCGCCGCTTCCCGGATTGACATTGTCGCTGATGCGGCAGTCGGTCATCGTAAGATTGAGGTTGCTCCCGCTGCAGGTCAGAGCTGCACCCGGCTGTCCGGAGACGCGGCCGTTGACTATTCGGATTCCGTCAAGGGTGACGTTCATCTTGCCGGAGAGGCTCAGACAGGCGTGGGAATTGCCACCGGTGATATTGGTGGCGTTGGTTGCAGGGTTAGCAACGGCCCCGGCAGACGGGCTGGAGGGATAACCGCCCTGGAAGATAAGGGAAACAGCGTCTGTCTCGTTGAAAGAGATAGCTGGTGCCTCGCCGAAGTTATAATCCCCGGCGGCCATATGGAAAGTCGCGCCGTCAATGGCTGCGATTTTAGCCTCCTTGGTTGGGGCATCCTCTTCCTGCGCCTGCGTGAGCGTTACCTTTTTCCACATCTGCTCGGCGCTGAAGGCATTGGCCCAGTCCATCCCGTTCTTACTGCCTGCACCACTGACTGTCACGTAGTAGTTGCGGCCGGTTTCCACCTCGCCAAGGGTGTACATATGGTTGGCCGCGATGGGAAGGTTGCGGTTGAGGTAGTAAACGCCTGTTTCGTTCTCCCCTGCATAGTATGTCATTTTGAGGCCCTTTGCGTGGGTGACGCCCGGGATGATGGACATATAGTAGATGCCTGCACCGCTAGTGGTCATCGAGACCGTAGCGGACTGTGTTCCGCTGAAAGAGTTGCTGGGGGTAGGACTATCTCCCGAGCAGCTGACAGGAATCGTACCTGCAAGGGCGCTGCCGTCGACGCTGGTGACTTCCACCTTGGTAACGGCCGAACCGGTCTTGAGCTGGAACACCAGAAAGGCGTTCACGTTCTTGAAGGTCATGCTGTGGTCGGGGGCCACCTTTGCAACGGCAATGTTGCCGGCGGCGAAGGTACCCGGCTGATCCGCAGGAATGGCCACATCAACAGTAGTGCCACTTACCGAAGAATAGGCAGTGGCAGGATAAACAGCGTAGGATGCCGTCTTGCCGTTCGGGGCCATGCCCTGGAACTGACCGGTAGAGGTGCCGGCCCCGCCTGTAAGGGTGAACGGATCGGAAGCAGAACCATCACTGAAAACGACGCGTATCTGATCGCCTTCGTTCCAGACGGTGTTGCCGCCGCTGATGGAAGTCTTCGTGTCTTCGCTTATGGCGGAGAAAGTCTGCAGGGTGTAACCCTCGGGGACAATCTCGTCCCCGGGGGTCTCTACCTCCTGTTCAATCTCCTTGGCGCAGGAAAACAGCGCCGCAATGCAAAATGCAAATACGATGGTTCTGCTGATCCGTTTCATAAAAGTGTGTAGTATTTAATCCAAACTAATTGGCAGGCTGATAGGCACCCGGCCACCAATAACCGTCGCCACGGTCTACACGGCGCTGGTCTTTGTAGATATCGCTGCCCTCCCAGCCGACAAAACGCTCGACATAGGCAGCGCCTGTGTCTTCCTTAACCCTGGCCTCGAAGCCGGCCTTGGTAATCATCGAAGGCGGATTGCCACCGAGGGTGCCGGCCCACTG